>FYBJ01000183.1_pt1 | contig 17180 bp, 16 predicted proteins | sample 1134611 | NCBI WGS metagenome assembly FYBJ01 (sample SAMEA104116008, study PRJEB20421) | marine metagenome | isolation source: marine | reverse complement strand
TCGGGTGCGGGTCTGAAGGTTCCAAGACCCAGCTGCAATCAGCCTGCTCCATCGCCCTCCGATTCCGCCAGGAGACCTATGAAGTTGCGGGCTGCTTCCCGGCCTTCCTCGTTCTCGAACGCCACATCGAGGTCGGGGGCGGTCCCGAACATGTGAAGGAACGACCACAGTGCAAACCGCTTGCCCCGGTCCTCCTCAAGGTCGAAGAAGATGTCGGCTATGCGCCCCAATAGCGGTCGTTGGAATCAATTACCAACCTCCCGAAAGGAGACCTCACTTGTATGCTGCCAAAGCGGTTTGCATTCTCAAGAAATGCCTATTGAATCCACTGGATCGCGCACCTCAATGTGCGGTATGACTCCGGGCAGTCAACTTCACCTAAGGCGCGTTAATTGTTCAAGAATCTAATACGGGAACTAGAAAGACTTGAGCGGACAAGTAAGATATCCGTGCCTGTTGAATCCGATTCTGAAGGGTATGTCGATAAGGAATGCCCGAACGATTCATGCCTTTTTCTATTCAAGATTCACGGTGAAGACTGGTCGAACATCGTGAAAGACGAAGAAGTGTTTTGTCCATCTTGCCGGCATGTCGCTCCTGCCAAATCTTGGTATCCTAGAGCGCAGGTTGAGGCGGCTCAAGAATACGCGCTCAGCACGATCTCAAATTCCATCAACAAGGCAATGAGAGCAGACGCGGCGGCATCGAATCGCCGTCAAAATCGAAATTCGTTTCTGAGCATTACTCTTGATGTGAAAGGCGGCAAGGACGCCGTGCTTGTTCCTGTGGCCGCAGCGGAGCCATTGCGGTTGCGAACAACTTGCGACAGTTGCAGTTGTCGCTACTCCTACGTGGGTGCTGCTTACTTCTGCCCTAGCTGTGGGGCGAACTCTGCGAGCCACACCTTCACACAAACGCTGAATACGATCCGCACTGCTGCAGGACTTGGTGAAACCTTACGGAAAACACTTAGCCCTGATGAGGCTGAAGTGATGATCCGCACACTTATAGAAAAAGCCATGCAGGACACGGTAATGTCGTTCCAGAGGCTGAATGAGCAGTTGTACGAACGTCAGAGCGGCAAGTCGGCTCGCCGCAATGCCTTCCAGAACCTTGATGCCGGCTCAGACTTGTGGAAGGCCGAAATCGGATACGCCTATGCGGGCCTAATTGATCAGGCTAAGTTCGCCCAACTCAGGGTTTACTTCCAGCAACGCCATATTCTCGCACACCAGCAAGGAATTGTAGACCAGGACTACATTGATCGGAGCGGAGACAAGACTTACGCCGTGGGGCAACGTCTTCTCATCCAGGAGACCGCGGTAAGGGAGTTTGCCGACCTGATCGAAGAACTCAGCCAAAGGCTGACAGATAAGATTGGACCATAGTCGGCCCGTTCTTCTTCCTCCTGCAAGACGCCCCACTTCAGGAATTCTTGAAAGATACAAGTCCGACCCGATGCAAAAATTTCGAATATCGCGGTTTTCAATCTGAACTGCAGCGATCGTAGACAGGCGTTTGAACGTGAAAGAGGTTTCCAGAGCCGTCAGGGGTTCTTGGCCTCGAGTTCGCCTCGGCCGTGCAGTGCCGCGTGCTCCCCGTCCAAAAAGCGATAAAGTGTATCCCTTGTCACCAAGAAAACAGCATCGATTTTTTCCATGGCCGACATCGCCAAGCAGCTGTTGAATGCCGACCCTTTATTAGCAATCGTTGAAACGGTCGACGGCGGATGAAGTCGGTAGGACCACCCCGAAATGCAATATTCGGTGCCTGCCGCTTCTGTGGACAGCATGATCGCGCCGTCATGGATAGAACTGTTCTCTGCGACTGCCTGCTTCAAAACTTCTGAGAAACCTTCGTCGAACGCCTGGCCGATGGCTGGGAGGGGTTCGCGAGGCATGGCTGAAGCGTACGGTATCTTTTGATCAGCAGTGAAGCACAGTATTATTGGATACGTAAGCTCTTGCGATCCTCGCAGCCCAAGCGCCAGTTCCGAAATCCGATCCAATAAGTCATTAGACAAATTCCCGTTCATCTGCAGATTAGTCCGATATGCTTCATCTCTTGCCAATCCGGTTGCTACTGACAGTGTTCGCTGGCGCCATCGTCGTAGTGGTATGTCTGGGGTTCTATGTCGAGCTATTTGCGCCAGATGACCCACTAGACGCACTGCCTCGTCTGGCTCGTTGGGCCTCTGGCTTGTCGATCGGCGCGATCGTCGCACTCTACGCTCTTTGGCGATGGGTGCCTGCCATCCAGCTAGCGATATTCCCGTATCTAGGAGGATCCTGGGCTGGAGAAGTACGCTATTTTGACGAGAATGGTGTTGAGAAGGCTAAGTCAGTTGAAATGGAAGCGAAGCACACGCTCTTTGGGATCAAGCTCCTGCTTGAGTCAGATGAGTCGAGCTCTGAAACGCTAGCTGTACACGCTGAGAAAAACCCTGATTTCGACCGGTATCGTCTCTTCTACATTTATCTTAATCGACGCCATGAGGGCGTAAAGGGCGCCGGCGAGGCCTATCGTGGATTGGCCATAGTCCGGTGGACCAAGGGCTCCATCCCTGTGCTGGAGGGCGATTATTTCACCGAAACAGAACGGCGCGGCAGACTTCTTCTTAAACGGACGAAAACAAACCCTGCTTGGAAGCTGTGGCGCTAGTGGATGATCCGGGGGTATGTGGTCGCGCTATAATACATCACTTTCGCACAAATCCCCGCTTCCTCGGCAACTGTCTCGCAGGCATGGCATTTCCGCGAACATCGATTTCAACGCGACGGCGCCCAATAATGCGACCGAACTGGTAGATTGTGACATCCATAGAGTGCTTCCCATTATAGGCCGAGTTTTCTTCCGCAGTATAGCCATCCCCAGACAAATGACCGATGTCGTTGATGCGCCATGCGTCGCGTCCCTTGTTGCGGACGGTCCAGCGAATGGAGGCCCCTACCGGAAGCTCAGATGCGTTCTCAAGCTTGAAAAATATGCGGCAGTTTTTGCAAACTAGGGGAAGCGAGTTGATGCCTTCTTTTTTGTAATTTGGATTGTCTTTCGATACCGCGCGCACGCTTATCCTTGGATCGAACGCGTATGTGGCCAAGGCAGTACCTTGTTTCTCCGCCTGCTTTGTAGCTGAAGTTTCGCCTTCGTTTTCCTCCATATCCTCTGGCATGGGGAAAAAGTGTTCGAAGGCTTCGGTCCAAATCTCCGCAGCTGTCTCTTCATTCGTCGCCGCGTTGGCACGTCGAGCAATCTCTTCGAACTCGCGCAATTTGATGGCGAACGTGGCGCTTGCCTCGTCGGAAAGACGATTCAAGTCCTCTTCTTGATCAACCGGATTAGCGACTTCCGTTGACTTCTCGAAACGGTCTGCAATCAAAGTGATCAGCGCTTCCAACAGCTCATCATCGCCATCGCAGGCGGTACGATCGATGTTCTCAAATTCCTCGCCCGCGAGAACAGTCAACATGATTGATGATGGCCGGTCTACGTCGTCGTCGATTTTTATGGCTGCCCACATTTTCAGGTAACGCACCAGGCGGCGGATCAAAGTCCGAGCTGCGTCCTCATCGAGATCCCTGAACCATTTGTAGATGGCCTTGGGATCGCTATTCTCCCAACCCTGCGTTTCAGTCGCAAGAGCTCTTCTGTCGTCGTCTCTGTCTAAATGATAGCAAGGGACGTCGATATGAAAGTCGGGTTCGAAATGTACGCGAGCGCATCGTTCCTTTGGTTCGTCGACGTCGCGCGCATCATTATCATCGTCTGCTGCGTAATCCTCTAGCGCATTCTGCACAAATTCCTTGAACCCGCTGGGATCGTAGTCGCCAGCATCGTCCTCGCCCCGCCACTCAAAATAGAGCCCGAGATCAACGTCGAATTCCTGGCCAGTCTGCGATGGACGGATTTGCGTGCCAAACTTGTACGAGCCCTGGAGCCAGGTGCTTATAGGATACCCTGTGTCATCTTTCAGCCGTGCCCTGAGAAAATCTGCGAGGTCGTTCCACCGTGCCTGCTGAGCTTCGAATTGTTCGGTCGACGGGGTGATCCTCGCGTGGAGCGTTTGCTCGGAACTTGGCTTGAAGAATAAGCGTGCTGCGTGGGCCATCGTGAACTCAAAGTCTCGCGTTGATAAAAGTGAATTCCGGCGCGTCGTGCGAAAGGAAATCATGAAGGCGCGGATCTGCTGACACCTCGGCAAATGAGTGCGCTGCTAGCGCCTGCAAATTCGAAATCGCGCTTGTAGTAGCAACATCAAGAGCCAATTGGGGGCGTTGCTCATCCGACTGCCGGCGATCGATGCGAAAATATCGTTCGCCTAAAGCGTGCGACATCATGTCATTTGTCAGCGCCTGTTGTGATCCAATCATCACATTTGAAAGCCGCTGCCCTCTGGCCCAGCCCCACAATCCAAGATTGGGATCTAGTGACCCTGACATTGCGAAATCCGTGGTTGTGGTCCCGATGCTTAGGACGCGCACCTCCTCGCGATTAACTCCGAGAAACATTTCAGCTTCATGGAGTGCAATAAGATCAGGGGAATTCGCGTACATGCCCCCGTCGGCGTAGAGGTCGTCGCCAATTCGGTGAGCCGGAAAGTATGTTGGCGCTGCCGATGTCGCGAGTGCGACATCGACCGCCGGTAGCTGCCAATCGATCACGAACCGAGCGTTGTGACCCGTTTTGAATACCCTAGGACCGCCTTTAGTTAAGTTCACAGCGGGTATGACAGTCGGCCTCCGTAAATCCGACATAGATCTCTTGTCGCCCAATATGTCAGTGATGGTCGCGCGAAGCGCGTTCGGCGCGTAGGAAGGCGATGGTACGCTTCTGGCGAAGCGAGCTAGTTTCGCAACCTTGCTCTTAGCTGCCTTTTTCGGAAAAATTTCTGGACCATGCTTCACGAAAGCATCGCGAATCTCGGCTGCGCTGCGTCCGGCCGAAAGCCCCAGTGCAATGATCCCGCCAATAGATGTTCCTGCTATCAAGTCAAAAGCATCGGCCATCGACCTGCCTGACCGATCTTCAAGCTCGGCCAATACACACGCTGTGTAAAGGCCCATAAAGCCGCCGCCGGATAGCGATAAGATTTGGAACGTCATTCAGCCCCCCTTTGCACGAACATAGGAAGAACAATGCGGCATTCAAGCGACCCCCGAATTTAGCTATTGCGTGACGCGCAAATGGGGTGCGGGGGAGGTGCCGGTCTACGAAGTCGATTGGCGTCTGACAGAGCTGCGTTTCTGGGAGGCGGGCAGTAGGATCGCGAACCAAGAGGCAATACAATTCAATCGCTCAACGAACGGCCGGTTTGAATGAACAAACGAAGTGTCGTGAACGACGTATATGTCGGCTGCTGCTGACAGCAACTTTGATGAGATCGAAGGTCCGCTTTCTAAACTTCTGCGCTCTGAACAGGACATTCTGCAAACGGCCCAAAACTGGTCATCTGCTGATTGGCAGTAGAGGCGTCTGGAACTGGGCCGTTAGTTGACGGTCGGCTTTCGGCGCTGGTTTCGCAAAAAGCGGACCTTCCGCCTCCGACCCAATTGCGGATATAGATGGGTAATTGGAATTACCGCCATTCTTCGGCGTTGGCGTCGACTACAGCTGGTAAAGTTACCTTCTCTCGCGGCGACCGCTGGGCCCTTTAGGCATCGCCCAAATTGCGCTGCATTGCGGCCAAAGTAGACTTGAATGCCTCCAAGTCCTCGTCCTTTATTCCTGTGAGCAGGCGCGCATAGACCTGATCCGCTTCGACTCGCATTTTCGGAAGCAAGTCGATTGCAGCGGATCGCAGGTGCACCTGCCACACACGGCGGTCGTTTTTGGCGCTGCGCCGTTCGACCAAGCCCAATTCTTCTAGCCGGTCGATCGCTTGCCCGATGCTTGCCCGCTCCAGCTCCAATTGACCGGCCAATTCGGATTGGGTCATGCCGGGTGTCCGGTAGAGATAGGCTAACGCACGCCACTGGGTGCGGGTGAGTCCAAACTGCTCGAGTGAGGAATCGAAGGTACGGCGCAATCGTCGCGTGAGCTCTTCCAACAGAAAAACCAACCGGTCTTGATCGGTCAGGAATGGCGCCGCTTTTTCATCGGGATCGTGGTCGAGCTTTGTTGCCATGCAAGGCACCTTAACACAGCATCGACTTAGATAAAGTCATTTACTGTAAATCAATTTACAATATAGTGGCTTGCGATATGGAGATTTTGACCACCAAAATTCATGGAGCGGGAGGACTCTCCCTTGCCGCAGAAGTGATTGGTGGCGACAACGCCATGCCCGTCCTGTTCGCACATGGCGGCGGGCAGACGCGCCGTGCGTGGAAGCGCGTAACAGGTGATTTGGCCGAAGCTGGCTACCGCACAATTGCGATTGATATGCGCGGTCATGGCGAGAGCGATTGGGCTGCGAGCGGAGCATACGATATTCGCGACTTCGCTTCCGATCTTGTAGCGATTGCATCAGGCATGGAATGCAAACCAGCACTCGTTGGTGCTTCGCTGGGGGGACTGGCCGGGATCATCGCCGAGGGTTATCTCGCGCCAGACACTTTCGCTTCCCTGACCCTTGTAGACATTGCCCCGCGCATGGAGCCGGGCGGCGTGATGCGTGTGGTCGGTTTCATGGAACAGCATGTCGATACCGGCTTTTCTTCACCTGAAGAAGCGGCGGGAATCATCGCGAGGTACATGCCGCATCGCCGCAAGCGCGGGGCTGGAGAGGGACTGCGGCGCTACCTGCGCAAAAAGGATGATGGCCGCTACTACTGGCACTGGGACCCGGCCTTTATCCGTAACATCATGACCACGAAGCGAAGCGATCCGGCTCATCAGGATCGGCAATTCGATGCGCTGAGCGATGCGGCCAGTCGGCTTTCGTTACCAGTGCATCTCATTCGCGGCGGATCGAGCGATCTGGTTTCCGAAGAGGCGGTGGCGCATTTGCGCGACCTGGTCCCGAACACCGAATATTCCGACATCGCAGATGCCACGCATATGGTGGTGGGAGACGCCAACGACGCCTTTTCGGAAGCGATCCTCGATTTTCTGACCCGCCATCACTCTCCCCAAGGAACTACAGCATGAGCAAGGAGCACGGTCCAATCGATTGCGAACGTCTTGATGAGCTGTTGCGGATTGCTCCGTTTCATCAATGGCTCGGTCTGACGGTAAAATCGTATTCTAGCGAGCAGATTGAGCTCGAAATGCCGTGGCGCGAAGAGATTATCTCGAACCCGATGATCGGTTCAGCTCATGGCGGCGTGCTGGCATCGCTGATTGACCTCACAGGGCTCTACACATTGCTGTCGCAAGGTGTGACAGCGAAGGTGACAGCCGACCTGCGCGTTGATTATCATCGCCCGGCGACTTCTGGGCCCCTCATTGTGACGGGTCAGGTGGTCAAGGTCGGAAGGCAAATCTCGGTTGCCGAAAGCCGGATAGTTGGACCGGACGGCAAACTGATCGCCAGCGGCAGGGGTGCCTACATATGTTAGCGCGCGCCACCCTAACGGCTTTCTGTTTGGCTCTTGCTGCATGCTCAGGTGGCGTGGACGGAAGCGAGGCGGGGCAAGACGCGCAGTCAGGTCCGCGCAAAGTTCAGACAATGGTCGTCGAACCCGAATTGCTCGCAGAACCAGTAAAAGCATTCGGCACCATTGCAGCCAAGCAAAGCAGTTCGATCGGAGCGCTCGCAGAGGGGCCGGTTGAGCGCATTTTCGTAAAGGTCGGCGACAGGGTATCGCGGGGCCAACCACTCTTTCGTATCCGTCAGGCTGATTACCAGCGGCGCGTCGCCGAAGCGCAGGCCGCCGTCGATCTAGCTAGCGCCCGAGCGATCGAGGCAGAACGGCGCTACGAGCGCGTTATTGCGCTTGCACCTAAGGGTTTTGTATCAAACGCGCAGGTCGATGCGGTCGAAACGGAACTTGCCGTTGCACGAGCGCAAAAAACGCAGGCTCAGGCAGTGTTCGGCACCGCGCAGCAAGCGTTATCTGATACCATCACGCGAGCGCCTTACGATGGCGTTGTTACCGCTCGGTTGGTCGATGAAGGGGTCTACCTCAACAACCGCTTTTCGATGGGCGGTCAATCAGCAGCGCTCCAATTGCAGGAGCTCGGAACGGTCGCCGCCATCGTGAACGCGCCACAGGAATATGTTGACGCCTTTCGGCGAAATATGCCCGCTCGCGTCTACATCGAAGGGTTCGACGAGCCGATTGATAGCATAGTCTATATTATCAACGACCGGGTCGACCCTGAGAGCCGGATGGTCGAATTGCGGCTGCCGATTGCCAATCCAAATTATCGCATCAGCTCAGGTTTGGGGGCTCGCGCTGAAATCAACGTCCCACCCGTTTCGGCGATAATCCTCCCTCGAACCGCAATCCGTGGCGATAGTGCTGCCGCGCACGTTTTCATTGTTGAAAACGGGAAGGCACATGGGCGCGAAGTTACTTTCGAGAGCATCGATCTTGATCGGGTGCGCATTCTTTCAGGCTTGGCCGCAGGGGATGAATTGGTCCTCGATCCGCCTTCGACTTTGCGTGACGGTGAACCAGTAGAGTCCCGCCAAATGAGCGATGCAGACTGATATGTGGCTCGCTGACGTATCGATCCGGCGCCCCGTCTTCGCTACGATGCTGATCGCCTCGCTCGTGGTGCTGGGACTTGTTTCGTTCAATCGGCTCGGCGTCGACCTTTTCCCAAAGGTGGAGTTTCCATACGTTTCAGTAACGACGGCGCTTCCTGGCGCCTCGCCCGGAACCGTGGAGACCGAAGTTACCGACATTGTCGAGGAACAGCTCAATACCATTGCGGGATTGCGTCAGATGCGGTCGACCAGTGCGGAGGGTGTGAGCATCGTCAATCTCGAATTCGAACTCGAGGAAGATGCCGATGTGAAAGCGCAGGAGGTGCGCGACAAAATGTCGCGGCTTGGAGCCGATCTGCCTGCCGATTCCGAATCACCGGTCATCGAAAAGGTCGATCCCGATGCCGCGCCTATTCTCTCGGTTCTCATGTCGGGGGACATGCCCGCTCGTGACTTGACCGCTTTCGCAGACGAGGAGGTCAAGGAGCGTTTACAGCGCGTCCCCGGCGTCGGTTCAGTCGAGCTGGTCGGCGGACGCAAGCGGGAAATGCGTATCTGGCTCGATGCAGCCGCGATGCGCGCTCGCGGAGTGACTGCGGACGACGTACTCGGCGCAATTCAGCGCGAGAACTCCGAACTGCCGGGTGGTCGGTTGGTCACCGAGGGGCGCGCGCGCCAATTCGGTGTCCGCATACTCGCCGAAGCGGAGAGCGCGGCAGAATTCGCGGCCATACCCATCGCCTATCGACCCAATGGCCAAACCGTTCGGATCGGCGACGTCGGGCGGGTAGAAGACTCGATTGAAGACGAGGCCAGTTATGCTCAGCTCGACGGTGAACCAGGCGTTGTTCTTGAAGTCCGCAAGCAAAGCGGTGAGAACACAGTCGCCGTCGCCGAACACATCCGCGCCGACATTGAGGAGCTGCGAGCTTCGGCACCAGAAGGCGTCACCTTCGTCATCGCGCGCGACACTTCTCGCTTCATCGAACAGGCCATCGGAGACGTGCTGTTCGACCTGTTAATTGCCGTGGTTCTGGTGGTCGCGGTGACATTCCTTTTCCTTCTCAGTTGGCGCGCTACGATCATAGTATTGCTGGCGATCCCCACTTCGATAGTCGCAAGCTTCATTGCCTTTGCGGCGTTCGATTTCACGATCAACATGGTCACTTTGTTAGCGCTGACGGTCGCTATCGGCCTGCTGGTCGATGACGCGATCGTCGTCGTCGAAGCAGTTCAAAATGATGTCGATGAAGGTGCTGACGCAACTGGAGCGGCTCACGCAGCCACTAAGCGGGTTGCGTTGGCTGTTCTGGCTGGAACTTTTGCGACTTTGGCAGTGTTCGTGCCAATCGCGTTTATGGAAGGAATAGTTGGCCGCTTTTTCTTTCAATACGGTCTTGCAATCGTCTTCTCCGTCAGCGTCTCGATGCTGGTTGCCTTCACGCTCACACCCGCGCTTTCGGCCCGGTTGCTGCGTCCCGAAGAAAAGGAGAGCGGCTGGTTCGCACGCATAGAGCGATTCCATGTCGGGATGCGACAACGCTACGAAAGGCTCGTATCTTGGGCGATCCGCCGCCGCTACGTCGTACTAGGCGGCGCCCTTGCCAGCGTATTCGTGGGGGGGGGTTTTGCGGCGCTCGTGCCCAGCACATTCATGTCCACTACGGACCGCTCGGAATTTCTCGTCACGATCAAGCTACCGCTCGGCACAGGGATAGCCGGGGCAAAGGATGCAGCGCAGCAGGTGGATGCCGCTCTGCGCGAAAATCCCGAAGTCGAACTCGTTTTTGTCAGTGCGGGCAGCGGGACCAATCCAAAGATCAACGAGCTCGATATCTATGTCGGCCTTTCGCACAAACGGTCACGCGACGTGACGCAAGACGATATAATGACCTTCGCACGCCAGGCAGCACTCGACGGAGTCCCGAAGGCACGCCAAGTCGCGGTGGAGGAAGTCCCGTGGGTTTCCGGTGCCGGGGTCGGACAGACCGCGATAGAGCTGATCATCACAGGGCCGGATACCGCCACAATCAATCGCTACGCGCAATGGCTCGAAAGCGAGCTGTCCGCGCGATCTGATTTCGTAGACGTGCGCTCCACATACGAGGGTGGCAGACCTGAGTTGCAGATCGCGCTCGACCGTGATCGGGCGGCGGATCTCGGTATTTCTGCGCGCGACCTTGCGGCAGCTTCGCGGACACTCGTAGGCGGGAGCGATGCCGGGACGTTCGAGACGGGTGGACGCCGCTACGACGTTCGGGTCCGGTTGGAGGAAAGCGAGCGACAGCGATTGAGCGACATAGAGGCGCTGCCCCTCAGGACAGCGCAGGGCAGTCTGGTCGATTTGGCAGCAATTGCCGACATTGATGTCACGCTGAACGCCGCAGAAATCGAACGCATTGATCGATCGCGCCAGATTTCGGTGCTCGCCAATACCGCGCCGGGTGTTCCGTTGAGCGTGGCCGTCTCGGATTTAGAGGGCTTGCTTGCCGCCAACCCACCGCCAGCTGGACTGTCTACCCAAATGGAAGGCACAGCGCGCCGCCTCGCTGAAACGAGCGAGGCCATTATCTTTGCCTTCATCTTAGCGATTGTCGCACTCTACATTGTCCTCGCAAGCCAGTTTAACAGCTTCGGGCAACCGATCATCATCATGCTCACCGCGCCGCTGTCCTTCTCGGGCGCGTATTTTCTCATGTGGGCAGCAGGTCAGGAAATGAGCTTGTTTGCGCAAATCGGCATGATTGCGCTTATGGGTATCGTGATGAAAAACGGCATCCTGCTTGTCGATCGCGCCAACCAGTTCCGCGATGCTGGCAAAGATGCTGCTGCGGCCATGCGCGATGCCGCGCCGGAACGGCTGCGACCAGTCCTCATGACCGCGCTGGCTGCCGTTTTCGGAATGATGCCCGTCGCATTGGCACAGTCAGACGCTGCGGAATGGAGAAACCCCATGGGATTCATCATTATCGGCGGTCTCACGACATCTACCTTCCTGACATTGTTGGTGATACCCGCAGCTTATGCGGCAGCCTCGGATTTGCGGAAGCTCGTGAGCAACTTTCGATCCTCGCTCTTGCATGGACCGTCCTAGGTCGAAGCGTTGGCTCAACCGTTACCGGTTTTGTGATCGGCGCAGGGTAGAACAAGCATTGTCCGCATTCACCTCCAGAAGCGGACGCTGGGCCATTTGAGATCAGCGCCCAACTCCAGTCAGATCTCAGTTTTCTCAGCGAGAGTAAGAGCATCTTCAATGTCGACACCAAGATACCGCACGGTGTTCTCGATCTTGGAATGACCGAGCAGTATCTGGATTGCACGTATGTTGCCTGTGGCTTTGTAGATGATTGAAGCTTTGGTCCGGCGCAGTGAGTGGGTGCCGTATTCCTCAGGACGCAAGCCAATAGCCGTCACCCACTCATCAACAAGCCGCGCGTACTGTCGCGTGCTCAAGTGGCGTGTTTGATCAACTCTGCTCGGGAAGACGAAGTCCTCCACGTCACCACATCTGAGCTCGAGTCACGCAAACAGGCTTGCACGCGCATCTGATGCGATCTCAAACTGAACAGGTCGACCTGTTTTGCGCTGCGTGATTGTTGCTCGCGTCCGGATTTCCGGGCCGCTGACTAGGTCGCCGATTTTGAGCTCGACGAGATCACAGCCTCGCAGTTTGCTATCGATCGCCAAGTCAAACAGAGCGCGGTCTCTTATGCGCTCCTCGCGATCAAGAAAGAAACGGATCGCCCAAATCTGCTTTTGATTGAATGGACGCTTGGGACCGATCTTAGCACCGAAGTTCCAAGGCACTCGGTTTTGAGAAGCAGGATCAAATTGTGAATAGGTCATTGTCATTCTCCTTGGCCGGAATGGCCGCAGAGAATGTCCGCTTTAGGGAGCTAAGATCTCGGATGGCTACGTCCGACATTGGGGCGCTAAGCGGACTTTCCCCCTCATGGCCGTCATTGCGTTGCATTCTTGATCGAAGCGTCGGGTATTTCTCTGAATGTTGCTGCCCAGTCGAGGAGAAAGCACGACATCTAAAAGGCAGCCACTCGGCTAAAGCTGGAGTTTTTTTCAGCTCTGTTCCGCTTGCTCAATTTAGCATGCCCTCGAGCAAATCACCGATCTGCTGCACTGCCTCAATCAAATGATCGTCATCAAGGTGAGCATACCGAGCAGTCGTCTGAACATTGGCATGGCCAAGCAGACGCCCGATCATCGGCAGCGTTTCCTTGTTCATCGCGGCGTGGCTGGCAAAGGTATGGCGTAGATCGTGAATGCGAACGCCGGGTAGTCCCGCCTCATCTCTAAGCCTGCGCCAAAAGCCATTCACGCAACGAAGGGGCTTGCCGTAGCTGTAGTTCCAAAACGGGTATGGAATCCTCTCGAAGCGCGGTAGCGCGGCGATCACTTCACGGGCTGCCGAGCCAAGCCATACCGTTCTTGGACCGGTCTTGCTGTCGCGCAAGTGCAGCCGGTTGCCCTTGATGTCGCTCCATTCGAGCGTGAGGATTTCGCTCTTCCGACAGCCGGTCAGCAGCAAGAGCGTGATAGCCGCACCCGCGCACTGCTTCGTGCGGTCGTCCGATGATTGAAGCTTCGCCAGTTCAGTTCCCAGGCGAGCGAGTTCTTCGTTTGTAAGGAAGCGCTCGCACTGGCACTTGCGGTTGGGCCGGACGGAACGGCACGGATTGGTATTCTCGAGCCGATAACCCCATTCTTCTGCCTTGTTCAGCATGTGCTTGAGGATTTCGAAGGTCCGGTTTGATGCCCCGGGTCCGGTCCGATTGTTGAGGTCCGCAAACCAGCTCGTGACGTGGCCTTCGTTCAGTTCGTCGATATAGAAACCAGCGAAGGCGTCATCGAGATAGCGGCGACGGTAGCCGGTGTGCGTGTCGAGGGTCGACGCTTTCCAGCGCGGTGCCCAGCGATCCCAATACTCGGTCACGAAGTCGGCGAAGCTCGGCGCGGATCGGATACGCTGGCGTTCGGTTGCGGGATCGCGACCGACCTGCGCGTAAGCGATGACGCGGCGCGCGACCATCTGGGCCTGGTAGCGCGTGAGGACCGATGCAGGGCCGATTGTCACCGTGCGCATACGGCCTGCCATACGCGTCTGGACGATGTATACGTTACGACCGCTCGGATAATGCCGGATGCCAAAACCGTGCTCGACACCAAGCCAGGTCGTGGTGCGCGCCTTGCCCTTGGGAACGAGCTTGAAGTTGACCGTCGCCCCTACCTCGGCAAGCGCCTCCTCGACGATCTTCTTGAGACTGGCGGCGGTCATGGTCTGAGTCCAATCGCCTGCGCCAGCGAGCCAGAAACCCGCTCGGCAGCTTCGCCGATCACGTCATCGGACAGGTGGGCATATTTGGCGGTTGTCTCGACCAGCTTGTGGCCTAGCAGCTTGCCGATGGTCGATAATGGCACGTTGTCCATGACCGCTGTCGAAGCGAAGCTGTGGCGCAGATCATGGATACGAACGTCTGGCAGAGCACAACGTCGTCGAAAGCTGAACCACCAGGTATCGAAGTTCAGCGGACGCCTGCCGGTCTTGTTAGGGAATACCAGCTCGCTATCCTCGCGCCGCTCGATCCCCGCAAGGATGTCCCGCGCCTGTGAATTGAGCCAGATCACTTTAGGACCGGTCTTGCTGTCCGGCAGCACCAATCGGGGCGGCTTCACCCACTCCCAGCGCAGGTCTTTGATCTCGCCAACCCGCGCCCCGGTGAACAGTAGCAGGCGAGCGATAGCGACCTCTGCCGGTCGGTCTGCCTCAGCCTCACGCAATGCCGCTCCGATCCTGCGATACTCGGCTGGCGTCAAATAGCGTTCGACGCTTTGCCGCTTGTAGCGCGGCATGCCTCGGCAGGGGTTCGAACCTGGCCGACGCATTTTGAGCGCTTCGGCATATTTGAACAGCGCGGACAGCACGGGCACGGCGCGGTTGAACTTCACCTCGCTCTCTCCCGCGCATCCATCGCGCCAGCGGTGGATGTCTGGTGGGAGGATATCTGCAACGCGCATGTCACCAAACGTAGGTTTGATGGTGAGCCTCCATGCGGCCCAGTTCCGTTTGGTGGTGGAAGGCTTCCAGACGCGCGAAAGATCGTCCCAATAGGCTTCGACAAAATCGGTCATTATCGGTGTGGCCTTCACCACCGCGCGCTTGGGCAAACCATCAAGCGCGGCTTCGGCAAGGATGCGGCGAGCCTGCGCCCTTGCCAGTCCCGCCTCTAGCTCATCGGTCCGGCCAAGGGTGATGCGACGATGCTTGCCGCGATGCCGCAAGCGAACGAACCAGAAGTAGTTCCCGCTCGGCCTTACGCGAAGACCGAAGCCTGCCAGCTCGGTGTCCCAGATGCAGTATTCGCGTTCGCGCAGCGGCAGTTTGCGGCGGGCGAAATTGCCATCGAGAAGTGCTCTGCGCGCAGACCTTCGACGCTTGGGGACCATATGGCATTCGCCCTCATGCAAACTGCCCCCAGAACCCTTGGAAATACTGTCATTTGCGGGGACCGGGCGGCATTCACCAGCGCCCTCTCTGCCGAGCACTTTGAGCGTTTCGCGCACTGATTTTATTGCACTTTTTCCCAAAACACAGCAGTGCTACTGCGTACGGTGTGCCATCCCTCTACAATTGCGCGGGCCGACCCAGAAATGATTGCGGCTCTCTGATCGTGGGGCTTGGCAATCCTTGCCAAAGGAGCGTGAGCAACCTTTCGCACGAACCGGTGCCTGCGAGCGGTCATGTCGAAGCTACACCCTCAACAAGAGGCAGCACCTGCGCAAGAGGGACCGGCAAAGGACCAAGTGTGAAGCGGCGGGAACGGGACCTGTCGGTCCTGCCGCGCGCGCTGGTCCGACCCGGTCGCGGTGCGCAAGTGCGTGCGGGGCCCGGAACAAAGACACCGCGCCCGCAGGAGCACCGCCGCAGGTGGTGCGGGACCGAGCGCGTCACCAGCCCCGCTCCACATCCCGCCCTCCTCTTCCACCAGCGAACACGAAAAAAGGGCAGGAACCGTCACCGGCTCCCGCCCTATTGGACGCTCAGAACTCGTCGAGCATTGCGCCATGCACCGTGTGCACCACACGGCTGGCCAGATGTGCTGGCAAGGCGTTGTAGTCACCTTCGTCGAGAGCGAAGTATCCAAGGTCGTCATCCTCGACGACGTGCTGGTCGAAGAAACTGTGCAAGGCCCGCTGTTCGGCAGTGGCGAGTGCTTCAAAGTAGCTGTTCGAATTCGATTCAATATTGCCAAGTGTAGTCATGATTTCCTCCTGATGTCTGTCGGTGAGACGACAGGAGGAAGGCGGATGGGCACGGTGCCGGCGGGTCAGGGATCGCCCATAGGGGCGACCGCGAAGCGGCGGTGGGGGCAACGATTTTGTTGGACCGCAGCGCAAGCGAAGGGAAGTCAAAATGGTGGGGCCCCGCCGTCCTTGACGCGTCGGTGCCAGGCCCGTCATCCTTGAAAGTCCGTGAGCCAGGCCCCTCCCCCGCCCGATAAAAGCGCCCGTGCCAGTCATCTGCAAAAGGACTTTCCTACAGGGTCTGGCCTGTTCCATTGGAGCCCGTGGGAGGAACGCGAAAGGGGAGTAAGGACGGACTCCAATGCCATCGAAACGAAGCGCTGTAGCCGCACTCCAGAAGCTGGAGGCTGACCGGCTGGCACTCGACCAGCGTCAGAAAGAACTCGAACAACAGGCGGCTCTTGAACTGGGCCATGTGATCCTCGGAACGGGCCTCGAAACGTTCTCGAAGAAAGGCCTGGCTAAAGCGGCCGTGGAGCTCGCAAAGCTGGGGGAGGATGAGGCGTTGAAGCGGCTGGGTGCTTCTATATCTTCTCCTCGCTCTCAACAAACGCCTGTGAAGTAGAACGATGAAAGGGGTCCTGTCCGGCTTGGACAGGACCCCTTCGGGAGAGAGATCGACGAGAGAGTTCAGTCGATCTCGGGAGCATCCTTGTTGTCGTCGTTCTCGCCGGAGCCGTTGCCGCGCGAGAGGAAGTCGACCTTGTCGGCGAGGATCTCGGTGCCGTAGCGCGTGACCCCGTCCTTGTCTTCCCACTGGGTGTAGTGGATGCGGCCCTGGACGCTGACCAGCTGGCCCTTGGTGCAGTACTGCCCGACGGTCTTGGCGAGGCCGTTGAAGCAGGTCACCCGGTGGAACTCGCTTTCCTTGGCGGTGTAGCCATTCTCGTCCTTGTAGGTCTTGCCGTCTTTGTCCCGTGCAGGGCGATCGGTGACGACGGTGATCCCGGTGACATTGGTGCCGCCCTTGGTCTCGCGAGTTTCCGGATCGCGGGCGATGCGGCCGGTGAGGATTGCGATATTGGTCATGGTTGTATTCCTTCAGTTCCTCAAACCGGAGACCATCTCCGGCTTGCGAACATCTGAAAGAAGCAGGGCATGGGAGGACTGCACCGCAGGCCTGAAAGGCCGAAGGGAAACCTGTTCATGACGGGTGGTGCGGGCAGGCGCGCGAAGCGCGACAACACGGCCGTCAAAGGAACGGGTTGCGGCTCCTCAGCTGACCTGGTTCAGGACTGTTCGCGAAGAAAGCCGGATGGGTATCGGG
>FYBJ01001916.1_pt1 | contig 17236 bp, 20 predicted proteins | sample 1134611 | NCBI WGS metagenome assembly FYBJ01 (sample SAMEA104116008, study PRJEB20421) | marine metagenome | isolation source: marine | reverse complement strand
GGGTCTTCATGTTCATGCTGGGCAGCTTTGCCAGTGGTCTGGTGGTTTACTGGATTGCGAACAACACGATCACATTCACGCAGCAGTACCTAATCATGCGCAGCCAAGGGTATAAACCGGACGTCTTTGGTAACATCAAATCGTCGTTCAAAAAGTCGGCGAAACCGGATCAGAAATGACCGGTTTCGTCACCAGCCTCTGGCGGCATCCCATAAAGAGCCACGGCCGAGAGGCGGTACAACAAGCAACTTTCAACCCCGGGCAAACCATGCCCGGGGATCGCATTTGGGCCGTAGCACATGAGCAGTCCAAGGCCGATGGTTCCGAATGGGTGCCCTGCGCCAATTTCAACCGCGTGTCCAAGGTCGCGCAACTGATGGCCATCACTTGTCGGCTGCTGGACAACGGACGAATTGTTCTATCTCATCCCGCGCGCCCGGAACTTGAATTCGACCCCGTGTCCGAAACACACGTTTTTTTGGATTGGGTGGCACCGCTTATGCCCACCAACCGCGCAGCTTCTGCCCGGTTGGTACGCGTGCCCGGCCGTGGCATGACCGACAGCGATTTTCCGTCAGTGACTTTGTGCAACATGGCGTCTCACCGGGCTGTAGAACAGCATATGGGACTAGAACTTTCGATCCACCGTTGGCGCGGCAACATCTGGTTTGACCAAATTCCGGAATGGCAGGAATTCGGCTGGATGGGACGTGATCTGCTAATCGGCGAGGTCGTATTCCGGGTCACAGAACCCACAGATCGCTGCCTGGCCACCACGGCAAACCCAGAAACCGGTATCCGCGACGCAGACACGTTGAACGCACTGGCCCATTGGGGCCACCAGGATTTCTCCGTCAGGGCCGAAGTGATCCAAGGCGGGCAACTTTCCGTCGGAGACAAGGTAACTCTGCTATGACCCAACTCCCCTTCCCCGAGGTTGAAACCCCCGATCCCGTGATGATCGAACGTGGCCGCAAGCTCTTTGCCGGGCAGTCCGAGTTCGTCAAGGGCGTCGTTGCCATGTCCGGCCTACCACCCGCAGACCGAATCGAGGTGTGCTTCGCAGGCCGTTCGAACGTAGGCAAATCGAGCCTGATCAATGCTCTGACCGGAACCAAGGGGCTGGCGCGAGCATCGAACACACCTGGGCGGACACAAGAGATCAACTATTTCACGCAAGGTCCCGATCTCTATCTGGTTGACCTTCCCGGCTATGGTTATGCCAATGCGCCGCTACCAGTTGTCGAGAAATGGCAGCGGTTGCTCAAGCAATATCTGAGCGGCCGTCAAACTTTGCGCCGCGCTTTTGTGTTGATAGATGCACGTCACGGGGTCAAACCGGTGGACGACGAGATCATGAAGCTTTTGGACACCAGCGCAGTGACCTTTCAATGCGTTCTGACCAAGGCCGACAAGGTCAAAGCCAAGGACCGTGAGCGTATTCTGGCCCAGGTACGGAGCGCCCTGTCAAAACACCCCGCCGCTTTCCCCGAGATCATCCTGACTTCATCTGAAAAGGGCGATGGCATATCAACCCTGCGATCGGTGATCGCGGACCTCGAATAACCCCTCACCATTCCATCGGAGTGATGACCCTGTTTGCGGTGCTGGCCATTGACCTGCTGATCCTTGACAATATTCCAGCGATGAAAAGCGCGCCTGGCTGATCCGGAACCCTGTCGCGGCAGCGTGTCACCATCTCGGCAGGGTTCCCCCATGGCAATCGTATCTTGGCTTATGTTGCCAAAGGCCCTAACACGGGTGCCCAAAGGGACCTGGACGATGAAGAAGCAGAATATGAACCGCGATTGGATTGCGACCGCCGCCACACTCAGCAGTGCCTTGCCGTATCTGCAACGCTATGATGGCGCGATTGTCGTCATCAAACTGGGCGGACATGCTATGGGCAGTGACGAAGCGATGGAAAGCTTTGCCCGCGACATTGTTCTGATGCAGCAGGTTGGCGTGAACCCGGTGATCGTGCACGGCGGTGGCCCGATGATCAACGCGATGCTCGAAAAACTCGATATCCAGTCCGATTTCGTGCACGGCAAACGCGTCACCGATGCCGCCACCGTCGAGGTGGTCGAGATGGTGCTGTCCGGCGTTGTGAACAAACGCATCGTGCAGGCGATCAACGCTCAGGGAGGCACAGCCGTGGGGCTGTCGGGCAAGGACGCCAACCTGATCACCTGTGATCAAACCGACACCTCGCTTGGGTTTGTCGGGACGCCATCGCAGATGAACCCCAAGATACTGCATGACCTGTTCGAAAAGGATGTGATCCCGGTGATCGCCCCATTGGGTGCGGGTCGGGGTGGCGAGACGTTCAACATCAATGGCGACACGGCTGCCGGGGCCATTGCTTCGGCCCTGCAAGCCGACCGGTTGCTGTTGCTGACTGATGTCGCCGGTGTGAAAAACGCCGCAGGCGACGTCGTGACCGAACTCAAGGCGGCAGATGTCGAAGCAATGACCGCAAGCGGCGTGATCGCTGGCGGCATGATTCCCAAAACCGAGACCGCACTGGACGCCGTGCGCAACGGTGTGCGGGCCTGCACCATCGTTGACGGTCGTGTGCAGAATTGCGTTCTGCTGGAACTTTTCACCGATCACGGGGCGGGGTCGATGATTCGTCCCAACTGACGCGAACGTGTCGCGTTCCGGCTTGCATTACACATTTCACTGTCGGAATATGACTGAATGGAGCAAGAGACCCCTATCCGTTTTGCGGTATTTCTCGGCCTGTTCGCCTTTTTCGCACTGGCCGAGGCCATCTTACCCCGTCTTCCGCGTGCTCTGCCTCGCGTAAGCCGTTGGCGCACAAATCTGGGGATAACCATCCTAAACACGCTCACACTGCGTCTGATGACGGCCGTATTGCCTCTGCTGGCAATAGGAGCAGCCTGGGATGCGCAGGCGCGGGGTTGGGGCTTGTTCAATGCCCTTGATTTGCCTGCCTGGATCGAACTGATCATCTGTGTCCTCATCCTGGATCTTGCAATCTGGGCGCAACACCTGATCACCCACAAAGTGCCCCTGCTTTGGCGGCTGCATCGCGTCCACCATGCAGATCGGGACATGGATGTGACGACGGCCGTTCGGTTTCATCCCGTTGAGATCGCCCTGTCGATGTTCCTGAAAATCGGACTTGTCTATCTGCTCGGGCCAAGTGCCCTGGCGGTTTTGGTGTTTGAAATCCTTCTCAACGGAACGGCCCTTTTCAATCACTCCAACCTGAAACTTCCTCTTGCTCTGGATGCCGTGCTGCGTAGGGTTCTTGTGACGCCGGACATGCATCGGGTTCATCATTCGGTGCACCGGCATGAACACGACAGTAACTATGGGTTTGCCCTATCGATCTGGGACCGGATATTCGGCACCTATATCGCGCAGCCAGAACAAGGGCATGACCAGATGACAGTGGGACTGGAATGGCAGGACGATCGACCCGCGCGCCTGAAATGGAGCCTGACGCTCCCCTTTCAACGCAAGTGAGCTATGCCCAAGTCGAAGCCGCAGCACAGGCGGCTGGTCTCATCGTCATGGGTGCGCAACACCCAGGTGTCAGCGAGGCCAGGCAACTGGAAGGCGGAACCCTGATCCTGCTCGGCACGGCTGCAGCGTTCTGGGAGGTTTTCGAAACCTCACCCGAATGGACCGACAATCACCCCCACCCAATCGACAGATGGTCAACCAGGGTAGTGGAAGGCTTGGCGCAGGGTCTGTCTGCGACTGCCTATTTCCCCTTTGGCGGCCCACCCTACGCGCCGTTCATCGATTGGGCCCTGAAATCAGGTCACACATTCACCAGCCCGGTCGGCGCATTGGTGCATGACACCGTCGGCATGCTGATCTCATTTCGCGGGGCGTTACATTTCGAGCGGGAATTCGACATTCCTGCTCTGTCCGGCGTCTCCCCTTGCACCGATTGTCCCGCTCCCTGCGCAACCGCCTGCCCGGTCGGGGCCCTGAATTCCCACGCCTTTTACGACGTTGACAGCTGCCGCGCCTATCTGAACACTCAAGCCGGGCAAACCTGCCTGACCGAGGGCTGCGCCACGCGGCTGGCCTGCCCCGTCAGCGCGGGTGCTGGGCGCCGCCGCGTGCAAACCGCACATCACATGAAAGCATTTCATCCATCATGACCCTGACGCTGATCCTGACGCGGCACGCCAAATCCAGTTGGGGCGACCCCGGTCTTCCCGATCACGCCCGCCCGCTGAACAAACGTGGCCGCGCGTCTGCCGAGGCGATCGGGATCTGGCTTAAGAAAAAGGGCGTGCTGCCGGATCAAGTGCTCAGCTCTTCATCTCGTCGTACCCGCGAAACCTATCAACGCATGGCACTCACCGCGCGCACGACGACCTTTACCGATGATCTGTATCATGCATCTGCGCAGCAAATCCTGAACGAGTTGAATCACGCCACCGGCCAGACCGTGCTGCTGTTGGGGCACAATCCCGGCATGGCGGAATTTGCCGGATTGATCGTGCAGACCCCGCCCGAGGCTGAGCAGTTCCATGACTACCCAACTTGCGCCACCACGGTCATGACCTTCGAGGCTCCCAAGTGGGACGAGGTCGATTGGCACAGCGGATTGGTGCAGGGTTTCATCATTCCGCGTCAGCTTCTGGAATGAAAAAAGGGCGGGGAATCCCCGCCCTTTTCGTATTCTGAATGCCTCGGTTTTAGTGGCCCAGAATCTGACTGAGGAACAGTTTGGTCCGGTCCGACTGTGGGTTGTTGAAGAACTCTTCTGGTTCGTTCTGTTCCACGATCTGGCCCGCGTCCATAAAGATCACGCGGTTGGCCACCTGACGTGCAAACCCCATCTCGTGCGTCACACAAAGCATGGTCATGCCTTCTTCGGCCAGCTCGATCATGGTGTCGAGCACCTCTTTGATCATCTCGGGGTCCAGCGCCGATGTGGGTTCATCGAACAACATGATCCGCGGCATCATGCACAGCGAACGGGCAATCGCCACACGCTGCTGCTGACCGCCCGAAAGCATGCCGGGATACTTGTCGGCCTGCTCGGGGATCTTGACCTTTTCAAGGAAATGCATCGCGCGCTCTTCAGCCTCTTTCTTGGGCGTTTTGCGCACCCAGATCGGGGCCAGCGTGCAGTTTTCCAGGATCGTCAGATGCGGGAACAGGTTGAAGTGCTGGAACACCATCCCGACCTCGGACCGGATCTTGTCGATGTTTTTCAGGTCATTGGACAGTTCGGTGCTATCCACGACGATCTTGCCCTGCTGGTGTTCCTCCAGCGCGTTGAGGCAGCGGATCAGGGTGGATTTACCCGAACCCGACGGACCCGCGATAACAATCCGCTCGCCCTGGTTGACGGTCAGGTTGATGTCGCGCAACACATGGAACGATCCGTACCACTTGTTCATGTTACTGATTTCGATGGCGACCTCGTCGCTCACCTGCATTTTCGAGCGATCAATCGCGCGGTCAGACATAAGTTCAGACATAGTTTGAACTCCTTAATGGTGGTCGGTGGCGAGGCGACGCTCGAGCCACTGTGAGTATTGAGAAATGCCGTAGCAGACGACAAAGAAGACCATTGCGGCAAAGCCCCAGAGTTCCCAATAGACGCCGTTCCATTCGGTCGACGCCAGGATGGGTCCACGGATCATGCCGACCAGATCGAACATCGAGATGACCGAAACCAGCGTGGTGTCCTTGAACAGCCCCACCGCCACGTTCACGATGCCTGGGATCGAGATCTTCATTGCCTGCGGCAGGATGATCAGTCGCATGGCCTGCGGATAGTCCAGACCAAGGCTGTCTGCGGCCTCGTACTGCCCACGGGGCAAGGCTGCGAGACCACCACGGATCACCTCTGCGATATATGCAGACGAGAACATGGTAATCATGATCACAACACGCAGGAACAGATCAACCGTGCTTTCTGGCGGGAAGAAGTAGGCCAGCATCACCGAGGCGACGAACAGCAGTGTGATCAGCGGCACGCCGCGGACGAACTCGATGAACACGACGCTGATCCATTTGATCAATGGCATACTCGACTGACGCCCCAAGGCCAATGCAATGCCCAAAGGCAATGACAGCGACACACAGGTCAAGCCCAGCATCATGTTGAGCATGTATCCCCCCAGATCGCGGCTTGGAACAGCAGTAAGCCAAGCGTTTTCCGACGCATCCTCTGGGATCAGCCAGCCCCCTGCTTGCCAGACGATCAGCGCAGCCACGATGGCCCCGAAGAAGCCAGCCGCGAAGCTGTTCTTGCCTGCCTTCTGAAAGACAATGGCACCGGCTACGCAGCCAAGCAAAGCAACCAGCGGCACAAGGATGGTGCCCCCCCAGATCAGCCAAAAGGCCACAAAGGGGTACACGGCGGTAATGATCAACAGCTTGCGCGGGAGATCAAAGAACAGCACCGGAGCCAATGCAGCCAGCATCAGAACAAAGGCGACATTCGGGCGCCAATAGTCATCCACAGGATATTTGAACCCGTAAATCAACTGCGGCCAACGCTCGGTCAGAACCGCAAAACAGGCCCCTGTCTTGCCAGCCAGAATCTCGCGACACTCTGCCAGAGAGTTGGCATTCCACACCCCGTTCAACATCCAGGGCAGGGTATTTTTCAGCAGCAGATAGATCAGGACCAAAGCCAGGATGGTCAGGATCGAATTGGTAACACCGGAAAACAGGTTATCGCGCAGCCACTTGACCACCCCTGTTTCGTTCGCCGGTGGCGGAGATTCAGGGATGTTGCCGTCAGCAACGAAAGCCACGGAGTTGGTTGTTTGATCAGCCATGGCTCAGCGCTCCTTCAGCTTGACGGACGAGTTGTAGATATTCATCACCGTCGAGATCGTCAGCGACGCAGTCAGATAGAACAGCATCAACAGCAGGACACATTCAATCGCCCGGCCCGTTTGGTTCAGTGTGATACCACCCAGAGTCGCCGTGATGTCCGCGTAACCCACCGCAATCGCCAGCGACGAATTCTTGGTGATGTTCAGATATTGTGAAATCAACGGCGGGATAATCACCCGCAGCGCTTGAGGCAGAACCACCAGGTTCATGATCCGTCCCTGTCGCAGCCCCAAGGCTGCCGCAGCTTCGGTCTGCCCTTTTGAGATCGCCTGAATGCCGGCCCGCACGTTCTCGGCAATGAAAGCCCCCGTGTAGATCGACAAAGCGAACCACAGAGCGATCAACGGACCGCCGATCTTGATGCCGCCTTTGAAATTGAAGCCCTTGAGAGCGGGCACATCCCATGACAGACCCATGAGGACCATCAAGAGGGCGAAAGGCACCAACCAGATCGCCAGTTTGAACAGCAGAGTCTTGGGGCGTTCACCAGTCTCTTCCTGCTTGTGGTTGGCCCAGTTGGTAACGCGCCCTGAAACGAACCACGACAGAACGAATCCGGCCAGAACCAGCACCCAATTCATCGCAGCCGAAGCAAAAAGGCCACTTTCGAACCACGGCATCGGGATATAGACACCCCGGTTGGTGAAGGCAAAAAGGTCCAGGGCCATGCTGGACGTTGCGTCGTCCCCACGGAAAGCCCGCGGTCCAGGCATCACGGCCGTCATGATGGTGAAGATAATGATGATCCAGATCAGGATCGGGATATTCCGGAAAATCTCGACGTAGATGGCCATCAACTTGGACACAAGCCAGTTGTTAGACAGACGCAAAACGCCCGCCATCACCCCAAAAACGGTCGCAGTGATACAGGCCAGAAAGGCCACCAAAAGTGTATTTAGAACACCAACAAGTGCTGCGCGCGCATGCGTTGACTGGCTGTCGTACTCGACCAGTCGCTGGTTGATGTCATAGCCGGCAGGATCGCCGAGGAAAGTGTAGGAAATGTTCAGACCTGCGGCGCGCAGGTTCTGGATCAAGTTGTTGCCCAGATACCAGATGCATAGTGCCAGAACGATGGCTGCAATCACCTGGAATGTCAGAGAACGATACCTTGTATCGTTAAATAGCATGGACAACCGAAAACCAGCATTTGGTGGGTCGGTCAAAGTTGACATGTTGTGGGGTCCCCGTGGCTTGCGGTTGCCGTTGGTCCCGTCGGGGTTGACCCCGCTCCGCAACAGCCCGCAGCGTTATAGTGGATACGAAGAGGGCGCGAGATTTTCTCGCGCCCTTTCGTTTGGCGTTTTAGCGGAACGGCGGCGAGTACAGCAGGCCGCCTTCGGTCCACTGTGCGTTCAGGCCGCGTGCCAGACCAATCGGGGTTTCTTCACCGATGTTCTGGGCAAAGATCTCGCCATAGTTACCACCGGCGGCGATTGCGCGCTTGGACCATTCGGCGTCCAGACCCATCATCTCACCCAGGGTACCTTCGGTGCCCAGGATACGGTTGATTTCCGGATTGTTGGTGCCGGCTGCCATCTCACCGATGTTGGCCGAGGTGATACCCAGCTCTTCAGCCGAAATCAGCGCGTTCAGAGTCCAGCGAACAACGTCGCCCCACTCGTGGTCGCCGTGACGAACCAGCGGACCCAGAGGCTCTTTCGAGATGATCTCGGGCAGCAGGACGTGTTCACCGGGGTTCTCGAAGGTGGCACGCGTAGCGGCCAGGCCCGAAGCGTCGGTGGTGTAAACGTCACAAGCGCCGGCCAGATACTGCTGCTGCGCTTCGGCGTTGGTTTCGATCGGAACCGGCTCATAGCTGATGTTGTTCGAGCGGAAGAAATCCGCCAGGTTCAGCTCGGTGGTGGTGCCGGTCTGGATGCAGACGGTCGCGCCGTCCAGTTCCTTGGCCGACGAAACGCCCAGTTCCTTGGGCACCATGAAGCCCTGACCGTCGTAGTAGTTCACGCCAGTGAATTCAAACTTCAGGTCAACGTCGCGCGAGAAAGTCCAGGTCGTGTTACGAGCCAGCATGTCGATCTCACCCGAAGCCAACGCGGTAAAACGTGTCTTACCGGTGGTTGGCACGAACTCGACTGCGCTGGCATCACCCAGAACAGCGGCCGCAACGGCGCGGCACACAGCCACGTCAAAACCTTTCCATTCCCCATTAGCATCCGGCGCCGCAAAGCCAACCAGACCTGTGGTCACACCACAGTTCAGCTTGCCGCGTGCCTTGACGTCATCCATCGTGCCCGCTGAAGCAGCTACTGCTGCCAGGCCGGCGACGGTGAATGCGCCCAAAAATACGGTTTTTTTCATTTTTACCTCTTCCTGATTTTCCACCCCTTTGTGGGGCGGTTCGACCGGCATGAGTTTTTTGCCGGAACGTTTACCAAAAAGGGATCTCCCCTTTAGTGGGGCCAAGTTTGGGCGCAATCATCACGAAACGTCAAGGGTAGGATCATAGAAATCAATGATCTGACAGCTGACGCTTACCCTGCGTCACCTGAATTGGACCTGACGCAAAGGATCAATCCGAGACGTCAAAGAACCGTTTAGCGTGCAAAAATGACTGCCGCTTTATCTCTGCGTGTTCGGCTGCTTCTTCGTCCGCCCCCCACTGCTCCTCTTGCCAGAGCTCGTCCAACCGTGAAATACGCCAAATCTCGTCCGCTTCGCGCCAATTTCTGGCAGCTGCGAATCCCAGGACCAATGAGCCGGACAGGCTAACCAGGTCATGAAAAGCGGCCAGGTGAAACGACCCCAATGCGTGAACCTGGGTCGACAAGATGCCGAGGACCTCACGAGATTGTGGTTCATGCACTACCCCGGAGACTGGGCGCAGCCGAGCGCCCAGGGTTTCAGCCGCCCAATCCAGCGCCGGAGACCACTGTTCATCCTGGCGAGCCACCAGTTCCTGCGGGTGTGTGGCCCGATAACACAGCAAATCCGAATCGCCATAAGCGGCCAGCATGTCGGCCACTTCGGCATGTTGAATACGAACCTTGTCGATGGCCGCGTTGGCGGATCGGGTGAAGGGCATCGTCGCGGGATCGACCTCTGCCTCTTGTGCATCCCATTCCTTTGCAATGGCCGTTGCCATGGCTGTTGTGGGAAGAATCAAGGCCGCTCTTGCAGGTGTTTTGACACGACGCCCGTCAAGCTCGACGGTAAAACCATCTTCGGCTTCGACAACAGCACTTTCAGTCCAAAAACGTTTCGGTTTCCAGTCGCTCATATTTCAGGTCCATATCTGCGCCAATGCGTCGGGCAATTGGTCGAAACTATCAATGATAATGCGCGCCGAGGTCAGCGCCGATGGGTTGTGATAGCCCCAGCTGACGCCAATCCCCGCCACACCTGCAGCAGAGGCCATATCCATGTCAAAGCTGGTGTCGCCGATCATCACGCAGTTGGCAGGGTTCACTCCGGCCTCTTCGACGGCGGCTTGGATCATCGACGGATGTGGCTTCGAGGGGTGGAAATCAGCCACCTGCCGGGTCACGAACAACCGCTCCATCCCATGTGCGTCGATCAGCCCATCGAGACCGCGTTTGGATTTTCCAGTGGCGACCCCCAAGAGGTTCTCGGGCACCGCATGCAGCACCTCGAGCATCTCCATCGCGCCGGGATAAAGCGGCGAATGCGCGGCTCCCTGGGCCAGTCGCTGGTCGCGATAGCTGTCTTTGTAGCCTTGCACCAATTGCGCCTGAACTCCCTCGCCTTGCTGCGGCGCCAAACGCGCCATCGCTTGCGGCAAGGACAATCCAACGATGGACAATATCTCTTGTCGTGTCGGCACCGGCAAGCCAATCGAACCAAAGGCGGCCGTCATCGACCCGACAATCGCCGCTTGACTGTCCACCAAAGTACCGTCCACATCAAAGAGGATCAGCCGCAAGTCCGCGGTCATCGCAGTTCCTCAAACGGGTCATCAGCAGCCAGATCCTCGGTCCAGCCAAGCGTGTCCCAACTGTCTTTCATGTGCTGTGGCAACGTTGCTGTTACCGTGACCGGTTTGCGCGTGATCGGATGCTCAAAGCTGAGCGTCCGGGCATGCAGATGCAACTTCTTGCTGATGATGCCGCCCAGTTGCGCGCCCCAGCCGTCGCCCAGGTTTTCCTGCCCCGAACCACCGTATTTCCCGTCGCCAATGATCGGGTGCCCCATGCCGGCCATATGCGCGCGCAGCTGATGGGTTCGGCCCGTCACAGGTTCCATCGCGATCCAGGACGCGCGGCTCGCAACCCGGTACAGCGTGGCATAAAGCGTATGTGCTCGCTTTGCCCCCGGCGTATCATCCACGTCCCGTGAATGGATCGGGATCATTTTCTCTCCCTCACCCTGCTTGCCATGACCCGCCGCCTTCACGAGGCCCGTCTTGATCTCACCCAGGTAAGGGGTTGGAACTCCGGCCACCAGGGCCCAGTAGATCTTGTGCGTGTTGCGGTGACGAAAGGCTGCGGTCAGCCCCTTGGCGGCTTCGCGCGTGCGGGCCATGACCAGAACGCCCGAAGTGTCCTTGTCCAACCGGTGCACCAGGCGCGGGTTCTCCTCCAAGCCAAAGCGCAACGCCTCGGCCAGACCATCGACATGTTTCGTCTGCCCACTGCCCCCCTGCACCGGCAGGCCGGCGGGTTTGTTCAAAGCAATCACATGATCATCGCGGTAGATCACGCAGTCCTGAATCATGCGGGCGTCTGCCTCTTTGATCCGGGGGCGATGCTCGGCAGGCTTTTGATCCGTTGCAGGCAGTGGCGGTATGCGCACGACTTGCCCGACTTCAACCCGGCTGGAAGCCTTGATCCGGCCACCATCAATCCGCAGTTCGCCCTTGCGGCACATCTTTTCGATGCGGCCTTGGCTGACGTGCGGAAACAAACGGCGAAGCCAGCGGTCAATACGCTGGTCGCCGTCACCTTCGGCCACCGTGATCATCTGTACTCCGCTCATGCCCAAACTCCTCTGGCCAAAATCAGGCCCAACATCAGTGCCCCAATCGACAAGCCAACTGACAGTGACACATACAGCGCCGCCTGCCCTAAATCACCACGTTCATACAGGTTCACTGCTTCCAGCGAAAACGCCGAAAACGTCGTGAACCCGCCCATGATCCCTGTCGCCACCAACGGGTTGAGGTGCGTCAGCCCCTTGTGCGCCGCAGTCACCACAAAGATCCCCATCAGGAACGACCCGATGACATTCACGGCCAGGATGGCGATTGGGAATTCTTGATGTCCAAACGCCCGCAGAATACCCACGCCCGTCAGAAACCGGAGCGACGCCCCGATCGCGCCACCAAGCGCCACATGTAGAACCGAAGAAAACATGCGCGTCCCTTGGCCCGCCCTGCCCGGGATGTCAAGTTTTGCAGGCGTCAATCCGCATTGCGCTGCGCACGCAGCTTGGCAAAGTAGTCCAGCCGCTTCTTCAACTCGCGCTCGAACCCACGCTCGACCGGTTGATAAAGTTCGGGCCGGTCCATCCCTTCAGGGAAATAGTTCTGCCCCGAAAATCCATCTTCGGCATCATGGTCATAATCATAGCCCGCACCATACCCATGCTCTTTCATCAAAGACGTAGGGGCATTCAGGATATGTTTGGGTGGTGGTTCCGAACCCGATGTCTTGGCCAGACGCATGGCCGCCTTGTAACCGACATAGGCGCCGTTGGATTTCGGTGCGAGCGCCAGATAAACCACGGCCTGCGCCAGGGCAAGTTCCCCTTCGGGGCTTCCAAGCCGTTCGTAAACTTCCCATGCATGCAGGCAATGGGTCTGCGCCTGCGGATCGGCCAACCCGATATCCTCGACGGCCATCCGGGTGATCCGCCGCGCGAGGTAGCGCGGGTCCTCCCCCCCGGTCAGCATCCGCGCAAACCAATAAAGCGCAGCATCCGGATCCGACCCGCGCACTGATTTGTGCAGGGCCGAAATCAGGTTGTAATGCTCCTCACCCGACTTGTCGTATTTGGCGGCGCGGCGCATCAGTCGGGTCGACAGTGCATCCGTGTCCAGATCACCATCCACCTTCCACGCGGCCACCTGTTCGATCAAGTTCAGCAATGCGCGCCCGTCCCCGTCCGCCATGTCTTGCAACGCTGATCGCGCCGGGGAAAGCAACGGCAAGTCTCGTCCCAACTCCGCCTCGGCGCGCGTGGTCAACGCCTCCAGATCCTCTTTGCCCAACCGTTCCAGCACCATGACCTGTGCCCGACTCAGAACAGCGGCGTTCAATTCGAACGAGGGGTTTTCGGTGGTCGCGCCGACCAACAGGATGGTGCCATCCTCCATATGTGGCAGGAACCCGTCTTGTTGCGCCTTGTTGAAGCGATGGATTTCGTCCACGAAGAGGAGCGTCCCTTGCCCGTTCTGGCGCCGGATCTTGGCGGCCTCGAACACCCTCTTCAGGTCCGGAACGCCGGTAAAGATGGCGCTAATCTGGACAAAATGCAGGTCACTCTCATCTGCTAACAGACGAGCAATAGTGGTTTTCCCTACCCCCGGCGGGCCCCAGAAGATCAAGCTCGACAAGCTGCCCGAGGCCAACATGACTCCAAGTGGCGCATCCCGTCCCAACACCTGCTGCTGCCCGATCACTTCGGTCAGGGACTGCGGCCGCAGACGATCAGCCAGAGGGCGATGCCGCTCCCTTGAGATATCATCTGTGGCCATGGTTTCCGGGCCTGTGTCGAACAGATCAACCATGGATCACAAACGGAACCGCAGCGAAAGCTTCTGCCCGCGCCGTTGCAAATCCAACCGCACCCACCGTCCTGTTTCAGTCAACGCCTGCCGAACATCTTGGGGCGTCTTCATCATCTCGCCATTGATACCGTCCACAATATCACCGTGCTGCAGGCCCGCGCGCGCGCCAAATGGGCCAGGATCGACAACGGCCACACCTTTGGCGGACAACGGCAGTCCGAGGTAAGAAATCACGGCCGGGTTGACCCGCGCCACCACAAGGCCGGGCAACACAGTCTGATCATCCAGCTTGATGTCTGCGGCAGGCGGCTCATCTGGTGCTTCGATCATCTCGACGTTCAGTTGGTCCCGTTCTCCATCTCGCAGGCGGGTCATGGTGGAAACGCCTCCGATGCCGGTGACAGACATACGAAACATCATCTCGGACGGAGAGTTCACAGGCTCGCCATCCACATGTGTGACAACATCCCCGACCGTGAAACCGGCCTGGGCCAGTGGGCTGACCTCATGCATGTCAGAGATCACGACGCCCTCAGGCAACGCCAACCCAAGCGAATCCGCAATGTCTGCGTTCATCGGCTGACCCGCTATGCCGGCCCAAGGGCGCACAAAATACTCGTTGCCCTCACGCGCTTGACGCAGGAACTCGCGAACCAAATTTGCCGGTATAGCAAAGCCGATCCCGTTCGATCCACCTGAGCGACTGAGAATAGATGTGTTGATCCCAATTAGGTCGCCATTCACATCAATCAGCGCCCCTCCCGAATTTCCAGGGTTGATAGGCGCATCCGTTTGCAGGAAGTATCCCCGCGCCTTGCCCGTTGCAGCACCGGAACGGGCCAAACCAGACACGATCCCGCTGCTAACAGTTTGACCGACCCCAAAGGGATTTCCGATGGCCAGTGCCAACTCACCGACCTCTACCTGATCCGAGTTGCGCAACGACAGCGATGGCAGGTCCACGGCCCCATCCAATCGCAAAATGGCAATATCGCTTTCCTCGTCCCCAAGAACCACCGTCGCAGAATATTCCCGTCGGTCCGTGGTCACTACCTGAATCTCGGACGCCATGCCCACTACGTGATAGTTCGAAACGACATAGCCATCCTCGCTCAGAATCACGCCGGACCCCAAAGAGTTCTGAACCCGCTGCTGAGGCGCGCCAAAGCCGCCAAAGAAATCCTGGAAGAACGGGTCGGAAAAAAACGGATTGGGCTGACCGCTGGTGATGATCTTGGCGTAAATGTTGACCACCGCAGGCGCCGCTCGTTTCACCACGGGCGCAAACCCCATCGAGATTTCAACCTGCGTGGTCGGCACCTTTGTTTGCGCCAACGTCATAGGCGCCACGAACAAGGCCAGCATTGCGATAACGATACGGATCATTTTTCCTCCGATGGGCCCTGGTAACATGCGTTGATATGCGGCTCTGTCCGACGCAATGCAACCGACAAAAATGCGTATGCATGTAAACTGCGGGACAGCAAAAGAAAAACCCCCGCTCGATTGAACGGGGGTTCGCAATTCGGCCAATGCCGGATGCGTTTAGTCTTCGGCGGCTTCTTCGGCAGCAAGGCGAGCCTTGTCGGCCGCGCCCTTGGCATCGACGTCGCGGTCGACGAATTCGATGATTGCCATCGGGGCCATGTCACCATAGCGGAAGCCTGCTTTCAGGACACGGACGTAACCGCCCTGACGGTCCTTGTAGCGGGGGCCCAGGATATCGAACAGTTTGGCGACATACTGGTCTTCTTTCAGGCGTGCTGCGGCCTGACGACGTGCGTGCAGGTCACCGCGCTTGCCCAGGGTAATCAGTTTTTCAATGATCGGGCGCAGTTCCTTTGCCTTGGGCAAAGTGGTTTTGATCTGCTCGTGCTCGATCAGTGAGCCGGCCATGTTCGCAAAAAGCGCCTTGCGGTGCTCATGTGTACGATTCAGGCGGCGATATCCACGTGCGTGACGCATTTCATAGTTCCTTCGTCTAGCTTTTGCTTTGTCCGATGGCCGATGCGTGTCAGCCATTCACCTTGGGGCGGGTTTGCCCATTTTGTCCCCGGCATTCCGGGCATTGGTGGAGGGGACCAAAGCCCCCTCCGAAACCTTAGAAGTTGTCTTCGAACTTCTTGGCCAGATCTTCGATGTTATCCGGCGGCCAATCCTCGACGTCCATGCCAAGGTGCAGGCCCATGCCCGAGAGCACTTCTTTGATCTCGTTCAACGACTTGCGACCAAAGTTCGGGGTGCGCAGCATTTCGGCTTCGGTTTTCTGGATCAGATCGCCGATGTAAACGATGTTGTCGTTCTTCAGGCAGTTTGCCGAACGAACAGACAGTTCCAGCTCGTCCACTTTCTTGAGCAGCAGCGGGTTGAATTCCAGACCGTCATCTTCGTCCTGGCGGCCAGCCGCTTCGGGCTCGTCGAAGTTGACAAAGATCGACAGCTGGTCCTGCAGGATACGCGCGGCAAAGGCCACGGCGTCATCCGGAGTGATCGACCCGTCAGTATCAACCTTCATGGTCAGTTTGTCATAGTCCAGAACCTGACCTTCGCGCGTCGGCTGCACGTCATAAGACACCTTCTTGACCGGTGAATAGATCGCATCGATCGGAATCAGACCGATGGGGGCATCCTCGGGCTTGTTCTTGTCAGCCGAAACGTAACCCTTGCCGGTGTTGACCGTCAGTTCCATGAACAGGTCGGCACCATCATCCAGGTGACAGATCACGTGGTCGCGGTTCAGGATTTCGATGCCAGCGCTCTCGCTGATGTCGCCAGCGGTGACAATTGCGGGACCTTTGGCATTGATCGACAGGCGCTTGGGCCCTTCGACTTCCATGCGCAAGGAGACCTGCTTGAGGTTCAGAATGATGTCGGTGACGTCTTCACGCACACCAGCCACGCTGGAAAACTCGTGCAGAACGTGGTCAATCTGAACGCTGGTGATTGCTGCGCCTTGCAGCGAACTCATCAGAATCCGACGCAGGGCGTTGCCCAGTGTCAGACCAAAGCCACGCTCAAGCGGCTCGGCCACGACGGTCGCCTGACGCGCGGGGTCGTTGCCCGGCTTGACGTCAAGCTGGGTCGGCTTGATCAGTTCAGCCCAGTTCTTGTGGATCATGTTGTCCCTCCATTCCTGTCTGCGCCCCATGTCCGGAAAGGTGCAGACGCCCGAGGTTTAAAATGACGGACTGGGGCCGTGTCAAACGACACAGCCCCAGCGAAAATATCGTGTCGCTTAAACGCGACGGCGCTTTGGCGGACGGCAACCGTTGTGGGCAATCGGTGTCACGTCGCGGATCGACGTGATGTTGAAGCCAACCGCAGCCAGAGCGCGCAGAGCTGATTCACGGCCCGAACCAGGGCCCTGAACTTCGACTTCCAGCGTCTTGACGCCGTGATCCTGTGCCTTCTTGCCTGCGTCTTCCGCAGCCATCTGAGCAGCGTAGGGAGTCGATTTCCGCGACCCTTTGAAGCCCATGGTACCGGCCGACGACCACGAGATGGCGTTGCCTTGCACGTCCGAGATCAGGATCTTGGTGTTGTTGAACGACGAATTCACGTGGGCGACGCCCGAAGCGATATTCTTACGCTCTTTTTTCTTGGTACGAGTCTTATCGCGTGCCATTGATCAAACCCTCCCTTATTTCTTCTTACCGGCAATGGCCTTTGCGG
>FYBJ01001753.1_pt1 | contig 17250 bp, 22 predicted proteins | sample 1134611 | NCBI WGS metagenome assembly FYBJ01 (sample SAMEA104116008, study PRJEB20421) | marine metagenome | isolation source: marine | reverse complement strand
TAGCAGCCGGTTCCGATGGTGTCTCGTGCAATGCAAAAGGCATCATCTGCCAGAACAAAGGGCAGACCGGGTGCCTCTTTGGTCAGTTCAATCCGTAATTGATGGTCAGTCACTGTTTCAATCAGCCCCAGATCCGGCAGGAGAGACAGCGCCTGAACCGCGTCTTCGGCCAGCAGTGGGGTATCGTCGTGGAACACGACGTCCGCGCGCAGGTCAAAGGTCCAGATGCGGGCGTCATCCGAGCTGTGCCATGTATGCGCCAGTTCCCCGCGCAACGTGCCGTCGGGCGCGATTTCAGTCAGAGTGTCGAATATGGCACCACTGGCGATCCGATCCAGCGATCCGTCTTTGGGGACGGCCAGACGCAGGGTTCCGCCAGCCTTGGGTGCAGCATCCAGCGACACTCCAGTGGCCGCCAGCAAGGCAGCGGCGGCACCTGTGGAAAAGAGTGCGCGGCGGTCGATACGGGTCATGTCATGGCCTCGGCTATGCGGTCCATCGAACGGACAAGTTCCGCGCTGATGCCGGGTTCCGAAAGAGCATGGCCGGCGTTGCGGACCATCCGCAGCTCGGACACGGGCCACAGGCTGTTGAGTTTCCAGGCGGATGAGGGGGGGCAAATCATGTCATAGCGTCCCTGAACGATAACGCCGGGAATATGTGAAATGCGGCCCATGTTGGCCAGAATCTGCCCATCAATCTCGAGAAATCCGTTGTTGATGAAATAGTGATTCTCCAGCCGTGCAAAGGCGCGGGCGTAGTCGCCGGGGCTTTCGCCGCTTGTGCCCGACGAATGGATCGAAGCCAGTGCATTCTCCCATGCAGACCAGGCGCGGGCATAGCGCGTTTCAAGCGGGCGGTCGCCTGAAAACAGTCTTTTGTGGTATGCGGCGATCATGTCGTGTTGTTCGTTTTCGGGGATGATCGATGCAAACTTTGCCCAGGGTTCGGGCCAGAACTTTCCCGCACCGCCACCATAGAACCAATCCAGTTCGGCCTGCGTCATCAGGAACACACCTCGCAAAACCAGGTGCGTGACACGATCCGGGTGCGCCTGTGCATAGATCAACGCAAGTGTTGCACCCCAGCTGCCGCCAAATGCTATCCAGGCCTCGATGTCCAGCTGGCGTCGGATTAACTCAATGTCGGCCACCAAGTGTTGCGTCGTGTTGTGTTCGACCGAAGCATGGGGCCGCGACCGACCGCATCCGCGCTGATCAAAGAGAATCACCCGATAGACTTCGGGATCGAAATAGCGCCGCATTGCCGGGCTGCATCCGCCACCGGGGCCGCCGTGCAGCACCACAACCGGGATGCCGTCCGGGTTGCCACACTGTTCAAAATAAACGCGATGGCCCTGTCCAACATCAATTAACTGCTGATCGAAGGGTTCGATCGGCGGGTAAAGAAATTGCACTGCGCGCTTTTGGTCCGAGTACTTGTCCATTATGGCCCTATATAGTCCTAAGACGTAAAAGAGCACACGGAGACAGGAATGCAAGCGCCTGCGAACACGGTTGACCCTTCGGAGATCGCTAAATTCGAGGCAATGGCCGCCGAATGGTGGGACCCGAACGGCAAATTCAAGCCGTTGCACATGCTCAACCCGTGCCGGTTGGACTACATCACGCAACAAATCGCCGGTGAATTCGAACGTGATCTGACCGCGGCGCGCCCGTTCGAAGGGCTGCGACTTTTGGACATAGGCTGCGGCGGAGGGTTGTTGAGTGAGCCAATGGCGCGTTTGGGGGCTGAGGTTGTCGGCGCCGATGCGGCCGAGGGGAACCTGCCGGTCGCACGCATTCATGCGGAGCAGTCGGGTCTGGATATCGACTATCGCCATACCACGGCCGAGGCTTTGGCTGAGGCAGGGGAACAGTTTGATGTGGTTTTGAACATGGAAGTGGTCGAGCATGTGGCCGATCCACTCAGCTACCTGACCGCGACGCAGCAGCTGCTGAAACCCGGCGGACTGGAAATTTGTTCGACGATCAACCGTAATCCAAAGTCCTACGCCGTCGCGATTTTTGGGGCCGAAGTGGTGATGCGCTGGCTGCCAAAAGGCACGCACGAATGGAACAAATTCATCACGCCGGATGAACTGTTTGAACTGTTGAAACAGGCGGGGCTGGACCCGGTCGACCGCAAGGGGTTCGTGTTCAATCCGATCCTGTGGAGTTGGTCGATTTCCGACCGCGATCTGAGCGTGAATTATGTCACGGCAAGCGTTAAACCCGAATAATGCGGCCTGACTTAACCGTCCTCTAGCTTGATCCGCAGATCACGCAGAACGGGCAGGGTAGAGCGCACGCGGTCCAGCCCCAGCTCTCCGACCACCTGATTTATCAGCGGCGCAATGGAGGAGATTGCCTGATCGCGGGCCTGACGACCAGCGGGGCTGATGGCGACCATTTTGCGGCGGGCGTCGTCCCAGTCGGGGCGGATGTGGATGTAGCCTGCCCATTCCAATTTCGCCAGCGTATTGGTCATCGCCCCGCGCGTGACGTGAAATGCTGATGCCAGCTGCGCGGGTGTGCGTTCTGTCCCTGCATAGGCCAGATGGTTCAGAACCGAGAAATGCGAGATCTCCATGCCCTTGGGCAGCACCCGGCTCAGCCGGTTGCGCAACAGTTGGTCTGCGGTCAGAATCTCGCTGAACAGCGTGACCGCCAAGGCATTGGTTTCGTCTGTCATTTCCAGATCTGGGTCAGGGACCGTCGAACGGCCGAACGTGAGTCAGAGACGGTACTTTGCGTCGTGCGTCTGTAACAGATGTATCATCCAGATCAAAATAGTGAATGCCCGGTTCGGTACCTGCGTCAATCACGACCTCTCCCCAAGGGGCGATGACCAGTGAATGCCCATGGGTGTAGCGGGTCTTGCCGCGGGTTTTGGGGTGCTCGCCGCATTGGCCAGGCGCCAGCACCCAGCACCCGGTTTCAATTGCGCGAGCGCGCAGCAGAGGTTCCCAATGCGCAGCACCCGTGACGGGAGAGAAGGCCGCTGGAACGGTCAGGATCGTTGCGCCCTCTTGTGCCAGTTTGGCGTGCAGATGCGGGAAACGGACATCATAGCAAATGGTCATACCCACCTTGCCAAAATCGGTCTCGGCCACGACTGCCTGCGTGCCCGGGCGATAGTTGGCAGATTCGCGGAATGTCTCATGCTCGGTTACTTGCACATCGAACATGTGGATCTTGTCGTATTGCGAGACGATCTCGCCCTGTGGGTTGATCATGAACGATCGGTTTGCAAAGCGCCCGTCTGCGTCGTGCGTCTTGATCGCCAGCGATCCGATCAGGATCCAGACCCCCAGCTCAGCCGCCTGCGCCCGCAGACCGGCCAGCGTGATATCGTCCTCTTGATGTTGCAGCACTTCGCGTTGTCGCGTGGTGCTGGTCGAAACGCAATTGGTGACTTCGGGCGTCAGGATGAACCGGGCGCCCCCCTCTGCGGCCGCAGCGATCATACCACGTACCATGTCCAGGTTGGCGACAGGGTCGTCGGACGACGTGATCTGAATCAGAGCGGTTTTCATCAGGCGGCCAGCAGCGGGTCAAGCTTGCCGGAGCGTTCCAGGTCATACAGGTCGTCACAGCCACCCACATGAGTTTCGCCAACAAAGATCTGCGGAACCGTGCGGCCCCCATTGGCACGCTGGATCATCTCGGGCTTGCGGTCAGGGTTCTGCATCACGTCAATTTCAGTGAACTCGACGCCCTTCTGGTTCAACAGGCGTTTGGCCGCGTGGCAAAAACCGCAGAGCGGTGAGGTGTAGATTTCAACGGCTTTCATGGTCGTTCCCTTGGCAGATTTGGCGTAATCTAGGGGGAACTAGGCATCTTTGGCAACGCGCGCCAGTGTGAGCACGAAAATATGATTTGCCCCGGCAGCCAGACAGGTGATTGCGCAGGCCGTCAGGGTTGCACCGGATGTCATAACGTCATCCACCAGCAAAACATCCCGTTTTATCAGCCTGTGGCGACGCTTAGGGTGCGCTTTGATTGCGTGTGACAGGATTTCAGTCCGTTCCCTTAGTGTCTTGCCCTCCAGCATTGGGGTCATTTTGCTGCGGATCATCAGGTCGGGGCAATGGGGGAGACCGGTTTCATCCGATAGATACTGAGCCAGAAGCGCCGATTGGTTATAGCGGCGTTTGAGCAACCGGGTCCAATGCAGCGGAACCGGTGCAATCAGCATCTTGTCGTGCAGCATGAATTTGCCCGCCTTGGCCATCCACACGGCGGCTGGTCGAGCCAGCTCGGGCCGGTCGCCGTGCTTCAGCGCCAGAATCATTCGCCGCGCACGGCCTGTGTAGAGCAGCGCCGAGCGCCCATCTTTCCATGGGCGCGGTGTGGCCATGCAGTCGTCACATTCAATGCGATAACCGTCCTGCTGGCCCGGTAGCGGTGTGCCGCAAGCCTCGCACACGGTTCCTGCGATGAACGGGGTATCGCGCCAGCAGGACCCGCATAGGCCAAAGTCGGACGTCACCAGTTCGCCGCAACCCAGACAGCGCGGCGGATAGATCATTTCGACAGCGGTTTGAATCCTGCTCCACATCGGATTATCTGCACCCTATGAGACTTCCTCGCCAAAACACGCCAAAGCTGGTCGACAGCTCGGCCCGCGCCGCCTATCGCCGCCGCATTCAGCCGGACGCCCTGTTTCTGCACGATACAGCCATAGACGAAGTGCAGGATCGCCTCTCGATGGTTAACAGATCCTTTACGACGCCAGCGGTTGTGACGCCTTTACCCCAGGTCTGGGACAGTGCGGTGCCAGGAGCTCAGGTGATCCGGGATGCCGAGGTGCTGGATCTGGAACCCGGAGCGCATGATTTGGTGGTGCATGGGATGGGCTTGCACTGGGCCAATGACCCTGTGGGGCAGTTGATCCAATGCCGCCGTGCGTTGAAACCGGACGGATTGCTATTGGCCGTCGCGCTGGGCGGTGAAACCTTGCACGAGTTGCGCGCCGCCTTGGGGCAAGCCGAGATCGAGGTCTCGGGCGGATTGTCCCCGCGAATCGCCCCGATGGCCGAGATTCGGGATTTGGGTGGGCTGTTGCAGCGCGCTGGATTTGCTCTGCCAGTGGCCGACAACGTTGATTTGCGGGCCGAATACCGGGATATCTGGCATCTGATGCACGACTTGCGGGCAATGGGAGAGAGCAACGCCCTGCAGACACGTCTGCGACATCCCACGCGCCGGGCGGTGTTCCAACGGGCGCAAGAGTTGTATCAGAGCGGCTTTGGCGCCGATCAGGGACGTTTGCCTGCCACCTTTGATCTGATCTGTTTGACGGGTTGGTCTCCTGACGCAAGTCAACCCAAACCCCTGCGTCCCGGGTCAGCCAAGGCGCGGCTGGCTGATGCGCTCAAGACCGAAGAAGGCAAACTGCCGGATTGACCCAAAGGGAATTCCGGTTATCTCAACAGCGACACATGACATATTCAGGACGCCAGACATGTTTGATGCCACCCGCCCCGCCCATGCGCCGACCGACCACCCGAAGGTGAAGTTTGGCAAAGTTGGCGTGCTGCTGGCCAATCTGGGCACGCCGGACGACCATTCTTATTGGCCCATGCGGCGCTATCTGAACGAGTTTCTGTCAGATCAGCGGGTGATTGATTATCCCAAATGGAAATGGCAGCCGCTGTTGCAGCTTATCATCCTGACAAAGCGCCCGTTCACCTCTGGTGCGGCGTACAAATCCATCTGGAACCACGACAAGGGCGAAAGCCCGCTCATGACGATCACCAAGGATCAGACAGCAAAAATGACAGAGGCTCTGGCCGAGCGTTATGGCGACCGCGTGAAAGTGGATTTCTGCATGCGCTATGGCAATCCCTCGACGCAATCCAAAGTGCGTGAAATGGTGGCCGCGGGATGCGACAAGATCCTGTTTTTCCCGCTGTACCCGCATTATGCCGGTGCCACTTCAGCCACCGCGAACGATCAGTTCTTTCGTGCGTTGATGCAGGAAGCCTGGCAACCGGCCAGCCGCACGGTTGCCCCCTATTTTGACCACCCGAAATACGTCGAGGCATTGGCGCAGTCGATCGAACGTTCCTATGCCGACATGGCATCGCGCCCCGACATTTTGGTCTGTTCTTACCACGGTATGCCTGAACGTTACCTGCAGCAGGGGGACCCTTATCATTGCCAGTGTGTGAAAACGACCAGGCTTCTGCGCGAGTGTCTGGGTTGGGATGAGACGGATATTGTTTCAACGTTCCAATCGCGATTCGGGCCTGAAGAGTGGTTGAAGCCATATACTGTGGACTACGTGGCAGACTTGGCGAAGCAGGGCAAAAAGAACATCGCCGTCTGCGCGCCGGCCTTTTCGGCGGACTGCATCGAGACGCTTGAAGAGATCAATGAAGAGATCAGGGAAAGCTTTGAAGAAGCGGGTGGTGAGCGGTTCACCTATATTCCCTGCCTGAACGACGATGACGCACATATCGAAGCGCTGAGCGCCGTGGTTTCAGAGAATCTGTCGGGCTGGATCGACTGACGTTTAACCCCAGTTCCCGAAAATGAAAAAGGCGGTGGATGACCACCGCCTTTTCCGATTCAGCCGAAGCTGAAAACCTTAGCTCGATGCAACAGCGGCGCCGACCAGAACCAGCAGCAGCAGCGGCAGGACGATGCCCGACGACGACGACTGAGTTTCTTCGATGATGACCGGGGGCTCAACAACTGGCTCAGAGATGTTGCCAGCGTAAGCGGTCGAAGCAGCAGCAGTCAGTGCAGCAGCAAGAACGAGTTTTTTCATATTAACCTCCAGAATTTGCGCGATTCGACATAATGAATCGCACAGCCAAGACTTACCTCGTGAGTTTTTTCTAATCAGCTATAGGGTTGAATTGCAAACGCTACTTAACCCTTACCTGACTCAGTGCGCCGAAATGTCGTCAAATAAGCAACACTTGTGTGCCCACTTTGGTCAACGAGAACAATTCGGAGATGTGCTCGTTGTAGAGACCAATGCAGCCGTTCGACGACCGGCGACCGATTTTGCGCGTATCGTGGGTTCCGTGAATACGGTAGTATTTCCAGCTGAGATACAGCGCATGGGTGCCCAATGGGTTGTCCGGGCCAGGCGGAATGTAGTCCGGCCATTCCGGATTGCGCTTTTTCATCGACGGGGTTGGCGACCAGCCGGGCCCTTCGACTTTGCGAATGACGCTGGTGCGGCCCAGTCGGGTCAGGTCCTCGGTCAGGGGCACTGACGAGGGGTAGAGCTTGTAGATCGACTGATCGTCCGACCAATAGTGCAGTGCGCGCGACGTCGTATCGACCAGAATCGCACCGTTGCGGGTGTTGCTGAAGTAGGGTTTCCAACTCTTCGCACGGAAGCTCGAAATGTTGCGACGAACCGCGGGTTCGGGCTCGGGCGCAGGGCGCAGGGGATCGTTTGGCACGTATTGAGCGATGGCGGGTGTGCCCAAAGTTGCAGTTGCGCCAATCAAGAAGCTACGGCGAGTCGGGGATTCGTATGACTTTTTGACCATGGTTGCAGACCTTTATGTGTTCAATACCATAATACAGAGCATAATATGGCTCTAAAGCCTCAGTCGCAAATCAAACCGCCGCGAATGCGCCCGGTGTGGCACACTTGCATTTGCGCCCGCATTCATGTCGGGCTATTTCATGACGCAGCAAATGTTCTGGGGTGCCTTATGACACGACTAATTTCCCTTTTGACGGTATTGTTTCTGGGCCTGGCTGCCTGCACGCCAACTTCGGGGCCTGATCAACTGGGGGCAGATGGGCAACCGCTACCCAAAGCCTACAAAATTCGCGGCAACGCATCAAAGTTGCAGTTTCGTATGTTGGACTCGGTCAATGCGCTGCGCTCGGCTTCGGGGGCGTCCCCGGTTCAGTTGAACGCACAGCTGAATGCTGCGGCGGCGACCCATTCCCGTGATATGTCGGCTCAGAATCGCCCTTGGCACTTTGGCTCGGACGGGTCATCGCCGCTGGATCGGATCGCGCGCGCTGGATATCCGGGCCCCCTGGTCGGTGAAGCGATTTCGGAAACCTATGAAACGGAACTGGAAACCCTGGCAGCCTGGATGGACGAGCCCGGCACCCGTTCGGTGATCTTGGACCCCTCTGCGATCAACATGGGGTTTGCCTGGTATCAGGAAAAAGGCGGCAAGATCTGGTGGACCTTGGAAATGGGCGGCTGAGCGAAGCCGTGTCCAACAAAAAAGGCCCCAATCGGGGCCTTTTTCGATTTTGATGGGGCCGCACCTGCTCAGGCGGCTTGTACCGACTGGGCCTCGGTGAGGATCGCGTAAAGCTTGGTTGCATCCAGGTTGGCGCGCAGTTTGGTGCACAGCGGCTGCTCGCGCAGCGTACGCGATACCAGGGCCAAAGCCTTGAGATGTTCTACGCCGGCCTCTTCGGGTGCAAAAAGGGTAAATGCGATGTCAACTGGCTGGCGATCAACCGAGCCAAAGTCCATCGGCTTCTCAAGCACGACAAACACGCCAGTCACGCGTTCTACGCCGGACAGGCGCGCATGTGGCAGGGCCACTCCATGACCTACACCGGTCGGTCCCAGACTTTCGCGTTCCATCAGGGCCTCAACCGTCGGTTGGGGGTCAAACCCATGGGCGGCATGAGCCACCTCGGCGATTTCCTGGAACAGACGCTTCTTGCTCGAGGCAGCGGCAAATACCTTTACCGCCTCAGGCTTGAGGATGCTTGAAAGCTCCATGTTTTGCTTGCTCCGCACGGGCGCCCCCTGATCATCACGCCAGAGGGCGGCCATTTAATATTTCTTGCCTATTACGGGTCGATCCAGCCGATGTTTCCGTCATCACGACGGTACACCACGTTCAACCCATCCTTGCCTTCGTTTCGAAAGACCAGCACCGGGGCGCCAGCCAGTTCCATTTGCATAACGGCCTCGCCAACCGAAAGCGATGGGATTTTGGTCTCCATCTCGGCCACAATAATCGGCTGAAGCGACTCGGGCTCATTATCGGTATTCTGTTCTTCCGACGCGAGGATATACGAGGACGCGCCAAAGAGTTCAACCGGCTCTGATCGATCCTTGTGATGATCCTTCAGGCGGCGCTTGTAGCGGCGCAGTTGCGTTTCCATCTTGTCACAGCACGCCTCGAACGCAGCATAGATTTCATTGGCATGGGCTTTGGCCTGGGCTGTAAGGCCCGTCGAAAGATGGATGGTTGTTTCGCACACATATTCATGCGCCGAGCGGGAAAAGACGACATTGGCATCGGTGGGGCGTTCGGCATATTTTGCCACCGCATCGCCCAATTCCGTCTGCACGTGAGTTTGCAGGGCTTCGCCGATATCAATCTGTTTTCCGCTGATTTGGTAACGCATGTGATCTCCTTCACAATTCTCACCCGCATTTACGTCCAAAAAGCTTGGCCGCGCCTGTCAATAACGGGTGATTGGATTAGGCATTTGCGTCAGCTGCGTCACATTCGACCCCTCAACGAAGGGGCGACCCAAGACAGCATCGAACCGCAAGTTTGCCATACCCTGATTGAGGCAAGAGACGCGCCGAGAGTCAATCGCAAAGCAACAAAGAAGTTGTGCGGTTCTTCGTCACCTTCGGCGGTGATCCGCCGTAAGGTTATGAAATACGGAAGTTTTCGCCCAGATACACGCGGCGCACGTTTTCATTGTCCACCACCTCTTCCGGTGTCCCTGACATGAGAACTTGACCATCATGCAGAATATAGGCGCGATCAACGATTTCGAGCGTTTCGCGCACATTGTGATCGGTGATCAGTACACCGATGCCGCGCTTTTTCAAGTCCGCCACTAGGTGGCGGATGTCCCCAACGCTGATCGGATCAACACCGGCAAAGGGTTCGTCGAGTAGCAGATATTTGGGATCCGCGGCCAGGCAACGGGCGATTTCAACCCGGCGGCGTTCACCACCTGACAAAGCCAGCGCAGGGGCGCGGCGCAGGTGCTCGACCGAGAAATCCGACAGCAATTCCTCAAGTCGTTCCTTACGTTTGTGGGCATGTTTGACGGTCACATCGAGTACGGCTGAAATGTTGTCCTCGACGCTCAAGCCGCGAAAGATCGACATCTCCTGAGGGAGGTATCCGATTCCCAGTCGCGCACGGCGATACATCGGCAGTGTCGTTACGTTCTGCCCGTCAATTGTCACGGAACCCGCTTCGGGGAACACCAAGCCGGCAATCGAGTAGAACGTCGTTGTCTTGCCCGAACCGTTCGGACCCAGCAATGCCACAACTTCGGATCGGTCCAGAGACATCGACACGTCCCGAATCACGGTTTTTTTGCTGTAAGATTTGCGCAGCTTCTCGATTTTCAATCCCGAGGAGCCTTCGGTCACGCTGAGTTTCGGTTTTGCCATCAATTCTTTTCCGAGTTCAGAATTGTTTTCACCCGGCCAACCATCTGTGCTGTTCCGGTGATCAGATTGACGGTCATCTTGTTTGACGTCAGCGCGTTTTCGCCTTGAGTCAGCAACACGTCCCCGGTCATCACGATGATACCGGTGTCTATGGTGTAATCCGCCCGTTGCGCTTGCGCGGCGTCAGGACCGCTGACCAGCACGACGTCGCCTGTGGCTTCCATCCGTTGGACGCCAGATTGTTCCTGGTTGTAGATGACAAGAACACGTTGCGCTGACAGGCGCATTTCACCCTGTCCAACCAGGACGTTGCCCCTGAACTCGGCTGATCCGGTTTCCTGGTTCACATCCAAGGTGTCAGCTGTCACCTCGACAGGCAATGTCGGGTCGGCCTTGATGGCGCCAAACGCGACGTTGGTTCCCTGCGCCGACACCGATGCCGCGCCCAGGACCGAAAGGATGCAGAAAATCAGAGCGCGAAAATAGATCACAGGTTATCTTTCTTGATTTTTGGGATCGTATACCAGCTTCACCCCGTTTTTGAATACCATGTGGATGGGTCCATCGTCGTTTTTTGCGCCCATTTCCATGTTTCCGGCGGTAAAATCACCGATTAGGCCTGTTCCGGTGACGGTTCCGGGGGTCGATCCCCTGATCCCGCTGAGCGCGGTGTTCAGTTTTTCCGTCCGAATTTCCGTGCCATCAGTCGAGGTGATCCGTACATTGCCGGAAAAGACTGCCATGTCCTGATCGAGCGCTACAGTTCCCAGGTCCGAGGTCAGCCGGATGATCTTACCGTCAATCAGCTTGATCCGGGCATCCAGGTCCGTGGCCTTGGCTGGCGAGTTTGGACCACCGGGCCGCGCGATTGACGCTGTCACGAGAACTTCCTCTCCCTTGGCGGTGGTGCCCGAAAAATAGGGTTTCGTCACCTGCTGGTCGCGCATCCGGTCTGCCATGTCCTGTTCGGCAAACGGGATGGTTGCGTTTGGATCAACGCTGCGGGACAGCAGGAACAGGGTCGACAACAGCGCAAGGGCTGCCAGCGGGAGCAGCACCTTGAGCAGTTGAACCATGCGCGAATAGCCGTCCACGGCGGAAACCTCCTATCCCAGACCGGCACGCAGGCAGTCGTGGATATGCAAGATCCCTTCGGCTTGGCCAGATCCGTCCGGGTCCACGATGAACAGGCAGGTGATCTGTGGGGTCTGGAGCGTCATCACGGCCACGGCCTCTTCCGCCATCGCATCGGGGCCGATTGTCCGGGGATTGACCGTCATCACCTGATCAACGTCCAGCTCAAGCAGATTTTCCATGTGACGACGCAAGTCGCCATCGGTCACGATACCGAGCAGGGCGTTGTCCGTGCCAGTGACACCTACAACTCCGAAACTCTTCTGGCTCATGACCAGGAGGGCGTCACCCATGGATGTCCCTGAAGCGACAAGCGGCAGGTCGCGGTGCATCAAATCACGCACTTTGCTGAGTTGCGCGCCCAGTTTGCCGCCCGGGTGGAATTCGCGAAAGTTTTCCGGTGTGAACGAGCGGTGCTCCATCAAGGCCACTGCCAGCGCATCGCCCAAAGCCAGGGTCATCGTGGTCGAGGTCGTGGGGACGATGCCGGTTCCGCAGGCTTCTTGTGCTTTTGGCAAGACCAACGCCACATCCGATTGCTTGAGCAGGGTCGAATCAGGGCGGCTTGCGACTCCGATCAAGGGAATGTTGAAGCGACGGGTGTAGGCGACCATGTCCGCCAATTCGGGTGTCTCGCCAGAATTGGACAAAACCATTGCCACATCGCCCTGCGCCATCATGCCGAGATCACCATGACTGGCCTCTGCCGGATGTACAAAATGCGCAGGCGTGCCGGTAGATGCAAAGGTTGCGGCGATCTTGCGGGCGATATGCCCCGATTTGCCCATGCCAGAGATAATCACCCGCCCGGTCGCGTTCAGCAGGGATTCGACGGCCCGGTCAAAGCTCTCGTCCAGGCCATCGGCCAATTGGTTCAGCCCGTCCTGCTCTACTGCGATGACGCGGCGCGCGATTTTCTGAAAATCTGTCATGAGTGTGCAAAGATATCCGTTTCGGGCCAGCCCGCCAGATCCAGCTTGGCGCGCATGGGCAGAAATTCGAAACAGGCCTGGGCCATCTCGGTGCGGCCTTCGCGGGCCAGACGCTTGTTCAACTCCTCACGCAGCCTGTGCAGATGCAAAACGTCAGATGCGGCATAGTCCAACTGCGCAACGGTCAGGGTTTCGGCACCCCAATCGCTCATCTGTTGCTGTTTCGAAATGTCGACGCCAATCAGTTCCTGTGTCAGGTTCTTCAACCCATGGCGGTCCGTGTAGGTACGCACCAGGCGGCTGGCGATCTTGGTGCAATAAACCGGGGCTGTCAGCGCGTCAAAAGCGTTGTACATCGCGGCGATGTCAAAGCGGCCAAAGTGGAACAGCTTGAGCACGTCGGGGTTTTCCAGCATCGCGCACAGGTTCGGGGCCTCGGTCTGCCCCTTTTCGACCTGAACGATGTGGGCATCTCCGTCCCCACCGGACATCTGAATCACGCACAGGCGGTCCCGATGCGGGTTCAGACCCATGGTTTCACAGTCGATGGCCACGACGGGGCCCAGGTCCAGCCCGTCGGGCAGGTCGTTCTTGTACAGGTGGTTTGCCACGAATGATGTCCTTTGCGCCTTATGCGGCTGAAATAGGGGGTTTGGGTGTCAAACTCAACTGCGATGGAGAGAGCGGGCAAAACTGTGGTTCGATGGAAAGATTGATCTATCACAACTTCAACTTTGAGAGCGTGTGATACGTCGGGGCTGTTGCCCGGAAAACCACCAAGTTGCGTAGCCTAATGCCTCTTCATCTGTCGTCTCTCTTTTCTTACGGATTTCGCCCAATGTTCCTGGGTGCGTCCCTGTTTGCGATCCTGTCCGTCCTGATCTGGATCCTGTATCTGCGAGGGGCCGTCGATCTGCCACTCTATGGTGATCCCTACCTCTGGCACATGCATGAAATGCTGTTTGGCTATGTTTCGGCCGTGTTGACCGGATTCTTGTTGACCGCCGTGCCCAATTGGACCGGCCGTGCCCCTGTTGCCGGGAGGGTGCTGGTGGGGTTGACGGGTCTCTGGATTGCAGGTCGCGCCGCGATGCTGTGGGGCAGTGGGTGGATGGCGGCGGGCGTCGAGGCGCTGTTTCTGTTTGCCGTTTTGTCCATCACCACACGCGAAGTGATCGCTGGTCGCAACTGGCGCAATCTGATGGTGGTGGGGCCGGTCAGTGTCTTTGCCTTGGCGAACCTGGGGTTTCACCTTGAGGCGGCCCAAACTGGATATGCCGAATTTTCAACCCGCGCGGGCATCGCTGCCATCACGGTTCTGCTGATGCTGATCGGTGGTCGCATTACGCCGGCCTTCACGCGCAATTGGCTCAAGAAACAAGGCAGTTCGCAATTGCCGTCTCTCTTTGGCCGGTTTGATGCCGTAAGTCTTTTGGTCAGCGTATTGGCCCTCATTCTGTGGGTGATTTTTCCGGACCAGATCATTTCTGGCGGGCCCTTGGCGATGGCCGCCTGCCTGCAAGCGGTGCGGCTGGGACGGTGGAGCGGCCTGCGAACACTTTCCAATCCCATACTTTTTGCGCTGCATGGGTGCTTTGCCATGATCCCCGTTGGGCTGCTCATGCTGGCAGCGGCCCCGCTTGATTGGTCGTTTTATGCCGCTGGTCTGCACGTTGTCGGGATCGCGGCGGTCGGCGGGATGACATTTACCGTAATGCTGCGCGCCAGCATGGGGCACACAGGGCGGCCGTTGAAATCCGATGGTTGGATGAACGCAGCCCTGATCGCGTTGATGCTGGCCGCAGGCGCTCGGGCGGCTTGGTCTCTTGGGGGCTTGCCTGCCTGGATGCTGGACATGTCGGCAACTCTGTGGATTTTGGCCTTTGGTGTTTTTGCCTTGCGGGTAGGGCCCTGGCTTTTGACCCCCGCAAAACCCTCTTAGAAGGTTTGTCGGAACCTCGCAGGTCCAGTATAGAGTGGACATGGCCAAAAAAGCGGCAGGCAGGAAAAAGAGCAGATCCAAGGCAAAGACGCGGTTCAAGCCGCTGCCTTGGCTATTGTCTTGGGCGGGCTTCATCGCGCTGCGCGGCACCACGATCCTGATTTTGACCGTTCTGGCGCTGGTGTTGTTCTATACGGTCGTTAACCCGCCAATCACCCACACCATCTGGTCCGAAAAGCGTCGCCTCGGCTCTGTTGACCGCCAATGGGTCCCGATCGAGGAGGTGGCCCCGGTCATGGCGCGGTCCGTCGTAGCCGCAGAAGACGCGAACTTCTGCATTCACTGGGGGTTCGACATCAAGGCGATTCGGTCGGCTATCGATTCCGGCAGCGGACGAGGAGCGTCCACGATCTCGCAGCAGGTGGTCAAGAACGTGTTCCTTTGGCAGGGGCGCAGCTGGATTCGCAAGGCGCTGGAAACCGCGATTACACCGGCGGTCGAGGTGATCTGGTCCAAGCGGCGTATTCTAGAGGTCTATTTGAACGTGGCCGAAATGGATGAAGGCGTGTTTGGCGTTGATGCAGCGGCCCAGGAATATTTTGGTGTGACCCCGGATAAGCTCAGCCCGCTACAAGCCGCGCGCATCGCCGCCGTGTTGCCCGCGCCGAAATCGCGCTCGGCCGCAAAACCAAGTTCCAAGGTGCGCAAGCGGACTGCCGCAATCATCGATGGGGCGGCCACCATCCGCGCAGATGGGCGCGCCGCGTGTTTCGAGGATTGAAAATCCGGACGCCACAGGGCATTGCTGGAATAACATTATTCGTTCAACTGGATCACCATGGCGCGCCTGTTTCACGTCCCCCTTTCCCCGTTTTGCCGCAAGGTTCGGCTTTCGCTTGCTGAAAAGAAGATCGAGGTCGAACTGGTCGAAGAAAGATACTGGGAAGAGGACCCCGACTTTCTACGCCGCAATCCGGCAGGCAAGGTGCCGGTGATCAAGCTCGACGGCAAGATGATGGCGGAGAGTTCCGCCATTTGCGAATACATCGAAGAAACCCGACCCGAACCGCCGTTGATGCCCAAGGATGCCGATGCCCGATACGAGGTGCGCCGTCTGATCAACTGGTTCGACGACAAGTTTCATCACGAGGTGACGTCGAAACTGCTCTATGAGCGGGTGAACAAAAAGATGGCTGGCCAGGGCTATCCTGACAGCCGCAACGTCAAGGCAGGCGCAAAGGCGATCAAGTATCATCTCGATTACATGGCTTGGCTGCTGGATCATCGCCGCTGGCTTGCAGGCGATGCGATGACGCTGGCAGATTTTGCCGCCGCCGCGCATCTGTCGTCGCTCGACTAGATCTCGGACGTGGATTGGAACCGCAGCCAGATTGTCAAGGACTGGTACGCCAAGATCAAGTCGCGGCCTGCCTTCCGCTCGATTCTTGCCGATCAGATTCCGGGCTTCCGCCCGCCGGCCCATTACGCCGATCTGGATTTCTGATAGACCTTTGGGCAGGGGCCCAAATCCGATGACCACCAGTTCCGATCTGAAACAGAGACTGACCCGGCAAGCCCTGGACGAGGGGTTCGTGTCCTGTCGGATCTGTCGTCCCTGGGATATCCCGCAGGTGCCCGACCGATTGGCCGCCTTTGTTGAGGCCGGGTATCACGGGCAGATGGGCTGGATGGCTGAACGGATGCATTGGCGTGGCAACCCCGCCGAGCTTTGGCCCGAGGCACAATCGGTGATCATGCTGGCCGAAAGCTATGCGCCTGATCACGACCCCCGCGCCATATTGGATCATCCAGACAAGGGCGCAATTTCGGTCTATGCGCAAAACAAGGACTACCACGATCTGGTCAAGAAACGCCTCAAACGTCTGGCGCGATGGTTGATCGCCGAGGGTGGCGGAGACGTGAAAGTCTTTGTCGACACTGCACCCGTTTCAGAAAAGGCACTCGGCATGGCTGCAGGCCTTGGGTGGCAGGGCAAGCACACCAATCTGGTCAGTCGGGATTGGGGCAACTGGGCTTTCATAGGGTCTGTATTTACGACAATCGACATGCCCGCAGATCCACCCGAGATCGACCACTGCGGGTCTTGTCGGTCCTGTGTCGCGGCCTGTCCGACCGAAGCCTTTCCCGCACCCTATCAATTGGACGCGCGACGTTGCATTTCTTATCTGACCATCGAACACAAGGGTCCGGTGGATGAGGAACTGCGCGGCAAGCTGGGCAACCGCATCTATGGGTGTGACGACTGCCTGGCTGCTTGCCCCTGGAACAAGTTCGCGGTCGCCGCCAGTGACATGCGTTATGCTGCCCGCGAAGAGTTGAAAGCCCCCGCTTTGGACAAGTTGGCAGCGTTGGATGACGCGGCGTTCCGCGCGCTTTTTTCGGGTTCGCCAATCAAACGGATCGGGCGGGACCGGTTCGTGCGCAACGTGCTTTACGCCATCGGAAACTCTGACGATCCCGGTCTGTTACCCGCTGCGCAGGGTTTGACCCAAGATCCTGATGCAACCGTGGCCGATGCTGCTCGATGGGCCGTGGAGCAATTGCAATAAGTGACGCAAACAGACAGGACGTGTCGCGCGAACTCGCTATGTCGTGAGTTCAACACGCGAATGGAGGATCAAGATGGCGCTGTCTTTGGGTGTGGATACAGGTGGGACCTATACGGATGCTGTGTTGATCCGGGACGAGCGGGATGTGATCGCCTCGGCCAAATCGCTCACCACGCGGGCCGATCTGGCGATTGGGGTGGGCAAGGCCTGTCTCTTATACACATCTGACGCTGCCGACGATCTACTCTGTGTAGATCTCGGTGGTCGCCGTATCATTAAAAAAAAAAAA
>FYBJ01000270.1_pt1 | contig 17271 bp, 18 predicted proteins | sample 1134611 | NCBI WGS metagenome assembly FYBJ01 (sample SAMEA104116008, study PRJEB20421) | marine metagenome | isolation source: marine | reverse complement strand
CCAATTGTATAGCAGTATTAAAGTACCCGCCACAACCACCCCAACGGAAGCTAATGCATCGGTTAGATTATGCAAAAAAGCAGCCTTTATGTTCATGCTTTTTTTAGATTCTTTATAAGTGAGCATCGCGGTTATTATATCTACTATCAACGCAATGATTGCAATAATGACAACCATCCAACCTGAAATTGGCTTAGGGTAAATCAATCTGATAACTGCTTCATACATTAAAAACAAGCCAATAATAATTAAAGTTGTAAAATTGATTAATGCAGCAACCGTCTCTGCTCTTTGATACCCAAACGTTTTTGATAAATCAGGCTTTTTTTGACCGATTTTTACAGCAAGCAGAGCTAGAAGCAGTGAGGCAGCATCACTGAAATTATGAAGCGCATCAGAAATTAGTGATAAGCTACCGGATATAAGGCCACCAATAATTTGAGCGACAGTCAGCAAAATATTTACAAATGTTGCAATAAACAATCTTTTCTCTTTTGAGGCGGTTATAACCTTTGTGTTGGATTTGTTATTCATGACTTTCTCGATTATATTTTGTGCAAAAATAATGGCAACTGACTGACTCAATTGACGAAAAAATAATTTTTCCTCTTAATGTAAATTAAAATTCTGCAAGATTTCTATAGTTTTTGGATAACCATAGTTAGCCATTTCTTCCAAGGCCTTACGCTCTTCCATATTGTTTTGAGAGATAACTTCATCACACTCAGAACACATAGCTAATGCAAATTGGGCTTGTGGCAAGCCTTGCTTAGCGGCCAAATGAAACCATTTTACCCCTTCTTTGACATTTTTAGTTACTCCTTTGCCTTTATAAAATAACACCCCGATATTATATTGAGCCATAGCGTCTCCCTGTTTTGCAGCATGGGAAAACCACTTCATCGCTTCAATATAATTTTGTACAATAACATTGCCATAACCTGCAGCATACATTGTGCCAAGAGTAACCTGAGCTATTCGATCACCTTTTTCAGCCGCCTTGCGAATCCATATAACCGCCTCATTATGGTTTTGTGGTACGGCTTTACCCATTAAATACATGAGCCCAAGATCTCGCTCTGCATCTCGAAATCCTTGTTTCGCTGATTTATTAATCCATTTGAAAGCCTCGCTCGTATTGTATGAAACACCAAGGCCTAGTTCATACATGACTCCTAGGTTAAATTCAGCAACAGGGTCATTTTTTTCAGCAGCTTTTCGAAACCATTTAAAAGCTTCGTTGTAGTCCTGTGAGCCCCCTATTCCAGTTGCATACAAAATACCAAGGTTGCGCTGCGCAAAAGCTTCACCTTGTTTTGCAGATTTGCGAAACCATTTTGCAGCCTGCTGGTAATTTTGAGAAACACCATGGCCTGTGATATAATCTACACCTCGATCATTCCAATCAGATGGTTTTTTATAGACAAGGATATAATTGTATACCTGTTCTTTAAAACCATTAAATAGCCCTAAATAACTGCCAACACCTAAAAATATTCCAATGAAAATCAATGGTAGCATGCGCATATACATAAAACATACCTTATTATTTAATAGCATATCTGGGATACCAATTATTCTATCTAAAGTAAGAAAATAAACTCTTAGTCAATGATAATTGTTGTTAGAACGATTAAAGCTTCTATTTTTCACCCTGCCAACCACATTTTATTATTTATTTTTATGTTTATGCCTTCCATCGCCACCAAAGTCACCAACGCCATCTTCATAACCACTTTTTGAGTGATTTTCTGTAGAATTCGCTTTTGTACAGGATATAAGGCTACATCCCAATAAAACTAACCCCAAACAGATAATGCTTTTTTTTAACACATTATGATTCATATATATTTCCTTCCAGTTTAAAATTTTGTTGAGAACCCATGGAAAAAGGCAGCCGCAATGATAAGTATCAACAACACAATACCCGTAAATAGCACGGATTTTGTATTCATTGTTTTTTTAAAAATAATGAATACACTAATACTCATTGCCACTAACCCTAAGATAAGCAGCATAATTATCAGCCATGTCTGCATTTTCTAAAATCCCTCTTTTTAATTATTTGTCAAACTTACCTTGTTTCTTCTTTTCAATTGACTTATGCGCCCAATAATATAGTCCCGGCAACACCAGCAAAGTTAAAAATGTTGATGAAAGGATACCGCCAATAACGACAGTTGCCAGTGGCCTTTGCACCTCAGCGCCTGTGCTGGTTGATAAAGCCATGGGCACAAACCCAAGCGATGCGACAAGGGCTGTCATTAACACGGGTCTTAATCTAGCCAATGCTCCTCTAATGATTGAATACACCAGATGATGGCCATGTTTTCTTAAATTGGTAATAAAGGTAATCATCACAAGGCCATTTAATACCGCAATCCCAGATAGGGCAATAAAACCAACACCTGCGGAGATGGACAGAGGTATTCCCCTTATCCATAAGGCAAAAACACCACCAGTCAAAGCCAGTGGAATGCCGCTAAACACCACAATCGTGTCGTGTTTGCTCTGCAAAGCCATAAACAATAATACAAATATTAACAATAACGTCATTGGCACCACCACCATTAACCGGTTAACCGCTGAGGTCATTTGCTCAAATTCACCACCATATTCAATCCAGTATCCTGGGGGTAGAGTAACATTATTTTTTATCTTGGCCTGGATTTCATCAACAAAAGAGCGCAAGTCCCTGTCTCTAACGTTAGTGGAAACAAAAATACGTCGCTTACCGTTTTCTCGACTGATTTGGTTGGGTCCTAATTTTTCATCGAGAGAGGCAACCTCGCTTAGAGGAATAAAATGATTAATACCATCAGCTTTGGGAGGGAGTTTAATAAAAATATTAGACAAAACATTTTTGTCTTTACGTTCTTTATCCTTTAATCGAATCACCAGACCAAAACGCTGATCGCCAAGATAAACGAGTCCGGTTACCCGTCCACTTAAAGCCGTTTCTACCGCATCCTGAACATCCTGCATATTCAAGCCATAAAGTGCTAATTTTTTACGGTCAATACGAATAGTAATGGTAGGCAGACCACTTGCCTGTTCGATTCGGGCATCAGCAGCCCCTTCCACCGGATTAACAACCTTAAAGACATCTTTGGCAAGAGATTGCAGCTTTTCAAGATCGTCCCCATAAATTTTAATCGCTACATCGGCACGAATACCTGAAATGAGCTCATTAAAACGCATCTGTATGGGTTGGGTGAATTCATATTTATTACCTGGTTCTTTTTCAAGCCTTTCTTGAATCTCTTTAATCAGTGCGGTTTTGGACTTATTGGGATTAGGCCATTTTTCCCTTGGTTTTAAAATAACAAAAGTATCTGCAACGTTAGGAGGCATGGGGTCGGTTGCTACCTCAGCGGTTCCAATTTTAGAATAAACCAGTTTGACTTCAGGAAAACGCTCAACAATCTTTTCAACATGTTCTTGCATATCAATGGACTGCGACAAACTGGTTGAGGGAGTTCGTAAAGCTTGTAAAGCGATATCACCCTCATCAAGACTGGGAATAAACTCCCCGCCCATACGCATAGCTAAAAAAAGACTTGCTATGATAAGAGCAGTAGATGTGAAAATAACCCACGCGCGGTATTTAAAACAAAATAATAAAGATGGTTTATATAGGTTTCTGAAAAACAAAACAATGCGGTTGCTCTTTTCACTGATGTTTCCGGATAGAGCAATCGATATTGACGCTGGAACAAAGGTCATGGAAAGAACAATAGAGCCAAGCAAGGCAATGATAACCGTTTGCGCCATAGGCTTAAACATTTTTCCTTCAACACCCGTTAAAGTTAAGATTGGAAAATAAACAATGGTGATAATCAATACCCCAAAAAGACTTGGGCGAATCACTTCATTGGCACTTTCTAATACGGTGTCCAGTCGCTCTTTGATAGAAAGTGTCCTTTTGAGATGATGCTGTTGCCAGGCGAGTTTTTTAATGCAATTTTCTACAATAATAACCGCTCCATCAACAATCAAACCAAAATCAAGTGCACCAAGGCTCATCAAATTGGCACTAATTTCATATTGCACCATACCAGTAATGGTTATCAGCATGGTAATGGGAATGACCAAAGCAGTAATCAATGCAGCTCTAAAATTACCTAAAAACAAAAAGAGAACTACGATGACTAATAGCGCGCCTTCTGCAAGATTTTTACTGACCGTTTTAATTGTGGCATTTACTAAATTCGTACGGTTATAAACAGGGACAATCTGAACGCCTTTGGGCAAAGTTTGATTGACTTTTTGTATGGCTTTGTGGATGTCTTGGGCAACAATGCGGCTGTTCTCACCAATAATCATGGAAACCGTACCTATGACCGTTTCTCTACCATCGGCAAGCCCCGCACCTTGGCGTAATTCATGACCAATACTAACATCAGCAATATCTAAGATATGAACAGGAACACCATCAAAGGTTTTAACAACGACTCGCTCAATATCTTCATTCGTCTTTAATTGTCCTGGTGCACGCATTAAAAATTGCTGACCTTTTTTCTCGATGTACCCAGCACCGACATTGTCGTTGTTTTTTTTAAGTGCCGCCTCAATATCTTGCAATGTCAACCCATAACGAATTAGTTTTGTTAAATCCGGCGACACTTGATACTGCTTGGTATAGCCACCAATTGCATTCACTTCAGCAACGCCTGGCACATTACGTAATTGCGGGCGGATAACCCAGTCCTGAATGGTGCGAAGCTTCGTTGGCGTGTACTTATCAGGCTTATTTGTGGTGAGCTTATACATGTATATTTCACCAAGACCGGTTGATATTGGCCCCATCATGGGATTCATGCCTTCAGGGAGCTGATTTTTTACCGCTTGTAAACGCTGGGAGATAAGTTGTCTGGCAAAATAAATATCGGTTCCTTCTTTAAAAATTACCGTGACTTGAGATAAACCATAGCGGGATATCGAGCGTGTATAATCAAGCTTTGGCAGCCCGCTCATAATAATTTCAATGGGATAGGTGATACGCTGCTCCACTTCTAAGGGAGTATAACCTGGCGCTTCCGTATTAATCTGTACCTGGACGTTGGTGATATCAGGCACCGCATCAATTGGAAGTCTGGTATAATTATAAACACCTAAGCAAATGACGATAAAAACAGCAACTAAAATTAACCACCGCTGTTTAATAGAAAACTGTAAAATTCCTTTTAACATACTCTTCCTCTAATGGCTGTGTGAAGCGCTGTCTTTTTCAAGTTCGGCTTTTAAGATAAAGCTGTTCTTTGAAACATACTCATCACCTGCTTTAAGTCCTTTTTTGACTTCAGTATAGTTCTGGCCCTCTAAACCAAATTGACAAACCCTGGGTTCAAATCCTTCTTTGGTCTTGATAAACACCACGTTTTTACCTTCAAAAGTCTGAATGGCGGCATTTTTAACAGCTACTGCCACTTGTTTTTTCTCAATCACTACCCTTGCATTAACGTATAACCCCGGTAACCAGGTTAACGCCTCTGCATCGTTATTTAGCACGACTCTTGCCATCATGGTTTGACTATGCTCAACACCTAAAGGAGATACATAATCAATTTGACTGGTTGCCGATTTAGTAGGTTTGCTTTTATCGTAAATTACAACGTCCTGACCCTTTTTAATCAATTCAGCATTCTCCCGATAGACAAACAACTGCACCCAAATGGTTGATAAATCGGCCAGTTGATAAATTGGGCTTCCAGTTTTTACAAACTCACCTGGGTTCGTATTTTTTCTGACAATATAACCTGAAAAAGGGGCTCTCACTTCGTAGGTTTGTAATGTTTGATTGCTTTCAATAGTTGCCAATAATTCGCCTTCGCGCGCTTTGTCGCCCAAAAATTTGGTCATCTTCTTGATAATACCACCGTAGCGAGGATAGATATAAATGGTTTTATTGGCATTGGGGACAATTTTCCCCAGTATATCCCGCGTTACCTCAAGCGTCCGCGGCTCTGCTTTGGCTATCTCAATACGATACTGTTTTATGACATCTTTTGATAAGCTCACCACTTCTTCATCTTGGTGGCTTTTATGTTCTTCGTGTTCTTGTTCAGAACAATAACCAGTTGAAATGAAAGCAAGCAACAAAACACTAATCATGGTTCGCATTAACATTAAGACACTCCCTGGCTTAGAAGCCCTGTAATTTTAATCATGGCAATATCACGCTTGGCATGCGCCTGTTGATAATGACGTTCTTCTTCGAACAAAAGACGCATGGCATTGGAAAGCTCAATATAAGAATATAAGCCTTTCTGATATCCCTCTATAGCAAGCGATGATGCTTTTTGAGCATTCGGCAATAGCTCGTTTTTCACCTGGTTTGATTCTTCATTATTCTGCTGTAAATCAAGCCAGGCAGCGGTTAATTGTTGTTTCAGCCACAACTTTGTCGCCCTTAAATTTTGCATCGTCTCGGTATAGGCAGCTTCTGCTGATAATATCTTACCCTGATTGCGGTCATATACCGGCATGACCGAGTTAACAGAGGCTACCAATGCATTCTCATTATCATCAGAAAAATGTCGTCCGCCCAGCTGGAGCTGTATTGTTGGCCAAACGTCCTTTTTAACCGAAGTGATGGCAACGCGCTGGGCTGAAAGTTCGGCTGTTTTTTCTCTGAGAAAAACGCTTTTATTAAGCGTATTATTAATAGACTGTTGTGTGATACCATTGTGTGGCAATCCTTTATCCTGCAGAGCTTTAATGCTCAAAGTGTCCTGACCTGTCATTCTGGCCAATAAGGCATATTGTTTTTTGATATCACGATGAGCTCGGCTTCGTTGAATACGTGCCTCGCCCAACTGGACTAAAGCTAAACGTAAATCAAGCTCTGCACTCACACCTGCTTTTTTTCGGCGTTTAATATCATTGACGATATCTTCGTTTAAACGTACCAGCTTTTTGGTAACCTCATGCCATTGGCTTGCATAATAAGCATTGACATAAGCCTCGCCTACAGCCATATATAATTCGGCTTTTTTGCGTAAGATGGCAGTGCGCATGAACTCATAGCGAGCACCGCTTGCCTTTTGCAGCCAATCTCTTTTACCCCCCAAAGGTATTGGTTGATTTAAAGATAGTGTGGTCTCAGCTGATTCAAACCCTTTAAAAGAACCAGATCCCCCAATATTTTCAGTCTCCAACATTAAGGATGGATTTAGCCATAAGCCATCCTGGATAAATTGTCCTCGTGCTTTTTCTGCCTGTTGAATCTGAGCTTGTAATTCTGGATTGTTTTGATAAGTCAGCTTTAATGCCTCCTGAAAAGAAAACAGTCCTTGTGCCAATACCCGACTTGCAATTAAGGCAATCCAGATAAAAATAATCAAGCGTATATACTTTGCCACCATTTGTTTTTTTACTCTTAGTTTTTTGATTTTATTTGATATTACTTTAAATCTAACAGATTAAGGTTGTGATGTCATTGGCAATATAATAAGCTATGTAGATAGCTTTAGTCGTGATGAGGGTTCGCCGAGCCAGAAATCAAAATAGGAATAGCCTTTATATAAACAAGCTCTCCTAAAAGCTCTGTCATCGTTTGAGTAACAATGACAGCTGCGGCAATCGATGCTTTGGTTTCATCAGCAAGACTTAAAGCAAGCGGCAAGACAACCAAGGAATTTCTTGTCGCCGCACTAAAGCATACTGTTCGAGCTTGTTTAACGCGGAGTTTAAAGACTCGTCCAGCCATCCATCCCAGCATTCCCGCGACAATCATATAGAAAAAATACAGCGGGATTAATCCGATGATTGTCCAACCATGGCTATAGGCTCTATTAATCTCTGATTGAGCAACTAAAAATAAAACGGCACCCATCATTGGAACAGGCAGCCGTGCTGTAAAATTAAGATAGCTTTTGCCTATTTTCGATTTTTTTGCACACCATTCGGATAAAATTGCTAAAGCCAGAGGGATAAGAATTAACCATAAAAAAGAGGCGATAAATGGTTTAATATCGATTAAATCAACCATATCTTTTCCCATAAACCACCATAAATAAAAAGGAAGCAACAAGATTTGCGCCAGCAACAGCAATGGCGTGCTGGCCAGCATCAGTTTCTCATCACCTCTGCCTGCCTTTGTGAAAAAAATGACATAATCAACGCAAGGGGTTAACAAGACCAAATAAATACCAAAGCGAATAGATTCTGAGTCGGGTAAAAAACGGGATGCTCCTGCAATGAAGAGAGGTATTAAGATAAAATTGACGGTCATGAGCGCAAGTAAAAAGCGTTTTTGTTGAAACCCGTCAAGCAACTGTTTAAATGGAATTTGGCAAAACATGGTGTATAGCAATACTGCAATTGCAGGTTCCAGAAGCTTTTCCAATGGGGAGGTTTGATTGGTCGATATCAAGCCTAAAGCAAGGCCAACCCCAAAACATAGTAAATAAATTTTGATTTGATGTTTTTCTAGTTTTTCTAACATGGAATCATCTGGTATGTTTGTCATTTAAGAAAGTTTAATCTGCCGGTTTCTAATGTCATTGTATCATTATTTAATTAAGCGAATTAATTCATTGGATTTATTTTTATAAAAACAATATTTTTATATTTTTCAGTAGCTTAAGCAAAAGTATAACATCTTCAACGCCCCAACAATCAGAAAAGAACACCCTAGTGAGAGCATCACGTTATCATAATATTTAATACCTATTGATAGGAATAAAAAACATGGGATTTGTCGGTTATGCCAGGGTCTCATCCACTGATCAAAATTTTGATGCGCAAGTCGAAGCATTGAAAAAAGCCGATTGCATAAAAATCTTTGCGGAAAAAAAAGCGGTACATCTAAAAAAGAACGGTCCGCCTTTAAGGAGTGCATGGAATATATCCGAGAAAACGATACGCTTGTTGTCACGCGAGTTGACCGTTTAACCCGAAGCATCCTCGACTTGCAACATCTTCTCTTTAATTTAAAGGAGCGTAAAATCGAGCTAAAAGCATTGGAACAACCCGTTGACACGGCCAGCGCCAGCGGTAAATTTTTTCTCGATATGCTGGGCGTTTTTGCTGAATTTGAAACGAACCTAAGACGGGAACGGCAACTCGAAGGCATAGCTAGAGCCAAACAACAAGGCAAATACAAAGGAAGAAAGCCAACCGCTCGCGTAAAAACGAATCAAGTTATTAATCTGACCCAAAAAGGCTTTACCCGAAAAGCCATTGCAGAAAAATTAAACATTGGCATTGCCAGTATTTACAGAATATTAAAAGCTTACACAGCCAACCATCCTGATACCCCCCTTCCAGGCTCTCGATCAAATATTAAAATTGCCACGGCTGAAGTGTACCTTCGCGTAGAAAATAACTCTAAATTTGTGAGGGGTAAAAATAAGTCACGAGAAGATATTGAGCGGCAATGTTTTTCTGAGTATGACATGACAAAACATAATGACTAGGAATATGAGCTTAAAGACCCTATCAATCCAAAGAAGATTTGCAAAATACCCTCTATGAAATTGCCCATGAAGCCAGCTCCATTGCTGATATGCGCAACGGATTTGTTGAAATTGATATGATTGATCCAAAAACTCGAATATCTCTGCTGTAGAAAATTTCCTGCTCCCTTATGAGGTTGCTATGCTGTCTTTATATTTTGAAAACGATACCCGCTATTACCGATTAACCCTTGAAAAGGATTTACTGGATTACTGGGTGGTTGTTTGTACTTATGGCGGCAAGAAAAACAACCTGGGCAATATAAAAAGATGCCCTTTTATAAGACTTTGCGAGGCGTTAAAGAAAGTAAATTCCATTACGGATAAACGCTATAAAAGAAAGTACTGGCCAAAGAATCATTAAAAAAAGCTCATGCCACGCGCGTGGCATTTCAAACCAGTAATAAAAAAATCACCAACCGCTGTGGCTATCAAGCAAGCCCATAATAACAGCCTTCCTCTTATCATCCAGTAACATAATGGCATCAACAAAGTTTGCAGCATACGCATCAACCAACAATTCCTGACCGCACTCAGGATCATAAAACGAATACATTAACGCCAGCATGACTTTCTCACCATGGCTTAAAGCGCCGAAAGTTTCTTTGATAAATGGATAGTTGGGAGCCAATTGACTCTTATCGTTGGCAGATTCAACGTCCTTTGATTTGATATCAAAAAATTGGGTTCCGACTAAATTAACGCCTTGTTTCCAATGCTCTAAAAACTTATTTTGCTTTTCGTTCATTATTTCCCCTCATATTACCGTTGCTTTTTTTCATCTCAAAAACCTCCTGTCGATTAACAGCAATTTGTCTTGGCGCATTGACGCCAAGCTTGATGTTTCCATGCTCATCGGTTTTAAAGCAAATCAACGTAATCTCCTGTTGGTTTACCGTGAGCTTCATTTCTTTTTCAAATGCAACATTTACAATATCCACTTTTTTGCTCCATCCGGCCAGACATTAAACAAGGGTTGTACCCCTGATAAACCCTGCCCTTTCAATCGATACTCACAGGATTACCCCCATAATCTGTGGACAAAACCGCTTGTAAAATGAGCTGAATTTAAGCACATAAATCCCAGTCCTGTCGAATATTTTGAAGTTCAGACTCAATACTTGCCTGCTCATCATACAATTTGGCGATCTTTATGCCGATGCTGTTGATAAGTTCCTGGCTGGCACATTTTAACCCCTGCTGCAGGGCTTCTTCCATTTGTTTTAAGTATTTACCTTCTGTGAAGATTTCATTGCTGATTTGATTGAGTTTTTCTGATAAAAGTCGTTGATGGGATACTTGCTCTTTTTGTTTGGCAATGGTGTTCTTTTGCTTATCGAAGCGGGATTCGTCAGCCATGCTTACCTCAAAACGGGCTTTTATTTCAGCGATACGTTGTAGATCGGTTACTCCTAAAAGTTCTCGCTCAAGCTTTTCCTGACTTGTTCTTCGGCGTTTAACTTCATCTCGCTCCTTGAAGGCCTGACCGATATCCCAGTGATTATAAAATCCCTTTGGTGTTCGCCATAGTTTTTTGCGAATCAGGCTTGCAGCGATGTTGATGCGGTGGTTTATACAGGCAACGTCTTTGAACTGCTCTTTGTTTGTCACAGCGAAAAGGACTTCGGTAAACAGACGTTCATTGTGTTTTAATTCCTGTTCTTGCTGTTTAAGCACGTTATAGAGCATGCCTTTGATGTGATCTTTGATTTCTTCACTGACTCTTTCCCCTATCTCTTTTTCAATGGGAAAGACGGTTTTTTCAAATGAAACTTTTTGTTTTTTCCCACAATTAACAGCATCATGCTTAACAGTACTGTTATTAGGAGAATTTCCTTTATTATTAATAGTAGGATCCGTCAGATTGACCGAAGGGGTATCGTCAATATGAGGCAAATTTTTACTATCTAGCTGTTTGTTGTCTCTTGTTGTTTGATTGGTTGTGGATGGTTTTTTTGTGGTGGTTTTTAAAAGGGCTAGCAGTTTGTCGGTTATTCGGATGTGCAGGCAGGCAATGTCCTGGTCGTGTTTTCTTGAAAAGCGTTTAATCACCCTCTTTTCTATCAGGCCTTTATCTGCGAAATCCCGAAGGTAGCGCCCTACTGAGCTTTCTGAAAGCGCGGCACCTGCTGCCAGATCGTCAGTGGTTCGGGTAAACCAGATGTAATCGCTGTTCTTGATTTTGTACTTGGAAATCTGCCACCAGTAAATACACTTACTCAGGAATTCTGCCTTGGCAGGAGAGCCCGCCAGAAGTTTTAACTGATCATGGCGGTCGTGGTAAATCGTCGCTATATTGTTGTTTTTATTCATGCGTAACCATTCCTTAGTTTTATAAACTTTGACGGAATGGGCATTTTTAGCTAAAATAATCTTGCTGAAGTTTATTTTTTGCTAAAAACACCCTGTTTTTAAAAGCCCGCGCCAACGGGCTTTTTTTTGTGGTAAAGATAGTCGTCCTTAGCTCCCCTTCTTTCCACCTAATAATGCTACGATAGCTGTCTTGCGTCAAAATTTGCAACTTATTGAAAAATAATACTATTCCTGATGGTTCGCTAATAAATTCCTGATGGTTCGCTAATAAATTCCTGATGGTTCGCTAATAAATTCCTGATGGTTCGCTAATAAATTTAGAAGTTAACTATCGTTTATATATTATATGTGGCTAAAAATAATTCTAGAAGCGCTTTTTTTGATTAATTGGTGGGGTTGAAAATTATTGGGATCGAATTGGAATCGAATAAAAATTAATAATAGTTCGCTATTCCAAGGTTCCAAGGTTCCAAGATTTGTGTTATTGTATTTTTAATGTGTGTGAAAAGGAACTAGATCATGATTGAATGTGATGCAGATTATGCTCAAAAATTAGCATTGGAGCCTATTGGGATAAAGTCATTGAAGAATGAGAAAAACTTAATGTTATATCCGTTTTGTTCTACCTCTAAATCTGTCAGGTTTAAATCCATAAAATATACATCAAAGGATGGTCTTTTATCATTAGAAGTAACTGCGAATAATGAATATGGAATGGCGAAAATATGGGACTTTGATATTTTACGTTTTGTATTTTCTAAAATTGATACTATAGCTAAAAGAACCGGGCATTATCCTTCCTATGTTGTTTTTTCAGCATATGAATGTCTTAAATTCCTTAAACGAAATCCTAATGCAGGCAAAAATATAAAGTGGTTAAAAGAAGCCTTGGATAGATTAGCAAGTACTACTTATAAAGGAAATGTTTTTAAAGATGATAGTAAGCATGTAACTGGCTTTACTTTAATAAACTATGACTATATTGAGACTTCAAAAGGAATTGAAAAAATAGCAATCTCCCTTGATGAAAAGCTTTTAATATCATTAAAGAGTTCAAACTCATTAATTACTATTAGTGAAAGATTGCTTGAAGAACCGTCAGGTTTAAAGAAAAGATTGCTTGAATTAGTCGCCCTGAAAACTTCTAATCAAGATACTTGGATTGTCCCCGTTGATGAATTGCAATGTCTTTGTGCAAACACATGGTCAATTGCAAAATTTAAAAATGAAATCAAGTCCTTCTCTGATTTACCTTGGGCTATATCGGAGGTTAAAGTAGATGATCAAAGTAATATTAGGTTTGTTTGTAAATAATGCCACGCGCGTGGCAAAATTAAGGTGATTTAATATGAGCGCGACAATTATAGCTATTTCACAGGGTAAAGGTGGGGCTGCAAAGACCACTACAAGTGTTAATTTGGCTGGTGCATTGATAGAGATTGGATATAAGGTCCAAGTATTTGATTGGGATGTTGAGAAACCTGATGCCATAAAATGGATGGAGAGCGGGAATTCGATCCATTGGATAAAGCAAATCGATAAAAATGATCCAATCAGTGATATAGAACAATTTAAAAATAATTATGATGTATTACTTTTCGACACACCGCCAAACTATGATAAAAACGCATTTAAAGCAATTATGGCATCTGATTTTGTCATTATTCCTACTTCAGTAAATTTTCTAGATCAAGAAAATACCAAGTTAGCTATCTCTGTTCCTATGTTAGCTAAAAAACCCTTCAGCATATTAATGAGTAGAGTAAAAAAAGGAACGAAAGAAGGTAAAGAAATTAGAGAACATGTTGGAAAGCAGGATATAAGTTTTAATGAAATAATTACGGATAGAAATGTTATTGCACAATGCCCAAGCAAAGGGAAATGGATTGGTGAATTTTCTAAAGGATCTGATAGTCATAAACAATTTTTAAATTTGGCAAATGAAGTTGTGTTATGGGCAAATATAAAATGCCACGCGCGTGGCATGGAGTTAGAGGTGAATCATGAATAATGATTTTTTGAGTAGTGTTGTAGCTAAAATGGAAGAAACAAAAGCTGGTTTTGAGAACCTTTCAAAGGATCAAATAGCAGATAACGCCCTTATAAAAATAGATCCAAATGTGATCGGAAATTGGGAGTATAGAGATAGACAATCTTTTGAGATGGGAGATATTGTTGAATTAGCTAATAGTATAAAAAATAAAGGACAGGCTCAACCAATAGTAGTTGTCAAAGCAGATGAATGGTTTAAAACAGATGATAACAGCAGTTGTGAATATATTGTAATAGCAGGATACAGACGATGGTTGGCTTGTAAGTCATTGGACTTAAATATTGAAGCGGTAGTTAGAAAATTGTCTTTTGAACAGGCTGTATTATGTCTGGTGTCTGAAAATGAAAAAGAAGCCGTATCCGATTATTCGAAGGGGATGTTTTACAAGAATTTACTTGATAAAGAAAAGATAACAAAAAAAGAATTATATGAGAGATTGGGGTTGAAAAGAACGAATTTTGATAATTATTTATCTTTCGCTGAAGTCCCGAAAGAAATATGGGATGCTATTGGTGACCCTAGAAAAGTTTCAGCGAGAACTTCATCTGTCATAAAATATTTTTGTCAGAAGGGTGAAATATACAAACAAGCTATTTTATCTATATCAAACCAAATAGCTAATGGTGCTGGGGAGAAAAGGATAACTACTCTAGTTGAAAAAAAAATAAAAGAAGAAAAAGGTTCGAAGGATGATAATGCCACGCGCGTGGCATTATCAGATAAAATATTTCTGGAAATAAATAAAAATGACTTGAGGATCAAGTTTAAAAATATATCGAAAAATAATTATGACATTTTAAGTGAAAAAATATGTAAAGCAATTGAGAATGTAGTCAATCAATCAAATTTGTGATAAAAAAGGGCGCTATTGTATGGATAGTAATGATAAAAATAATTATGTAACTTTAAGTGTTGATATACCTTATGAACTGAAGGATAAATTAAAATTTCTCTCTTATAAAGAGAAGAGACCAATAAAAGACTTGGTAAAGGAAGCGTTGGAGAAGCTATTAAAAGAAGAATCTGAAGTTTAATTTTTTACACACAAGAGGAATTGAGGATAATATGAATAACATAGAAAAAGTTGAAAAATTAATGGAATCTGTTTTTTTAAATGGAAGTGATTTTGAGGCTCTTGCAGGAAATTTTTTTTCCATAAATGAGAGCAAGCTTAACAACAGTGAATTAAGGAATAAGCTATCGGGTGGCCAATCACTATTTGCTGACACAACTAAAATAGTAGAAGCTTCATAATTGATTTCGATTATGCCTTCAAATAAAAAAGTTATTTTAGTAGGAACGGGAATAAAAAGTATATCTCATATTACTAAAGAAACAGAATTATGCATAAAAAGGGCGGATATTGTATTATTTTTGGTGAACGAACCTATTTTGAAAGAATGGATAGAAGTTAATGCTAAAAAAAGCAGATCTTTAGAAAAAGCATATTTTAGTGAGACAGATAGAACAAAAGCATACAAAAAAATAACACAGGATATAGTTGCTTCACTTGATTTTCATGATCACGTTTGCGTGGTCTTTTATGGACACCCAACCGTTTTTGTTGCATCTGGGTTGAATGCTCTAAAAGAAATAGAGAAAAAAGATATTGAGTCAATTGTTATGCCTGCAATATCGGCTGAGGACTGTTTGTTTGCAGATATGAAAATTGACCCTTCTAATGGAGGGTGTTATTCAATCGATGCAACTGAGTTTCTCTTGAAAGAAAAGGAATTAGATATAAGTAGTCATCTTATATTGTGGCAAATTGGGATGATTTGTAGACAGGGGTTGCCTACAAATGAAGTTAATAAAGATGGACTTGTAAAGCTCCAGCAGAAATTACGTTCTTTTTACCCACCTGATACTGAGGTTTATGTTTACGAAGCAGCTTTATATCCCGGAATTAGGCCAAGTGTAAAAAGGTCTTTTATAGAACAAATTTGTCCAGAACAAATTACAACAATTTCTACATTGTATATCCCTCCTCATTGTGAGGAGTGAGTGAAAATATAAACGAAAGGGAAGACATAATTATGGAGTTTATGCGCAGCTATTTTAAAAATTTTGTTTGTTTATCATACGAAGCACGAATCATGTTAATGATATATATGTGCCAATGTATTTCGGCTGGCGTTGCATTTTTTATTGCAATATATTTAAAAATACATTTGGATCTAAGTGCCGAATCCATAGGATTTATTGTGAGCTTATTCGCTACTGGAAATTTACTTGGAGCGATTGGGGCAGCAAAAATACTAGACAGGGTCAATCCGTTTCTTATTACAACAGCATCTTTGTTTATTCAAGGTTGTTGTTTTTTGTCTATAGCTTTATCTTCTTCTGTTTATAGTATTGGCATTGCAATGCTTATGTTGGGAATTAGTGGATATGCTTATGTGGTTTCTAGCGAGTTTCTTATTGTCACATCATCAGGACGTACTGAAAAAATCAAATCTAGTGCGATTAGCTTCATAAATGTATCATCAAATATGGGAGTTGGTCTAGGTGGTGTTTTAGTAACCGTTTTTTCTGCAATGCACCCTAAAGAACTTATAATGGGAATAGGCGTATCTCTCTTACTTTTATCTTTATATTACTTGAAGGCCAGAAGCAACATTACATATAAAAATGAAAGTGTTAATTCTAACAGCAAAGTCTATTCTTTATATAGGCCACACATATACTATCTAAGCCTATTTTTTATATTTGTATTAGGATTGGTTTTCGCTCAACAAAGAGTAAGTTACTCATTATACTTAGAAAATAATTTTGGAAACTCCGCAATAAGCTCATTGCTTTTATTAAACTCGTTACTTATTATTGTGTTCTTACCGAGAGTCAATGATTATTCTCAAAAAAAGAATAAAGTTCGGTTAATGGGTATTGGGGGGGTAATGCTGGCAGGAGGCATGGCGATATACCAATATACAAATTCTTACTTTATTGTTTTTCTTCTTTGTATAATTACAACTTTTGGTGAAATGATAGGAACACTCTTGTCCCAACTCCTTTGCTTTCAGTCAGCCAGGCCTGCAAGTAAAGGCAAAGCGATGGGGTATTATAAGTTCTTATATGCCCTTGGTACGATAATAGGGACGTCATTAGGAGGTTATGTCCAACAGCATTATGGAATGAATTATGTTTGGATATTTTGTGGTATTCTCGCATTCGTTATGTTAGTGACTACATATTCATCTCAAAAGACTATGCCAATTGAAGCTAGTGTTTTGATAAACTGATACAGCCCCTAAAAAATTTGGCATCTGCTGCAGGAATCAGGTTTAGTGAGCTTGTATTTAAGCCTGTGTAAAAAAACCTGTCATCATTTTTAATGACGTCTTCAGGGCTTTCGGGTTTGGGGAGCAATGGAACAGCCAACCGACTTAAGGACTATATTGGTCTTTTAATATCTATAATTCGGTATGTTTCATTTTATAGGAT
>FYBJ01000034.1_pt1 | contig 17291 bp, 17 predicted proteins | sample 1134611 | NCBI WGS metagenome assembly FYBJ01 (sample SAMEA104116008, study PRJEB20421) | marine metagenome | isolation source: marine | reverse complement strand
CCTGATCATGGAATCAGGCGGCCATCATTTCGCCCTGTGCGATCCGCGCCGTTTTGGCTCGGTTGATCTGATCGCGACCAATGCGCTGGACGAATGGGCGCCGTTTGCCGCCCTGGGGCCAGAACCGCTGGGCGAGGATCTCGATCCTGCATACCTCAAGAACGCACTCAAGGACCGCAAGCAAGCCATCAAGCTTTGCCTGCTAGATCAACGGATCGTTGCCGGGCTCGGCAATATATATGTGTGCGAAGCGCTGTGGCGCGCTGGCATCCATCCGCGCAAAGCCGGTGGCAAAGTGACCAGACCCCAGCTTGACCGGCTTGTACCGCATATCAAGGAAGTGCTCACGCAATCGATCCGGGATGGCGGCTCAACCCTTCGCGATTATGCCGCGCCCGACGGAGAGCTGGGCTATTTTGCGACCCGCTTTGATGTTTATGGACGCGATGGAGACCCTTGCCGCCGCAAGGATGGCGGCATCATCCGCCGCTTTGCTCAAGGCGGGCGCAGCACATGGTTCTGCGCCAAGTGCCAAAAGTAAGCTATCACTCCCCCAGAATAGGTTGACGATTCGCAAGGGCAGGACTATGTGCGCGCCTTTCCGGCAGTGAATCGCCGTTTTCGAACACTATAGATAATTCAGATCCGGTCACGTTGGGTGATCGAGAAGCAAGGACAAACATGGCCAATTCGCCACAAGCAAAAAAGCGCATTCGTCGCAACAACCGCCGCGCAGACGTAAACACTGCGCGCGTCAGCCGTATCCGTGGTTTCGTCAAGAAGGTCGAAACAGCATGTGAAGCAGGCGACAAGGCAGCGGCAGCCGAAGCTTTGAAAGCTGCTCAGCCGGAAATGGCGCGCGGCGTTGCTCGCGGCGTGATGCATAAGAACACGGTTGCTCGCAAGATGTCGCGCCTCTCGAAGCGAGTCGCTGCACTCTGATTCGGCGTCGAGGCGTCAATCGGCGCTTCGAAATTGCTTGAGACATTCACAAGGGCCGGCCCGAAACGGGTGCGGCCCTTTTGTTTTGCGCGGCATGTGACAAATCCGAGACCGCTAAACCTAGGAGTTTCCACGATTCGCATCGCTAAAATCCCGAAAATGCAGTTATATCAATAACATCAACGCAAACCTGCGGGATAGAGCCGAGTCAACCGAAATATTTCGTTTTTTTTACGAAAACGTCCTTGCGCTTAAGCGCTAGGGCTTCATAAAACATAGCTGTCTGAGGCGGGACATCTCGGACATTTACAGTTTTGGGCACAGGGGCAAAGCGCAGAGGAAGTGACTCTGCGCAATGGCGAAGCTTGGCCAACTTTTGGGCACGAATGCAACCTCGGGTCGATTCCGGGGGTTAAAAGGGTATTGGGTTGGGGAATGGCGCAAAATAATGACAATGGCAGTTCAACAAAGCGCAAGATCGATGAAGACTTGATGGAAGATGCGGAAGCCGTGAATTTGGCTGCAGACTGGGCTGACATCAGCCAGGGTCTGCGCAAGGATTTGGGCCACCAACTGCACAGCCAATGGATCAAACCGATCCAGCTGGGCAGTGTATGCAAGGAATCGGGCACACTCGATCTTTTCCTCCCGACCGAATTCAGCGCCAACTGGGTCAATGATCGTTTTCATGACCGTTTGCAGCTGGCCTGGAAGATTGTGCGCAGCGAAGTTCGCAAGGTACGCATCTCTGTCCACCCGGGCCGCCGCCAACTGCCAGAGCTTATGCTCAACAATGGCCGTCGTCACGCAAATGATGCAGGCACCAGCGCCATCGCAGTTGCAGCCGGCACCATTGGCGAGGCTGGCTTTACCAGTTCCGTAGGCCTTGACCCTTCGCTGACCTTTGCCGCCTTTGTGACCGGCGAAACCAACATTCTGGGCAAGAACGCCGCAGAGCGCATGGCCGCAACCGAACAGCCACAATTTTCGCCGCTTTATCTCAAGGCTGCGACCGGCCAGGGCAAAACGCACCTGCTGCACGCAATCGGCCACGCTTATCTTCAGGCGCATCCGCGTGCGCGCATTTTTTACTGCAGCGCAGAGCGATTCATGGTCGAATTCGTGCAAGCACTCAAAGCCAACCAGATGATCGAATTCAAGGCGCGCCTGCGCAGTTTTGATCTGCTGTTGGTGGACGACATTCAATTCATTATCGGTAAGGCCAGCGCTCAGGAAGAGCTGCTCTACACGATCGACGCGCTACTTGCCGAAGGCAAACGTTTGGTGTTCGCCGCTGACCGCGCGCCGCAAGCGCTAGACGGGGTTGAACCGCGTCTCTTGAGCCGTCTGTCGATGGGTTTGGTAGCAGATATCCAGCCCGCCGATATCGAACTGCGTCGCAAGATCCTCGTCTCCAAATTGTCGCGTTTCGCGCCGCTGAACGTGCCGGATGATGTGGTCGATTTTCTCGCCCGTACGATTACGCGCAATGTGCGCGAGCTGGTGGGCGGCCTCAACAAGTTGATCGCTTATGCGCAGCTGACGGGACAGGAAGTCTCGCTCAATCTGGCGGAAGAACAGCTGACCGATATCCTGTCGGCCAATCGCCGCCGGATCACGATCGATGAAATCCAGCGCACGGTTTGCCAGTTCTATCGGATCGACCGCAGCGAGATGTCATCCAAGCGACGCGCGCGTGCCGTGGTTCGCCCGCGTCAGGTGGCGATGTATCTCTCGAAAGTTCTCACGCCGCGCAGCTATCCTGAAATCGGCCGCAAGTTTGGCGGTCGCGATCACTCGACGGTTATCCACGCGGTGCGCCTGATCGAAGATCTGCGCAAGCGCGATGCGGATATGGACGGCGACGTACGCAGCCTTTTGCGCCAGCTAGAGAGTTAATTCGCACACAATTTCAACATAAAATGCCCAGACCGATCGACAGCTCTATGCACAGGGCAGTCGACAGGCTGTGCACAGGCTGTAAACAGCTTGTCCCATGACTTCTGCACCGCTCTCTCCACAGCGTTTGGACCGCTTCGCGCGGCATATCGTGTTGCCGGAAATCGGCGGCGCTGGGCAGGTCGCACTGACGCAGAAACATGTTGTGATTGTTGGTCTTGGCGGCATTGGCTCCCCTGCCCTGCAATATCTGGCTGCAGCTGGAATCGGGCACTTCACCCTGATCGACGATGACGTGGTCGATACCAGCAATCTGCAGCGCCAGACGATCTTCACCAGCCGCGATGTCGGCCATGGCAAAGCCACCAGCGCGCGCCGCTGGCTCGCCAACTTTGACGAGACCTTGCAGGTAGAGATCAGCGACACCCGAATTGGTTCGGACAACGCTGGAGCTCTGATTGGCAGCGCAGATCTGGTGTTGGACGGGACTGACAATTTCGCCACGCGGCTTGCTGTGTCCGACGCGTGCGTTTCAACCGCGGTTCCGCTCCTCAGTGCAGCAGTGGGTCGCTTTCAGGGCCAAGTCGGTGCCTTTGCAGGCCACTTGCCTGGCCAGCCCTGCTATCGCTGTTTCGTAGGTGACGCATTCGACGCTGAAGACTGCGACACCTGCGCTGAAGACGGTATGCTGGGCGCAATGGCCGGTTGGGCCGGAACTTTCGGCGCGATGCAGGGTGTGCGCGCGCTGCTCCAAGGGGTCAGCGCCTTTGGCGATCCGCAATTCGGCAAACTGCACATTCTGGACGGGATGAAGCCCGGCATGCGCACTCTGACTATCGCTAAGGATGCAGCATGCAAGGGATGCGGCGCAATAGCGGCTGACCCATCACAGTAAATGCCGTCATGGGTTCAACCCGGAAGGCTCAATGGACGCGTCTCATAGTGCAGGCGCCATTGATGAATTTCAGCCAGCATGATCTCGCCAAGCCTGCGCGAACGGTCAATCAGCCGTTCGTAGCTTAGCGGATCGCGCTCGATCGCGCTGCGCAGCTGGGCAAGTTGTCGCGCGATGACCGCTGATCGTTCGCTTGTCGCAGCGAAATCGCCTTGCATTCTGATGCCGTAGAGCGCTGCGGCGAGAGCCGGGAACAGCGCGGTGGCAAAGGTGACTAGCTCCGTAACGCCAAACGGACCGAGGTTGCCCGGCTTGCCGACAAAGATCGCTGTACCAAGATAGGCAAGACAGGCCAGAATCGTGCCAACGAAAAGCGCGTCACCCATACGGTGCAGCGCATGATTTGCGTGATGCATCGAATGCGCATTCGCTTCGTGATAAGCGGCCTGATCGTCGATAAGCTCCAGCATCGATGCACGTACATTGGCGAGGTAGGCTTGATCGAAAATCTGCCCCGCCAGCCCCAGCTCACGCGCGGTCGCTCTGGCGTACCAGCTGACCCAGCCCGGCTGCGTCGTGCCATCTTCTACTGCTCGCAATGAAAGCTGACCAAGCGTCGCGGACATGGCCAGCAACCTCAACCGCTCTGCCAGATGGCGCAGATTGAGCCATTGCTGGTGCAGATTTGACCGGTTGGCTCCGTGCGTGTTGATAATGATCACCAGAATGACGATCAGTTCAGCCGTAATCAGCCATTTCTTCGCGTCGGGGAATAACAGCCCTGACAAGGCCAGCATGACCGCAAGACCAGCCAGGGCAAAATTCGCCACAAAGCTTGATCGGAAACGCAGCGCGAAATAGCCCGCTTCGGCATCTGCCCGCCCAAACCGACGCGCAACCTCTTCAGTCAATTTTGCCCCAAAACGCTCGTGCCCTACAAAGGCCTCCACATGATTGCGCAGAGATTCCACGCTGTCGCCCGGTTTTGGTGGGTCAAAAGAGGTCTTGCGCAACTTCTTCGCGCCTGTCGCAGCCAGAAGTGCCGGCCACGCAAAATGACGTTCGCGCCTTGGGGGATGGGGCCTGACAAACTTTTGCAGCGCGGCTTTCTCTTCTCCTGACGGCGGTGCGCAAAGCGCGTGGATCAGTCGCGGCAACGCGGCTCTTGCGTCGGTTCGTTCTACACCGTCCAATGACGGGCGATCGGGCACCACGTCGTGCAATCCGCTCCAAAGCAATTCTGGAGGCGATTGCCCAGAGGCATCGATGTGAATGACCGGCTGATGCAGGGCGACCGCTTCTGCAATGACTTGCGTGGTCCCACCTCTGCCGCGTGCTGCTTCGCCATCCCAAACCGCGATCAATATGTCGGATTGCGAGAGTACCAGGCGTCCTGCGTGTTCATATGCCGCCTCGTCACCGCCTTTGAAGTCAGCCAGCCCCATGGCCGATTCCGACTGTTCAAGCAGCGAGGACGTGCTGCGCCATTCCGCTTCACCGAAGTCCTTTGCATATACTTCGGCGGGAAATGGCAAACATACAGCCAAACGAACACCGCTTGCCAACGCAGCTTCCGCGGCAAGAACGTCTGCCCCTTCTGCGAGCGATGAAACAAGTACAGTCTCGGCCGGCTCAGATGAAAAAATGTCGGGATGTTCTTTGACAATGTCAGAAAGCGATTTGGCAGCCAATTCGAACAACTGCGCGCAGTGATCACGGACATGCTGGTGATGTTCTGACTTTAGCCGGGGTGGCCGATGCCCTGTAATCCCGAACCGCAGCGCAAGGCGTGGCCGGAAACGATCGCTTGCCAGATCATTGCGCACGCCGCCAATTCCCCCGTCCAGTGAAATCGCCATCAGGAATAGCTGCCGACGATCAGTCTCCGCGCATGGTGTTAGACCAACACAAAGCATTGCCACAAGCTAGTGCTTGGTTTTGTTGTCGATCTTGTTGATCTTATGCAGCCTGGCGCAGAAACGGTTTTTACACCTAATTGTCATCCCGATCCGCAAATCATGGATATCAGTGATCGTCTCCACTTCTCGCGCGAGCGAATTGAGAGTGAATCCTAGTAAGAGGCGCAATGCATGCCCGCGCCAAAGGTGCGGCGGGCACTTGCGTTCAGCCCTCGTCCAAACCCGGCACCTTGCCCGGTATCCAGTCCTCGCCTGCGAAGCGGATGGAAGGCGCAATATGATGTCCACCGCCTGCTGCTTCGATCCAGAGACCCCGTTCAGCGATATGCGGCTCGTCCAGCGCTTCGCGGAAATCCAGTACGGGTGCGAACGCTACGTCCTTGTCGGCGAACCAGGCAACCCATTCGTCCCGGGTTTTTGTGGCGAATGTTTCGCGTAAGAAGGCGATCAGTTCATCTTGCTCGCCCGCCGGTGCCTCAGCCACGGGCAACAAATCTTCCCGTTCAAGCGCAGCCAAAAGATTGCGCGCAAATTTGATCTCTCGCCCGCCCAGCACGACATGCATGCCATCACTGGTCTTGTACACCTGATAGAAACCCGCACCACCAAGCGAACGCTGCCGCCGGCTGACAGGGCTCGCACCGCCTGCAATGGCGCTCCCGGCTGTGTGAACGCACCACGGCAGCAAGCTATCGAACATAGCGCAATCGATATAGGCGCCCTCGCCAGTCCGATCACGTCCCAGCAGCGCCATCAGCACAGCCGACAATGCGGTGAGACCAGCTGCGAGATCAGCGCTGGCTGCGCCAGGCACCACTGGTGTGCCGTCAGGACCGTCATTGACCGCCAGAAAACCTGCAAGCGCCTGAACTGCCATGTCATGCGCGGGGTGATGCGCCAACGCACCCTGCTGCCCAAACGCCGAAATCGAACAATAGACGATGTCGGGCTTGATCGCTTTGACGCTATCGTAATCAAAGCCCAGCCGCTGCATTACCCCAGGTCGAAAGCCTTCGACAAATACGTCAGCGCTTCTGATCAGATCTCGCAGAGCGGATTGACCATCCTGACTCTTCAGATCGAGAGCCACGCTTCTCTTTCCGCGGTTTAGGTTTGCGAACCAGACCGAATGCTCTGTCTCGTCATAAGTATCGAATGGCTCCTGTACGCGCGCAGGATCCCCGCTCGGCGGCTCGACCTTGATAACGTCCGCGCCCTGATCCGCCATCATGACCGTCATCATCGGTCCCGGCAGGAACTGCGTCAGATCGATAACTGTAATGCCGGAAAGCTTACCCATCGGGGCATGTCCTTGTTTTTATTACCAGCTATTGAGGCACAGCCAATTCTCGTCAGACCGCTATTAGCCGGATTCTTCACAAAAAAGTATCGCAATCTGCTTAGCACGCCGATCCAATTCGCAGCAGAACGATCATTGCTGGGAAGATGTCCCCGCCTAGTTCCCCCGGGCAACAGCAAACCGTGTTGCAGTCCAGCCACAATACGCTACAGCAATTCACGCAAGAAGCGCGCCTGGCCAGTGACTTTGATGGGCCATTCAATTTCCAGCTGGGGGCATTCTATGAAAGCCGCGAGAGCGGCCTGATCACAGCACAGAATGCGTTCTTGCCGTCGGCTTTGCTTGGGCCTGATCCGGTTACGGGCTTCACTTATGACTGGTTGGCCGACCGTCCGCTTTCAGCAGAGGCGTTTTCGCTATATGCCAGCGGGTCACTCGATTTGTCGGAGTCTTGGAATCTATCGGGCGGCGTGCGCTGGACGGACGAAAGCAAGAACACGACCATCGCGTTCCCTTATGTCCATTCGTTTATCACCACAGTATTCGGCGCGGTTGATTCTGGCTTCTTTGTCGGTCCGATCAAGTTCAGTGACAGCAACATCTCGCCAGAGGTTGTGCTGAAATACTCGCCCAATGACGATTTCAATGTCTACGCGGCTTTCAAGACAGGCTTCAAATCGGGCGGCGTGGACAACAACACTTTGCCGACCGGTACTGTGCTGTTGCTGAACAATCCTGATCCGGCCGTAGCTGAAGCGGCCGCAGACTCGCTGCGGTTCGATTCCGAAACTTCCATTGGCGGTGAACTTGGTTTCCGTACGCAGTGGGCAGATCGTGCGCTCACATTGAACGCGACCATATTCTACTATGTGTTTGACGATCAGCAGATCCAGAATTTCGACGTCAATATCTTCAATTTCTCCACCTTCAACGCCGGTGAAACGACCACGCAGGGCATTGATATCGATTGGCGCTGGCGCACTCCTGTCGAAGGACTCAGCCTGAGTGGAGCCATGTCTTATCTTGATGCCGAATTCAGCGATACATTTGTTTCTGTAAACGGTCTGGATCTAGATGGCCGTGACGCAGCGCGCGCACCGCAATGGTCCGGCAATGTCGCGCTGGATTTGGATATCCCGCTCGGCAACGATCTGGAACTCGGCCTTAATTCCGTGGTCAGTTATACAGATGATTACTTCACGACAACAACCAGCCCCACTGCATTTGATCCCGCAACCGATATTGGTGACCTAGTGCAAGACAGCTTCGTTACGATCGACGCTTCGGTTTCGGTGGGGGCACCAGACGGCAAATGGACCTTGTCGTTGATCGGTACAAACCTGACCGATGAGATCACTATCCAAACTTCCGCCCCGCCGCCATTTGGTGCGCCCGGCACCGATGATCGTCTCGTGACCCTCAACCGCGGTCGACAGGTTTTCGTCGAGCTTGGTTTCAGGTTCTGATCTGTAGAGGGCGGCTAAGGCCGGGCATCGCTAACGCCAGTCGCCCTCAACATGTTAAAAGCCCTTCCACCCCGTTTGGGTGGACCGATAAGACAAGCGAACGTGTCTCCTGGCCATGATCGGAGTATGCGAAGATGCCGTTATTCAGACGGGAATAGGCGGATTGCGAAGCCACCGCCCGGAGCCATCGGCCTTGTCTCCGGATTTCTGGAGCTCATTGATTCGTGGCGGCGATCAGTGTCCTTCGCTGCCAATCGCCTGGCTATGCGATGCGGTTTTCAACCAGGGCAATCACGTCGGACTTCAGCGATCCCAGCTGCGATTGAACTTCGGGGTCGGACAGGTCAGCTGGGAAGTTCCGGAGTGAAAAACCGTCGAGTAAGGCAAGGATTGACGTGGCAAGCGATGCTGCTTCACCCCCATGAATTTCAAGTTCGGATCGCTTGATAATCATTTCCCACGTGGCCTGGCTGTCGCGATAGCTCTTGTCACGAAGTTCCTTGAAACGGGGGTTGTAAATCGCGACCTGGCCTAGAATTGACCGCACAATTGCATGAGGGCGATTGAACTCCTCAACATACCGATCGAACGCCTGAAGTATCCCTTCAATCCCGCCTGCTTGTGCTTTCTCGAAGACCTCTATGCTGCGGTCATAGTCTGTCTGCGTCCGTTCGCATGCCGCAAGGAAGAGATCATCTTTCGTAGGGAAGTAATACTGCAAATTGCCCAGGCTGATCGAAAGTCGCTTGGCAATATCCCGCAAGGAAAACCGGTCGAAGCTATCCTCTCCCAACGCCTTGAGCGTCTCGCGAAGTATCTGTTCGCGTCGATCGGTTGGCCGGGCTTTGTTCGTCGCGGTCTTTGGCATGAGACCCTTTCTTATTGCTTTCTACGCCCAGCAAACAATCCGGATGACGAGCATCGGCAAAGACCTATAGGCCTGCGAATCTACAAGTTCCACATGGGGGGCTTGTCCTCATGCTGCCAAGTACTGGGCCAAAAACAAGCACAAGGTTCGCTTCGCTTCCTGTTAGCGAATCCCACCCTCGCGCATATGATATTTTATATTTTTCTGTAATTGAAGTGGTGCAAGAAATCCGGCGGGTGGGAGAGAATGCCACCACCCGTTCGACTTCTCTGTTTTTGTTCGGTTAGTTAGCGGTCGCGCGCAGCATCCAGGCCGTCTTCTCGTGGAGAGTCAGTCTTGGCGCAACCACATCTGCGGTCGCCTCGTCTCCAATCTCTTCTGCAATCTTCAGGACCTCACGAGCGGTCTTGGCGACCTGTTCATGACCTTTCGCCAGATTAGTCACCATTTCGTGCCAGTCCGGTTTGCCAGTTTCTTCCTTGATTGACGATAGCGCGCTCATCTCGGAATAGGACGACGGTGCAAAGTGGCCCAGCGCACGAATACGCTCCGCCAATTCGTCAACCGCAGTCCACATTTCAGTGTATTGTTCCATGAACTGCAAATGCAGTTGCTGGAAGTGCGGCCCTTCCACATTCCAGTGATAGCCATGGGTCTTCAGATAAAGCGTGTAAGTATCCGCAAGCAGCTTCTTCAATGCGTCCGACGATCTTGCGCGGCCGGCGTTGTCGATCCCGATGTTGATGTCCATTGCAAAATCCTTCCATGGTTCTTCGATGTGTAAGCGTCTCAATGAATGCGGTCGATTCAGACCAGCATCTTAGCCCTGCTCTGCAACTTGTGACTTCTTCCTACGGTAGAGTGTCTTCTCCGAAACACCAACTTCGCGGCAGCTTTCGCAGACTCCCCCTACCGCTCCTGATCAATGCCGCGATTTCACGACATCGCCGGTCTTTATCGGGAACAGGGCGCGTCAAATCAGACCACGCGCGAGGTAAGGATCTTGAGCTAAACCCAAAGCACCATCATCAGCCGCAAGTTTCTCAAACGCGCGCGATTGGGAAAGGAATACTTCGCCATTAAGCTCTTCAAGGAAATGCGTGCGCTTCAGGCGGTCCATCACCGGGCCTTTAACCTCCGAAAGATGCATGCCGATCTTCGCATCACCCAGCCGGTGATTGATCGCTTCGAGGCTCTCCAGCCCCGATGCATCGATTTCGTTCACAGCGCTGCACATCAGAATGACGTGGCGCAGCTCAGGCCGCTCAGCGACCCGCTCCAGCACATATTCTTCCAGCCAGCGCGCGTTGAGATAGGTCAGCGCTTCGTCAATCCGGATCGAGAGCACATGCGGCACCGTGAAAACCTTGTGCCGCTCCACATTGCGGAAATGCTCGGTTTCGGGCACCCGGCCAACAATCGCCGCATGAGGGCGGCTGGCGCGCCACAGATAGAGCAGCAGGCCCACCGCAACACCCGTGATGACGCCCAGCTCTACTCCCGCCAGCAGAGTAATGCCGATCGTGGCGACATGTGCGGCAAAATCGGCCTTGGAATAGCGCCATAACTGGCCCGGGGTTTTGAGATCGACCAGGCTGAGAACTGCTACGATGATCGTCGCGGCTAAGGTTGCAATCGGCAAGCTGTAAAGTAGCGGTGTGAGGAACAGGGTTGCCAAGGCAATGCCGACTGCGGTGAAGGCGCCGGCCGCGGGTGTCTCTGCCCCGGCATCAAAATTCACCGCAGAGCGCGCGAAACCGCCTGTAACCGGGTAGCCACCGGAAAACGCACTGGCGATGTTGGCCGCGCCTAGTCCAACCAGCTCTTGATCAGGTGAGATGCGCTGGCGACGTTTGGCAGCAAGCGTCTGCGCCACAGACACGCTCTCGACAAAGCCGATGATAGAGATCAGAAGCGCAGGCACCCAAAGCTGCTCGATCAGAGAGAGGTCAGTTGAAGGCAGCGCGAAAGGGGGTAGCCCTTGTGGAATGGCGCCGACCAGTTTGACGCCCTTGCCCCCAAGATCGAGCGCCAACACCGCAAGAATAGTCAGCACCACCGCCGCAACCGGCCCTGCCTTTGCAGTCATGTCCGCCGCGCGTGGCTTTAGACCGAGTTTCTGCAAAGCGGGTTTCCCGCCCTTGCGTACCCAGAACAGAAACAGCGTAGCGGTGACACCAATCGCCAGAGTCCAGGGATTGGTGCTTCCGATCGCGCTGGCGAGCGATCCTAGCATTGCGGGCCAATTGTCGCCTCCCGCGCCGATGCCCAGAATGTGCTTGAGTTGGCTGGTAGCGATCAGGATGCCACTGGCAGTAATGAAGCCGCTGATCACCGGATGCGACAGGAGATTAGCCAGGAAGCCCGCGCGCAGCAGGCCAAGCACCGCCAACATTATGCCGGACAGCATGGCGAGCGTTATCGCCGCTTCGAGATATTCCGCAGTCCCCTGCGCTGCCACTGCACCCGCCGCACTCGCCGTCATCAAAGAAATAACCGCCACCGGCCCCACTGCCAGCGTCCGGCTGGTGCCGAACACCGCATAGAGCATCAACGGCAGGATCGAGGCATAGAGGCCTACAACTGGCGGCAATCCCGCGAGCAGGGCATAGGCAAGACTCTGAGGGATCAGCATGATGGTGACGATCACCGCCGCCATCAGATCGTTGGTCAAAACCGAACGATCATAGGTCCGCACCCATTCTAGGATCGGGAGATAACGGGCGAGCATCGTTCCAGCCTTCGCTTACTGCGCGATCAGACCGCCGGGTCCGGCAAGCCATTCACGCCCCTTGAGCATGCCGTTCCAGTAAATCCATGGCAGCGCGTCAGCCTTTAGCATCCATGCTAGGCGTGCGGGCTTGGTGCCATCGACCAACCAGGTCGGAAAGCTGGGCATCAGCTTGCCGCCATAGCCGAATTCAGCGAGCACAATCTTGCCGCGCTCGACTGTGAGCGGACATGAGCCATAGCCGTCATAGCCAGCGGTCGGGCCCTTGCCTTCAAGTTGGCGCAAGGCGTTGACTGCTACAACCGGCGCTTGCTTGCGCGCCGCTGCAGCTGTCTTTGCGTTGGGCATCGAACCGGCATCTCCCAATCCGAACACATTGGGATATCGAACGTGCTGGAGCGTGTGCTGGTCAACATCGGTCCAGCCTGCTTCATTCGCTAACGGGCTCTCTGCGAGGAATTGCGGCGCGACCTGAGGCGGCACGACATGCAGCATGTCGAACTCACGGGTCACCTCCCCCTCCTCGGTCTGGAAAGTTGCCATCTGGCCCGGCCCGTCAACTGCGACAAGGTTACTGCCGAGTTTCAGCGCGATGTCATATTTCTCGACATATTTCATTAGTGCCGGAACATAGTACTGTACACCGAACAGCACCCCGCCCGCATTGCGGAATTCGACATCGATATCGCCCAGAACATGGTTGTGCAGCCAATGATCACACGAAAGATACATCGCCTTCTGCGGCGCGCCAGCGCATTTGATCGGCATCGGCGGCTGCGTGAATATGGCGCGGCCAGACTTCAATCCCTGTACCAATTCCCACGTATAGGGCGCGAGATCATAGCGATAGTTTGACGTCACGCCGTTCTTGCCCAGTGTCTCCTCCAGTCCTGCAATCTTTTCCCACGCCAAGCGAATGCCCGGTGCGACGACAAGGACATTGTACTGAAGAGTACTTCCATCATCGAGCGTGATCTGATTGTTGTCCGGCTGGAAAGTCGCTGCGGCGGCCTTGATCCATTTGACGGCTTTCGGAATGACGCTCGCCATTGGCCTGACTGTGACCTCGGGCTGAAAGACGCCGCCACCAACCATGGTCCAGCCCGGTTGGTACGCATGCGTGTCAGACGGTTCGACAATCGCAATGTCGAGCGAGTGATCGCGCTTCAACATGGAGGCAGCGGTGGCAATGCCCGCTGCACCACCGCCCACGACGATGACTTGATGAGAAGGTGATTGTGCCATTTGGGCTTCTCCGGTTATTCGGCTTCTAGCCGCTCGGCGAGCGCTGACAGATCGTAACCTGCAGCCTGTGCAGCTTGGAGCCTGTCCGCAACAGCTTGCCCGCCAGGGTTTGCAAGTGTTTCGAGCGTGATCGAACGATTACCCGAGCGGCAATAGGCCAGAACCTTGCCGATAGTGCCACGGCGAACCGCACGAAAGGCCGCAACCGCCGCTTCGGGAAAGGCGCCGCCGCTTACAGGGATATGGTGGAAAGCGACGCCAGCCTGCTCCGCTGCGTTGCGCATTTCCTCAACACTTGGCTGTCCGTCCTCTTCGCCATCCGGTCGATTGCAGATTATGGCTGTGTAACCGAGGTTGACGAGCTGGCCTATTTCGGCAGTACTCGGCTGGGGTGCGACCGAAAACCCTTCGGTTACCTCCTTGATCTCCATTACATGTTGCCTCGTCATAGCGTTTTCTCTTCGCGGCGCGCGTCAGACAACGTTGACCGGGATCTTGATGTAACTGACGCCGTTGTCCTCGGGCTCAGGGAAGCGTCCACCCCGGATATTCACCTGGACAGATGGCATGATGAGATTAGGCATCGCGAGGGAGGCGTCTCGGCTCGTCCGCATTTCGACAAACTCGTCTTCGCTGACGCCGTCTTTTACATGGACGTTTTCCCGGCGCTGCTGACCAACGGTCGTTTCCCATGCATATTCGTCACGCCCCGGCGCCTTATAGTCGTGACACAGGAACAACCGGGTTTCGTCAGGCAATGACAGCAAGCGTCGAATAGATTGGAATAATTGGCGGGCATCTCCCCCCGGAAAATCAGCCCTCGCCGTACCAAAATCTGGCATAAAAATGGTGTCGCCAACAAAAGCGGCATCGCCAACTATAAATGCCATGTCGGCAGGTGTGTGACCGGGAACGTGAAGCGCAATTCCCTCTATCTTTCCTATGCGGAACGTCTCGCCATCGCTGAACAGGTGGTCAAACTGTGAGCCGTCGCGCTCGAAGTCCGTACCAGCATTGAACAGCTTGCCGAACACTTCCTGGACGCGGACGATTTCTGCCCCGATCGCAAGCTTACCCCCCAGCTTCTCCTGTAAATAGGGCGCGGCCGAGATATGATCGGCATGCGCATGCGTCTCGATCAGCCACGTCACTTTCAGACTATTCGAATTCACGTATTCGATTATGCGATCTGCCGAGTCATAGGACGTGCGACCAGCTGCGGCTTCATAGTCGAGGACCGAATCGATGATGGCGGCCTCCAGCGTTTCGGGGTCGTGGACAACATAACTTACAGTAAATGTTGCCTCATCGAAGAAGCCCGCAATCGTGGGGCGAAGCACTTTCTCAGTTTGCGCGCGGTTGATCTGGTCAGCCGCTGCCTGAAGGGTCACATCTGCACTAGACATGTTTTACTCCTTTGATTACATAAATTATGTATATGTATTGCATTCCACGAGTCAAGTGCTAAGAGGGTGGCTATGGACACAAATCTCAATCTAGCAGAGGGCTCTCGAAACCTACGCATCGGCGATACAGCGCCAGACTTTGAGGCTCGAAGCACGATTGGCCCGGTCAAGCTTTCCAACTTCAGGGAGCGGTGGCTCATCCTGTTTTCGCACCCAGCGGATTTCACGCCGGTTTGTACGACTGAGTTTGTCGAACTGGCGCGGCAAGCAGGGGAGTTCGAGAAGCGCGACTGCGCGCTAATGGCGCTTTCGGTCGACAGCCTGTTTTCACATTTCGCCTGGCTGCGCATGATCAGGGATCGCTTCGAGATCGAAGTGCGCTTCCCGATCGTTGAAGACCCGACACTTGTCATAGGTCGCGCGTTCGGGATGGTCGCCCCGCAAGACAATGACAGCGCCACCGTGCGAACCACCTTCTTCATTGATCCGTCGGGCGTGATCCGCGCGATGACCTGCTATCCCGCCAGTATGGGCCGCTCCATCCCCGAAATGCTTCGCATGCTGGATGCACTGCAGGCGATTGACGCCAGGGATGCTCTTGCCCCTGCCAACTGGCAGCCAGGAGAGCCGCTGCTCAAGCCGCCCACGCAGGACCTTGATGAAGTGTTCGGGGCTGGTGACGAAACAGCATGGTTTTTGCGTGAGACCGGCAAAGGTAAAGGCAAATGACCGACAACGCGCTGATCGAGGAATTGAGAGCTATCGCGCATCCGCTGCGGTTTCAGATCGTCCAGCTGCTCAGAGGCGGCGAACTAAATGTGGGTGAGATCGAACAAGCCTCGGGCATTGGCCAACCCGCGCTTTCCCAGCAGCTGGGTGTTCTGCGAAAAGCCGATCTGGTCGAGACCCGCAAGGATGCAAAGCTTGTGTATTATAAGCTCAACGAAGATCGTCTGGTCGAATTGGCAACGTTGATTGGCGGGCTGGATGGACGTGCAATTGCGAAGAGTGCTCCGGCACGTTCCCCGGCGCCCGGTGTCGCCAATTTCGCACGATTGTACTGACTGTACTTCGCGTGCCATTGTGCCGGTCCATCCTCACTCCTGGTAAAGTGCTATCAGTCCGACACTAACTCGTCTGCACTAAACGGAGATCGTCCTAGCCTGATGCTTGATCAGGCCATTTCCCAATGAAAGCAGGGGGCTAGGTGGCGGTGCTGTCAGTCTAACGATAACTCGTCTCCCAATTGAAGAAATTCGTTGCTAAACAGAAGGCTATGGAGCCCATTTCGTTCAAGCGGCATCGCTTTCATCCCGACATAATCCGCCAAGCCGTGTGGCTCTATTTTCGTTTCACGTTGAGCCTGCGAGACGTTGAGGACCTGCTTGCGGAACGAGGAATCGACGTGACTTACGAAACCGTTCGTTGTTGGGGGAACAAGTTCGGTCCAGCCATTGCTGCCAATATTCGCAAGCGGCGTCGCCGTGCCGATTGCGTGTGGCATTTGGATGAGATGATTGTCCGGATTGGCGGCAAGCGGATGTACATGTGGCGGGCCGTGGACAAGGAAGGTGAGGTGCTGGATATCCTTGTGCAGAAGCGGCGCAACAAGGAAGCAGCACTGAAATTGCTAAAGAAACTGCTCAAGAGACAGGGCTTCGTTCCCGACGCGATCGTGACGGATGGCCTCGCTTCTTACAGAGCCGCGCTCCGCGACCTTGGTGCTTTGAAGCGCCATCAACCGGGCCGGCTCCAGGAAAATAATCGCGCGAAAAATTCGCATTTGCCCGTCCGCAGACGGGAGCGAAAAATGCAGCTCTTCAAGTCCCAGGGACAGGCTCAGCGTTTCGTTTCAACTCACTCAGCGATCTACAACTGCTTCAATACCGAGCGTCACCTCGTATCCAGAAAGACAATGCGAACCTACCGGGACCGCGCTTTTGCCGAATGGCAAGCCGCGTCCGCTGCAAATGGATGAAATTTCGATTTCGCAAGATAACGCGATCTCAAGTCATTAACCTGACAGTCCCCCGACAGCACCTCGGGTTGACCTGGCCTTTGCAGCCGCTTTTCAGATCATCATCAATTCAATGTAGCACCCTTACAGTTCGACGCGGCCTACGCGTGTGCGCCGCCCTTGGTCTCATGGGATAGCGCACGTATAACATCACCACCATGCGGATGATGTCAGGCGATGAATGAAAATATCGGAACGGATTTTGGACTTGCTCATCCGCTCCGGCTAGCAGCCTGTCCCCTGCCCAGCCATACTTTTGACAGTGCCCTATGACAGCGCCCCTCAGCCCATTCAGCGATCTACAATACCTTCAATATCGAACGCCACCTCGTCTCTCGAAAAACAATGTAAACCTACAAAGATCGAGCTTTTGCCGAATGGCAAGCCGCGTCCGACTTGATCGGCTGAATTTCCAACATGCCGCCCTACTGCGGACCAGAAACTTTAACCTGACAATTCCCCTCGGCTAGCAAACTGGTCGTTGGGCCGCCATCTTTTTGACAGAACCCGTGCCCATGGCTCAGAATCACAGCTTCTCGGTCAGTTCAGGCACGACCGTGTAGAGGTCGCCGACAAGCCCGATATCCGCAACCTGGAAGATCG
>FYBJ01001878.1_pt1 | contig 17338 bp, 14 predicted proteins | sample 1134611 | NCBI WGS metagenome assembly FYBJ01 (sample SAMEA104116008, study PRJEB20421) | marine metagenome | isolation source: marine | reverse complement strand
AGCAATAGCGTCAGCATAACGATCTTAATATTTACAGGATGAGGTACTAGGTTCCGCGCTTTATGCGCGGAATCCAGCATTCAACTCAGTAAACCATTGAATGACTATCATGCGTATCGCATGGATCCCGCGCATAAAGCGTGGGAAGTAGGCAGTTCAAGTTGAAATGTCAACAGCCCCTAATGCAATAAATCCGTTTTGATTGAAAAAATAAATTTTATAAGAAGGTTTTTTTATGACTGAAAAAAATATTTTTATTATCGGCGCTGCTAATGCCGGTAAAAGCAAGCTGTTATCGGCTTTGTGTGGTAATGAACATGACATTTCAAGAGAATCAAGCTTTCAACGGCTTGAAACTACAACAATTCAAGACGCGAATAACAATGAAATTAATTTGTGTTACAGGGTTTTTTCAGGCAATGAGCAATATAACAAGATGACAGTCGGTGATCTCCCTAAGCCTGACGTTGTTCTGCTTTGCTTTGAGTTATGCAAGCCAGCGTCGCTCACCAACTTAACAGAGCAACTGAACAAATTTCAAATAACAAATCAAAATTGTCAATTTATTCTTGTTGGTACAAAACATGATCAAACATTATCGGGAATAATTAATAATGAAGCGATTAAGAAATGGACGACAGAGAATAATCTTAAGTCATACCAGTATATTGAAACTGCTGCTCAGACAGAATACAACATAGAAATGCTAAATAACAAAATCCTTAGCGCAATTGAGCAGAGCAGCAATCAACAAAAAGACAACCTGACTAAATCTTATCTTTCTATGTCTATATTTAACCCCATCATCAGCCAGGTTAAAAAATATCCTTACCACAGTGGCGCTATAGCTGGAGCAGGGACAGGTCTGGGCTTAATTACCGCGGGTATCACAACCATGGTACTGCTTGGTGCAACTCCGTGGGTGGCACTGTTGCTGTTAGGTATCGTTGCTCTGGGTCTGGGAGCTGCCTCAGCTAAGAAGGCTTATGATAGTTATCAGAATGAAGATGAAGAAACGGTGCTTGAAATGGAGCTATCATGAGTGTAAAAGTTATTTTAATAGGTGATGAGAAATCAGGGAAAACCTGCTTAATTCAGGCAATGACCTCAGACGCATGCATGACTGAATCATATTCTGCAACTGAGGATATGATAGAAACTGAAAAAAATGAGAACGGCGTCAGGCTTTGTTTTCAGGATATCAGCGGAGCATTTAAATATAAACACAAAAGACAGGAACTCTGCAAGCAGGCAAATGTCTTTTTAGTATGCTTTGATTTATCGGATAAGAATGCTCTAAATGACCTTTTAGATCATACACACCTGCTTGATATAACATCTAATTCCTCTGCTGAGGATAGACAACTCATCTTTGTTGGAACCAAGTCTGATCAAAAAGTAATTGAGGAAAGTCAACTTGATTACTTTATGAGCCTTTGTAATCATAACAAGGAACATCACTATATTGAAACCAGTGCGAAGAATAGAATTAATATAGAGGAATTAAATAAGCAAATCCATCAATGCGCAAAAATTAAAAATGTTATTGTTTCTCCCATGACGAATCTTTTCAGCCCAATAACACGCAAGCCTTATCATACTACAGCGGCTGCTGTTGGCATTGCTTCAGGCATTGGATTAATAGCAGCAGGCATCACAACGATGATAGTTCTTTCAACCCCATGGGTCGCGCTGTTGGTTGTTGGTATAATTGCATTGGGTCTGGGAGCTGCCTCAGCCAAGAAGGCTTATGATAGTTATCAGGAAGAAGATGAAAAAACTAGTTTAGGAAGGCTGTAGGCCTGGTAAATTGTCAAGCCTTGGCGCATGGCCGCCAAGGCTTAACCTACTTCAACTCAAGTGAACTTATGCTACGCCACTTGCCTTGGTTCTTTTCTTAACACACCCATAATATTTTCAAGTTGAGCCATTTTGGTCTGGGCTTTTTCGGCGTTGATTTGATTATCAAACGGACCAAGCATGACGCGGTACCAGTGTACACCGTTGGACTGGACTTTTAACAATCTGACTTCGAAACCGTTCAATGCCAATTTCGCTTTAAGCCTATCCGCATCTTTTTGATGGCGAAACGAGGCGGCCTGTACGAAAAACTGCTGATCCTGGGTCGATGGGAGTGCTTTTTTTCCTTTGGCTTCTTTGACAGTGGCAAGGCCATCTTTATTTTTCGCAAGCCTTGGCGCTTTCGTGGGATGCGGCGCAGTTTTATTATCTTCTGTCAGCAAGGTGTAAAACTCAAATTTGGGCTTGGGTATCGGTTTTTCGGCTTTCCTGGGTTCAGCGCTGGCAAGCTGGCTGGAAAGGATTTTTTTAGTGGAAATCCACTGCCAAACTTCAGAGAAACTGAAAAAGTTAGCAGTGAAATAACCTATGAAAAAAACCATAATAATATAAAGAACCGAGCGAATCCGGCCGCTTTTATTTTGTTTTCGTGCGCTTGCCATTAAGTCTCCTTTCTTTCTTACATCTTATCCGGTGCGGAAACTCCAAGAATTTTCAAGCCATTGCGGATAACCTGCCGGACTGCCGTTAACAAACACAGTCTCGCAGAACGCAGCGTTTCTGGCTCACAAAGTATTACTATAGCATTATAATAGCTATGTAAGGCTGTTGACAACTCGCGTAAATAATAAGCAACAAGATGAGGCTGACAGTTTTTAGCTGCAGCTTCAATCATTTCAGGGTATTGTTGAAGCAATGCCAGGATCTGCAACTCATGTTCTGTGGTCAGCATATTGAGATTCGCAAGACCTTCTGCCTCATCCCAACTCAGGTTTTTCTCTTTCAGTTGTCTTAAAACGGAGCAGATTCTGGCATGGGCGTACTGAATATAATAGACAGGGTTTTCATTGCTTTGGGATTTGGCGACATCCAGGTCAAAATCCAGATGCTGTTCCGGCTTACGGGCAACATAGAAGAATCTTGCTGCATCTTTTCCGACTTCATCGCGAAGCTCTCGAAGCGTGACAAAGGATCCGCTGCGTGTTGACATCTGCACCCTTTCTCCGCCTCGGTAAAGAATGGCAAACTGCACCAGCATCACGTTTATTGCGCTATCATCATGACCCAATGCACGGACAGCGGCTCTAACCCGTGGAACATAGCCATGATGATCGGCGCCTAATACATCAATGACCCGATGAAATCCTCGATCATATTTATTCCAATGATAAGCAATATCTGATGCAAAATACGTCGGCTGGCCATTAGCACGAATCAGAACACGGTCTTTTTCATCGCCGAATGCTGATGATTTAAACCAAAGCGCCCCTTCTTCTTCATAAGTATGGCCGGCATCTTTCAACGCCTTAATGCCTTTTTCCAGCGAGCCGTCATCAACCAGAGAACGTTCTGAAAACCAATGCTCATATTCAACTGAAAATTCTTCTAAATCCTGTTTGATATCGGATAATACCGCTTCCAGCGCGTGGGTATGGATTTTTTTAAATGATTCTTCGCCCAGCAACTGTCTTGCTCTTTGTATCAAGGCATCAATATAAATTTCTTTATCGCCTTCCGGGGCATCAGCTGGAAGGTTTGCCGTAATTTCCTCTGGTTTTCTTGAAAATTTATCAGCAAACTGGCGCTGAAGTTCACTAGCGATATCTTTTACATATTCGCCGCGATAAGCATTGGCAGGAAAAGCAATACCCTGTTCACAAAGATCCAGATAACGCAGCCAGACGCTTACAGCAAGAATATCCATCTGCCTGCCAGCATCGTTGACATAATATTCGCTATGAACATCGTACCCGGCAACTTTGAGCAATGCGGCAAGCGTGGCGCCAAAAGCAGCACTCCGGCCATGCCCTACATGCAATGGGCCGGTGGGGTTGGCTGAAACATATTCAAGAATAACCCGTTCACCCTGTCCGCTGTTGCTTCGACCATAATGCTCGCCTTCTTTCAGAACCTGCGCGACAACATCTGACATTGCCGTGTTTTTCAAAAAGAAATTAATAAATCCAGCGCCGGCAATTTCAGTTTTTTCGAGCTGTTCCGATGCAGGAAGAACAGCAACAATTTCTTCTGCAATTTGCCGAGGTGCTTTTCGGCAGGGCTTGGCCAGAAGCATGGCAAGATTTGTGGCATAATCGCCATGTTGGCTGTCACGAGTACGTTCGATTTTTATTTCAGGTTCCAAATCCTGTGGTACAAGAGATTTTTCTTTCAGTAAATCGATGGCAGATTTTAATAAATCTTCTATTGTATGTTTCATGAAATCATTCTTTTGATTAAACTGTTGGTATTATACCCAATTAACTTCAAAATGCTATGGTTTAGGCAACTTGATTTTTTTGTCCAGGAAGACGTTAAAGATGATTAATAGCAAGTCTATTGAGAATCTTTAACGTCTTTCTGGGCGGAAAAAGCAACGGCCTAAACCATAGCATTTTGATGTTGACTGGGTATAGACCCAATTAACTTCAAAATGCTATGGTTTAGGCAACTTTAACTGCCGCTCTAATTCTAGCTCGACAGCATTTCTTGGCTTGGTATTTTTTGCCATCAGCAAATAAGCAAGCGGAACTAAATATAAACTGATAAACGTCGAAAAACTGACGCCAAAGAAAATGACCACGCCGATGCTCACCCTGGACTCAGCGCCGGCACCGATGGCCAGAAGCAATGGTAAACTCCCAAAAATCGTTGAGATGGCTGTCATCAGAACAGGTCTTAGTCTGACCGATGAACCTCTGATAACCGCATCTAGAAAACCCAGACCCTGTTCACGCAACTGGTTAATGAACTCAATGATTAAAATAGCATTTTTGGCCGCAAGCCCCACCAGCATGATCATGCCTATCTGGCTATAAATATTAAATGAGTTATGCGTCAGATACAGGCCGATCACAGCGCCGGTAACCGCTATTGGGGCTGTGAATAATATAATCAGCGGCTGAATAAAGCTTCCAAACTGAGCGGCCATAACCAGATACATCACCAGCAACGATAAAGCAAAGGTAAGATAAATCCCACCCTGAGCGGCTTTATAATCCCGGGACTGATCTTTATAATCAATATGTGCATAGGCTGGAAGATATTGTTTTGCCAAGCCATCCAGATAGCTCAGCGCCTCCCCAAGCGAATAGCCCTTTGCAAGGCTTGCTGTAATGGTGATGGCCTTCATTCGGTTAAAACGATACAAGGCGTTGGGTACTGTGACTTCTTTATAGTGGGCTAAATTTGAAATAGGGATAAGCTGATTGCTGCTTGCTGAACGAACGTAAATATTGTTCAAATCAGGCAGGTCATTTTTATCTTTCAGGCTGGCTTCAAGAATAACGTGGTATTCTTCATCCTTATGAATAAAGGTCGTCACGCGTTTGGAACCCAGACTGGTTTCCAGCGCCTGCCCTATTTCAGCGATAGATACGCCCATTTCTGCAGCACGGTTATAATTAATTTCGACATTGATTTGAAGTTTCCGAGGATCATAATCACTGTCAAGATTAATAAGCCCGGGATTTTTCCTGGCTTTTTCCATGATAATATTTCGCCACTGGATCAGTTCCTTGTAGCGCGTCCCTCCCAATACAAACTGTACGGGCTGGGTCAAATTATTCGAGCCGATTCCTGAACGCGATACCGTAAAAGCAAACACCCCGGGGATTTGCTGTAATTGCTGACTTAATTCCTGCATTGCCTGCAGCGTTGAATATGTCCTCTCGCTCCAGTCTTTCATTACCATGATGGCAAAACCCGTATTCACCGGGTCGCCTTTTCCAAAGCCCATTGGATAGATGGTAATAACACGTTCCGCTTTGCCCTTTTCCACAGACTTCATCATCAGGGATTCAATTTGACGCATATATTTTCCGGTATAGGAAAAACTGGAATTTTCAGGTCCTTTCACCACAACAAAAAAACTGCCCCGGTCTTCTTCAGGAACAAGCTCGGAGGGAATTTTAAAATAGAGAAAACCGCCTATCGCGATAAAAAACACCAGAAACAGAAAGATGAGGTAATTTTTTCTTAAAAGATAACTGAGACTTTTGCGATAGTAATGACCTAAATTCTTCAGGAGGCGGTTCGCTCTTTGAGCCCAAAGGCTGTCTTTTTCATGGCCTGTAAATAAAAAACTGCACATCACTGGCGTTAAGGTCAGCGCAACCAGCGTGGAAAACGATACGGCCGCAGCCAATGTAAAAGCAAATTCACTGAACAGACGACCGACCTGCCCTTGAAGGGTTGCAATGGGTAGAAACACAGCAAGCAGGACAACGGTTGTTGCAACCACCGCAAAGCCCACCTGTCTTGTTCCCCGGTAACTTGCTAAAAGCGGTGGCTCGGGCTTGTGTATGCGCCGTATGATATTTTCAAGAACAACAATAGCATCATCCACCACCAGACCAATGGCCAGAACCAATGCGAGTAATGTAATGAGGTTTATGGTGAATCCGGCCAGATATAAAACAATAAACGTTGCAATGACCGATACCGGGATTGTGACAAAGGGTATCAAAATCGCCCTGAAACTTCCCAGAAACAAAAAAATAACAACAACAACCAAAATTAAGGCAGCAACAAAAGACTTGATAACCTCATGAATCGCCTGTTCAATAAATACCGAGCTGTCATAGCTTTCAAGCAACTGCATGCCTTTGGGAAGCCTGATTTGGCGAATGGCGGCTTTCACTGCATTTGCAACCTCAAGAGTATTAGCCTTGGATTGTTTGATAATGCCCAAGCCTATCATATTGCGAGCATTTCCTTTCAGCATGGAACGGCGGTTCTCAGGCCCTAACTTAACCTCCGCAACGTCTTCAAGCCTCAGCAGGTTACCATTGGCTTCTTTACGGATGACCAGTTTTTTAAAGTCCTCAACCGTTTTAAAACGACGTTCTATCCATATAGGGAATTCTCTATCAACCGACTCAATCCGCCCGGCAGGCAACTCAATGTTATTGTTCATTAAAGCCTTTTCAATATCATCGACGCTGACCTTGTTGCCGACCATTGCCTTACGGTTTAACCAGATGCGCATGGCATAGCGTTTTTCGCCTCCAATAATGACTCTGGCTACGCCATTGATCACGGACAATTGGTCAACCAGATAACGCTCCGCGTAATCGGTCAGTTCAAGCGCTGTCATTTTACGGCTATCGAGGTTCAACCACATAATGACGGAATCGTCAGAATCGACTTTAAAAATTCTTGGCGCATCGGCTTCCAAAGGAATTAAATTTGCCGCACTGAACACTCGTTCACGAACATCATTCGCCGCATCATCAACATTTCTATTCACTGAAAATTCAATTTTAATGGTCGATAAACCATCAATACTTTGAGCATCGATAAAGCGGATGCCCTCAATTCCACTGACCTGTCGCTCGATAATTTTAGTAATGCGATTTTCCACAGTCTGAGCCGCCGCGCCTTTGTAAACCGTTTCAATGGATATCACTGGAGGGTCGATATCCGGCAACTCTCTTAAGGCAAGACGTTGCAGCGCCAGAATGCCGAAAGCAATCAGTAATAAATTGATGACTAAAGCCAACACGGGTTTTTTTACAGACTGTTCAGCTATCCACATGGTTTATTTTCACCTGCTGTCCATCTTTTAATTTAAAACCACCATTGGTGACGATAAGGCTGCCGGCTGCAATATCGGCTTTTACATCCAGCCAAGGTCCTCGCCTGCTGATAATGCTGATGCTCTTTCTGTGAACCTTATTCGTTGCCTTGTCAATGACAAAAACATAACGATCTTCCCCTTCTGCCAGCAAAGCATCCTCTGGAATAACCAACAGCTGTTGTTCTGATATCGGCAGACTGATTTTCAGCAGCATGCCGGGGTGAATCAGATGAGCTTTGTTGTCCACCAGCCCTCTGACAGCAATGGATCGGATGGTTTCATCGAATCGAGTATCAAGGGTTGCGATTTTTCCATGAAAGATTTTATGCGGATAGGCTGAAATTGTTGCTGAAAACGGCAGCCCGACTTTCAATGAAGCATAGTAACGTTCCGGAATACTGAAATTGACTTCAATCGGTTGAATTTTATCGAGCGTAACAATGGCTTCGCCGGGTTTTAATAGCGCCCCTTCAGATACTTTTTTTATTCCCAGCCGGCCGTCAAAAGGCGCTCTCAACATGCGATCTTTAATCATGCTTTTAATCCGTTGTACCCGGGCCTTGGCAATTTTTACTAATGAATACTGCTTATCAAACTCAGACTGCGCCGTGTATTTATCTTTTAACAAGCCTTTAAGCCGTTGATATTGAAGCTCGGCCTCAACCACCATCGCCTCGGCTTCCTGCAACCGCGCTTCCTCTTCAGCACTGTCCAGCAAAACCAGCAAGTCGCCCTTTTTAACCCTTTTTCCCTGTTTAAAATAGATTGTTTTGACATACTCCGTCACGCTGGGGCTAATCATAACCGACTCAATCGCCTTGGCGCTGGCGATGGCTTCAACCTTCTCTTGAACCTTGTGCTGTTTGACCTTCACGGCATCGACAACGGTAGTGCCTGATAAAAAATGAGGCTTGATGTTTCCAGATGGCGATTGAAAAAAATAAATCATGGCCATTATCGAAAAGATGGCTGCCAAAGCTATCAGGCTGTGAATTATCAGATTTTTTTTCAAAAGTGCATCACCCTTCCAGTTGCTCATACACCGGCTGTATGTGACCATCCTGAGACAACATAATGGCGATAGGCCTGGTCGATTCAAAATGAGCAAAAATTATCATCATCATCACCGTTATCGGAACGGCTAAAAACATTCCCATAATGCCCCACATTGCGCCCCAAATCGCTAAAGCAATCAGCATAATTAACGGACTCAGGTTCAATGACTTTCCTAAAAACCGAGGTTCTATCACATTGCCGACAACAAACTGAACCGAAATGATTCCCAAAGCCACTTCAAAAAACGGCAACCAGCCAGGAAATTGAATCAATGCCAGCATTGCAGGAAAAAGGGTCGCAATGATTGAGCCTATATTAGGAATATAGTTCAAAAAGAAAATTAAGAGCGCCCAGAACTCTGCAAAATCCAAACCTACTGATTTCATGATAATCCAGCTTGAGGTTGCTGTAAGAAGGCTCATTAATGATTTTAAGCCAAGGTAGGTCTGCGTATCGCGGGCGATATGGGTTATAATATTATTGACCAGATTCCGGTGGTTTTCCTGTTTTGTCATGGCATTTATTTTTTGAAAAAAATAATGCTGTTCAACAAAAAGGAAGGTCACATACAAAACAATTAATACCGCCGAGCTGGTAATGCTGGTAAAAATACTATAAAAATTAACCACCATTTTCTGGACATTCAGGTTCTTAACCAGCGAGTCAAAATAGGTCATGACCTTAATATGAAAACGAGCATCCAGGGTGTTAAAGATATTCAAAAGATTATCCTGATATCTTGGCGAAGCCGCGATGACTTCATTCACATTGTTTGCAATGATGTCGATTAAGGTTCGAACTAAAATCATTGCTATCAGAATCGACAAAATCAAACGAATCCAATAAGGAATCCGTATGCCAATCACTGGTATTTTTTCCAGCGCGCGGATCATGGTATTTAACAAATGCCATACAAAAATGGCAATGATAAACGGAACTAATAACCCTCTTCCAGCAATTAATAGATAGCCGCTGATCCATATAAATACAAGTACAGCTGCAAAACTTATGCTTCGATTCATCCTTTAACCCTACGCTTTTAATATCTTTCCTGTTATTATTCATTTTTTTTTAATAAATTGAAACTGTGCTGTCCAATTCCTGTAAAATAATTCCCGGAGTCGGTGATACCCTGCTGAGCAAGCTGGAAAAATGCGGCATTAACAGACTGCAGGATTTGCTGTTCCATCTTCCTTTTAGATATCAGGACAGAACCCGCGTCACTGCAATTCAGGATTTGCGTATGATGGAATACGCCGTTGTCCATGCCCGTGTCGTCAAAACAGAAATAAAATTTGGCCGCCGGCGAATGCTTCATGTCTATATTGAAGATAAATCCGGCATGATGATGCTGCGCTTTTTCAATTTTAATAAGTATCAGGTTGAAAAACTCAAAGAAGAAAAATGGATTCGCGCCTTTGGCGAGGTGCGCCGTTTCAGCCACTTGCCTGAAATGATACATCCGGAATATCAACTGGTTGACGATGAATTCGAGTGTCCGGTTGAAGAACATCTCACGCCGATTTATCACAGCACCCAGGGGCTGAGTCAAACCCGGCTGCGGCAACTGGTGATGAAGGCCATTGAACTTTGCAACGACGATCTTCAAGCGCTTGAATGGATGACGCCGGAACAATTATCTGAACTGGCTATGATGCCAATCCATGAGGCCATTTATTTTTTACATCAGCCGCCGCCGGATGTCCCGCTCCAGCGGCTTGAAGAAGGCCAGCACCCGGCCATCAAAAGACTGGCCTTTGATGAACTGATAGCCCAGCGGCTCAGTATGCAGTTTGCCCGGCAATCCCGAACATCATTGAAGGCAGCAAAGATGAATCAACCGGATAATTTAATATCCTCATTTATTGCTGCCCTGCCCTTTAAACTCACTCAGGCACAGCAAAGGGTATGGGAAGATATCATTTGCGATATGGAAAAACCCGAACCTATGCTGAGGCTGGTTCAAGGCGATGTAGGTTCCGGAAAAACGGTGGTCGCGGCCCTCGCGGCACTCAAAGCTATCGCCAATGGCTACCAGGCTGCCTTTATGGCGCCCACCGATATTTTAAGCGAGCAACATGCCGTCAATCTTGAACGCTGGCTCAGTCCTCTTGGAATACAAGTGCATCGTCTCAGTGGTAAAATGACGGCCAAAGCAAAACGGGAAACCCTCAAGGCGCTTTCAGAAGGCAGCTGCCAGTTGGCAGTAGGAACCCATGCCCTTTTTCAGGAACAGGTTCAATTTTCAAAACTGGGCCTGGTGATTATTGACGAGCAGCACCGCTTCGGCGTTGAGCAAAGGCTGCTGCTGCATAAAAAAGGTCAGCAGGATGAGCAGGTTCCTCATCAACTGTTAATGACCGCGACCCCTATTCCACGGACGCTTTCAATGACGCATCTGGCCCATCTTGACTGCTCAGTTATTGATGAGCTTCCACCGGGTCGCTCGCCGGTGATTACGGCTGTGATGAGTCAGGAACGAAGAGAACCTGTTATTGAGCGGCTTACTGCAGCAATTTCCGAGGGAAGGCAAGCGTATTGGGTCTGTACCCTGATTGAAGAATCTGAAAAACTTCAGTGCATAGCGGCAACCGACACCGCAGCCATTCTGCAGGAAAAACTATCTAAAGCCCGGGTCGGCCTGGTACACGGCCGAATGAAAGCAAAAGAAAAAGATGAAGTGATGATGCGTTTTAAAGCCGGAGATATCGATCTTCTGGTTGCCACCACCGTGATTGAAGTCGGTGTTGATGTTCCCAATGCCAGTTTAATGATTATTGAAAACGCAGAACGACTTGGACTCTCTCAGTTGCATCAGTTAAGAGGACGTGTCGGCCGCGGTCAAAATCAGTCGCATTGCCTGCTGCTTTATCAATCACCGCTCTCTCACCAGGGCAATGAACGGCTTAAAATCATGCGAGCCAGTAATGATGGTTTCGTCATTGCGGAAAAAGACATGGAACTTCGAGGCGCTGGAGAAATCCTCGGCGTCCGGCAAACCGGATATCGCCAGTTTAAAATTGCTGATCTGAGCAGAGATCAGCAATTGCTGTTATTATTGCCTGCCATTTCAAAGAAATTAATCGATGAAAATCAGCCGCTTGCGCAGCAGTTGACCCAGCGATGGCTGGGAGATTTTGAACATTTTTTACAAGGTTAGGCCCTGTGGATAACTTTACCCGGCTGAACTGATTCAATTTGTTCAAACAAAAACCAGATAACTTAACCCGTTGAATTTATTATATATTTTAAACTATCCTTTTATTGAACAGACCAGACTATCCACAAAATCTGTGGATAAGTCTGTTAGCAAAAGCTTATCGCCCTCTGTACATCATCACCGAGTTGGAATGATCTTAATTCTTCCAATCTGAACCGGATCATGTTCTATAAAATTTGTTCAAGCCATAAAACATATTTCCTTTATTCTCAGTAATCACTTGATTATTTCACAGATTCTTTTAAAATACTGTTCATTTTATCGTCAAAAACTACCATGTCATCAAAAATCAAAGCAGTAGCACTTATCTCCGGCGGATTAGACTCCATGCTGGCCGTCAAACTGATTCAGGAACAGGGAATCCATGTAGAAGGATTGAATTTTTTTACAGGCTTCTGTCATAGCGGTCATACTTCTGCTATTCGTAACAATAAACAATCCAAACCCCTGCGTAACGATGCGTTATGGGTTGCTGAACAACTGGGAATTAAACTTCACATCGAAGATATTGTTGAACCCTATAAAGAAGTTCTACTGAACCCCCGATATGGTTATGGTAAAAACGTCAACCCCTGCCTTGACTGTAAAATATTCATGGTTGGCGAAGCCTATCGCTGGATGGAAGAAAACGGTTTTGATTTTATTATCACAGGTGAGGTGGTTGGCCAACGCCCTAATTCACAACGCAAACAAACCATGCCGTTAGTTGCAAAACAATCCGGCGCAGAAGACCGGCTGCTCAGACCATTATGCGCCAAACATCTTCCAGAAACCTTACCCGAACGGGAAGGCTGGGTGGACAGGGAAAAACTTCTCGATTTTCACGGACGAAACAGAAAGCCTCAGATGGCTTTGGCTAAATTATTCGGTTTTGATGAATATGCCCAACCGGCAGGAGGATGCTGTGTGTTGACGGATGAAAATTATGCCCGGCGGCTGAAAGACCGATGGGATAACTGCAACAGCAGGGATTATGATATGGAAGATATCATCTTGCTGAAAGCAGGCCGGCATCTTCGCATCCAACCTCATTACAAACTGATCATTGCCCGGGATGAGAGCGAAGCCAATTTCCTTCGCGGCTACCGAAAAAAATTCCATCACCTTGAACTGATTGATGAGCGCGGCCCCATTGCTTTGATTGAAGGCCAGCCAACAGAAGAAGATATCAAGCTTTGCGCCGCAATTACCGCCCGTTATTCCTCGGGAAAAGACAAGGAACAGGTCAGGCTTAATCTGTACCCATTAGGAAGCGATATGAAGGAAATACAAATCAAACCGATGGCTGCAGAAGATATTCCTCAACACTGGTACATATGAGAAACTCATGGCAAACTACACACTTGATGCCCGGCATTTACTTTGCCCGATGCCGGTCATTAAAACGCAAAGCAGGGTAAAAACATTGGAACATGGCGACCGGTTAACGGTACTGGCAACCGATCCTGGAGCCGCCCATGATTTGCCAAGCTGGATACGTATTCACGGGCATCGTATGATTGAATGCGGTCATGAAGACAATGAACTTAAAGTCATTATTGAGATAATCAAGGACGTGGAATGAATTCGGAAGAACGTTACTATCAGGCAAAAAAAGCAACCATTATTTCTGCTACAATCAATTTTTTACTGGCCGTTGCCAAAGTCATCGGTGGTTTTATTTATAACTCCCATGCTTTAATTGCTGATGGTTTTCATTCATTTTCTGACCTGCTTACCGATGCAATGGTTCTTTTTGCATCTAAATATGGAAGTCTGGATGCCGACAAAAATCATCCCTATGGCCACCAGCGTATCGAAACGGCAGCCACCCTGTTTCTATCCATGCTGTTAATTCTGGCCGGAGCCGGCATCAGCTATGATGCCCTTCATTCGCTGATATTTGAGCCTGTTGAAACACCTGACCGTCTTGCACTGGTTATTGTCGCCATCTCCATTTTTTCAAATGAATTTCTTTATCATTATACAAAATATATCGGCATAAAAATTAACTCGGAACTTCTCATCACCAACGCATGGCACCATCGTTCCGATGCGGCTTCCTCGCTGGTTGTTTTTATTGGCGTAATGGGTAGCCTGATGGGGATTAAATCGCTGGATGCCGTGGCCGCGATCATCGTCGGATTGCTGATTGTCAAAATGGGCTGGAATTATAGCTGGAACAGCGTGAAGGAACTGGTCGATACCGCGGCAGAACCCGAATTGCTTGAAAAGATCAGGGCGATTATCAGTGAAATTAATGGCGTCGATAAAATCCATCAACTGCGCAGCCGATTGATGGGCGGTGATATATTCATTGACGTACACATTCAGGTAAACCCTTATTTATCGGTTTCCGAAGGACATTACATCGCACAGCATGTACACAAGACGCTGACGGAGCGGTTAAAAAGGGTCAAAGATGTCACCGTACATGTTGACCCCGAAGATGATGAGATCTGCTGCCCTTCTTTTCATCTTCCCAATCGCAAAACCATCGATGTCCTTTTCATTTCAAAAGTAAAAGAAGCATTTCCAGAACTTGAATACTGCAATCTGCACTATCTCGATGGAAAACTTTGCATCGATCTCTATTTGAAAAAAGGCTTTGACGAATGGAAAAAGTTACAAACCCTGGTTGAACACCAGCTAAAGCCCTTAAGTAACATTAAAACAGTGCGATTTTTTGCAATTCAGCCAGCATTAACGCTTGAATAAAAAAATCAGCGATTATAACATCTGCATTCTATTTTTGGTTGAGTAAAACATGTTGAGCGTCAGCTACTTAAAACTTTTTTTTGCATTGAGCATTTTTATCATCAGTCTGGCCGCCGGCTGGTATCCCTTCAAAAAAAGACGCTTGGGTGAACATCATCATGATATGCCCATCGCTGAAACGCTGGCGACCGGAGTGTTTCTTGGCGCAGCCTTCATGCATCTGCTTCCTGAATCCAACCAACTGTTTGTTGAGGCCGGTTACCATTATCCGCTCGCCTTTATCATCGCCGGCGGCGTATTTTTATTTTTTCTCTGGTTTGAACATGTCGGTCAGGAACTTTATCGCCACAGAGATGCAAAGCATCCTTATTTTGCGCTGGTCGCATGGCTGATGCTGTCGATTCACTCCATCATGATTGGAACGGCTCTTGGTTTTTCTCAACACCAATCACTGATGATCATGCTGTTTCTTGCAGTCATCGCCCATAAATGGGCTGAGAGTTTTGCCATTGCAATGCAGTTAAACAAAACTTCATTAAGCCATAAAAGCTGTTATTTGCTGTTTTTCTTATTTTGCCTGATGACACCGCTTGGAATGTTATTCGGCAGCTACTCGAACCTCAATGTTGGCAGTCAATCACTTATAGCCCCTGTATTAATGGCAGCTTCTGCAGGTACTTTTCTCTATCTGGGTACCCTCCATGGACTCGATCGCTGCGTCATGTTGAAGCGTTGCTGCAATCTTCGCGATTTCAGTTTCGTCATTATCGGCTTTCTGTTGATGGCCGGGGTTGCTGAGTATGTCTAGTTTTCTGAAACAACAAAACATCATTCTTGCGTCTCAATCCAGCATACGCCAGAAACTGCTTTCCTCGCTCGGCATTAAATTTGAAGTTATACCCTCTGGCTGCGATGAGGAAAAGATTAAACATGAGCATAGCGCTCTTGAATGGCCAGAGCTTGGAATCAAACTTGCTGAGGCAAAAGCAGCTGCAGTCAGCAAAATAAACCCAAATGCCTTCATCATTGGCGCAGATCAGCTCTGTGTGTTAAACAATCGGCTAATGAGTAAGCCAGGCCATCATGACAAAGCCTGTGAGCAGCTTTTTGAATTAAGCGCTAAAACCCATACACAGATTGCCTGCTTAAGCATCGCTCATCAGGGTAAGATTGTCTGGAGTCATCATTCGACGGCAACCCTGAAGATGAAAGAACTGACACACCAGTGCATTGAAGCTTATTTACTTCAGGAAAAACCCTATCAAAGTTGTGGTTCCTATCAGTTTGAAGGGCCTGGAAAATGGTTGTTTGAACAGGTTGAAGGTCATGAGGATACTGTTCTGGGCTTGCCGTTACTACCTTTGATCAAAGGGCTTTGCAAAGTGCAGGCTGTGACCATAATTTAAAGAAGTTCACTTTTTAATTCTAAGGATGAATGGATGTATATCTCAAATATTCACGGTCGGGAGATTCTCGACTCCAGGGGAAACCCCACAGTTGAAGCAGAAATCACGTTAAACAACGGTATGAGAGCAAGGGCTTCTGTTCCTTCCGGCGCATCAACCGGATCAAAAGAAGCACACGAATTACGTGACGGCGATACCAAACGTTATGGCGGTAAAGGGGTTCTGAAAGCCGTTTCGAACATTAATCAGATCATTAATAAAAATCTCCAGGATTTTCCTGTGGGTCTTCAAGAAGAACTGGATAAAAAACTTTGTGTTCTGGATGGCAGTGAAAACAAATCCAATCTGGGCGCAAACGCTATTCTGGCCGTTTCTCTGGCCTATGCCCGTGCCAACGCACTGGCGCAGGAAAAACCGCTTTTTGTGGTACTCAATCATCATGAGCCGATGTCCCTGCCCGTCCCCATGATGAATATTTTGAATGGCGGCATGCATGCCGATAACAATGTCGATATTCAGGAATTTATGATCATGCCGGTAGGCGCGCATGATTTTCCTGCTGCGCTGCAAATGGGAACAGAAATCTTCCATCAACTAAAATCAGTATTGAAGCAACAGGGACTAAGCACTTCCGTTGGAGATGAAGGCGGTTTTGCACCCAACCTGAAATCCAATCAACAGGCGTTGGACATGCTGTCTGAAGCAACCGTCAAGGCCGGCTACAGTCTCGAAAAAGATATCGTATTTTCGCTTGATGTTGCCGCTTCCGAGCTTTATGACAATGGCCGTTATCATCTTTCTTCCGAAAAGAAAAGTTTAAGCGCTGAAGAAATGATTGAATATTATCAAAACCTTCAACGAGCATATCCTATTGTCAGTATCGAGGACGGTCTGGATGAAAATGACTGGGAGGGCTGGCAACAGTTGACGGCTGCGCTGGGCGATAAACTGCAACTGGTAGGCGATGATCTTTTTGTAACTAACGCCGGGATTTTAAAAAGAGGCATTGAACTTGACACAGCGAATGCTGTACTCATTAAAGTGAATCAAATCGGCACCCTTTCTGAAACACTGGACACCATCAACCTTGCCCACCTGAATAACTACCGCTGCGTCATGTCGCATCGCTCTGGAGAAACAGAGGACAGTTTTATTGCGGACTTAGCGGTTGCAACTGGCTGCGGCCAAATCAAAACAGGCTCCCTCTGCCGCTCAGACCGAACAGCTAAATATAATCAGTTATTAAGAATCAATGAGCTGGCGGCTCTGCCCTATGCTGGAAGGAAAATATTGAGATAGCACGACATTATATTTCAATTTAAAGTCGATCACATGGAAATAACGTTAGTGCCGCAGCCCAAC
>FYBJ01000459.1_pt1 | contig 17448 bp, 16 predicted proteins | sample 1134611 | NCBI WGS metagenome assembly FYBJ01 (sample SAMEA104116008, study PRJEB20421) | marine metagenome | isolation source: marine | reverse complement strand
CATTGATGCGGGGGCCGGTATCGCGCGTGGGAGGCGCGTTATGAGGTCTGCGGGCTATGGGTTTGTTCCTTCGATGATGGACGTTGAGTTGAAGCCGCAAGGTAACGGGCCGGGAAGGGCTGTTCAAGCGCGAAAATCGGGCGTTTCGGCGGGTTTGCGCGGCGCAGTGCCTCGGCTGGATTGAGCCGATTGAGACGTTATTCCCCCTTGCGGGTTGCGTGTGGCCGCGGCATCTGAAAGCTCATCTGTGAAGGACAGGCCGTTTGGGCCTGCATTACTGTGACAAGGGATCGAGACGATGAAAAATCTGCTTTGGATCGTTTTGGCGGGCATCGTTCTGGTGGGAGGCTATGTGCTGATCACCGGCGAGACGCCCACCGATCTGATGAACGGCGCCCAAACCGAGCCCGAGGTGGCCGCAGAAGAGGCGGACGAGGGAGCCGAAGAGGCCGCGACGGCGGTGGAGGACGCCGCCGAAGACGCCATGTCCACAGCCGGGGACGCGGTGGACACTGCCACCGAGGCGGCGACGGGCGCGGTGAACGGCGCGGTTGAATCTGCGCAGGAATCCGTCCAAGAGGCTGCCACAGACATCGAAAATGCGGTATCCGGGGCTGTCGAGGATGCCGGTGATGCCGTCAATGACACGGTGAATGACCTGATCGACACCGTAACAGAGTAGGAAGACACATGAGCAAGAACACACTGATCGTCCTGGGGCTGATCGTGATTGCCGGGATCGCCGGCTATTACTACACATCGTCACAGAACGCCGCGAAAGAGGCCGCAAAGGCCGCCGTCGCGGAAGCCGAAGCTGCCGCCGCCGCCGAAGCTGCTGCTGCCGAAGCTGCCGCCGCCGAAGCCGCTGCTGCCGAAGCCGCTGCCGCCGAAGCCGCTGCTGCCGAGGCCGCCGGAGAAGCCGAAGCCGCTGCGGGCGAAGCCGTCGAAGCGGCAGGCGATGCGGTTGCGGACGCGCTGAGCGTGGATGGGTTCAACATCGACGCGGTCAACGAGATGATCGACGGCTCGTCGCTGGGTGCACTGGAAAAAACCGCGCTGAAAGGCGCGGTGGACCAGGCCAAGGACAACCCGGAGCTGCTGCAAGGCGCGCTGGACAAGGTCAAGCAAGCCCTGGGCCTCTGAGTGAGCCCCCGAACAAGAGAAGGCCCGCCGGAGACCTCCGGCGGGCCTTTTTGCTGTATGCGCCTGTCTCTCAGTCCAGGAAGGCCTTTTCCACCACATAGGTCTGCGGGTCGGAATTGGCGCCTTCGACCAGGCCGTAATCTTCGAGCAGCGCCTTGAGTTCGAGGTTGAACGCCAGGTTGCCGCAGATCATCGCGCGGTCGGTTTCGGGGCCGATCCCGGGGACGCCGAGATCGGCAAAGGCCTGGCCCGAGCGCATGAGGTCCGTGATGCGGCCCATCCTGGGGCTCTGTTCGCGGGTCGTGGTGGGGTAGTATTTGATCTTCTTCCAGAAGCCTTCGCCAATCACCTCGTTGAGAAGGTCGTCATGCCTGAGGCTTTCGATCAGCTCCGCGCCATAGGTCAGCTCGCCCGCCTCGCGGCAGGTATGGGTGATGATCACCTCATCGTAATCCTCATAGGTCTGCGGCTCGCGCAGAAGGCTGGCAAAGGGCGCGAACCCGGTGCCGGTGGCAAAGAACCAGATGCGTTTGCCCGGCAGAAGCGCATCATGCACCAGCGTGCCCACGGGTTTGGGGCGCAGGATGATCTCGTCCCCCGGCCGGATATGCTGGAGTTTCGAGGTCAGAGGCCCGTCGGGCACCTTGATCGAGTAGAATTCCAGCTCTTCGCCCCAGGAGGGTGAGGCGATGGAATAGGCCCGCAGCAGCGGTTTCTGCCGGCCCGTTCCGGGGTCCGGGTCGCCCATGAGACCGATCATCACGAACTCGCCCGAGCGGAAACGCAGCGAGGCGGGCCGGGTGCAGCGAAAGCTGAACAGCCGGTCGGTATAGTGTTTCACATCCGTGACGGTCTGCGCATCGGGCAGGGCGGGTGTGGCTTTGACGGGGGTCGCTTCGGTCACTTGGGGTATCTCGTTCATGGGCCGTGTTGCCGGCCTGATAGGCCGGTATCTCCTGTTACTCTTTGATCTGGGTCAGGTGAAGACGTTATTGCGCCGCGCCCCGCGGCGGGGCGCGGCGGGGCGTGGGCATTCGCCGGGGTCCGCGGCTCAGCCGCGCAGCCGGGACTGGTAGTCATGCGCCTGCCAGTCGGCGCGGAACAGCCAGTGATCCTCGGGCTGGCGTTCGGCGAGGCCTTCGCTGATCTCGATCTCGTCGAACCCGGCGCGGCGCGCCATGGCGTATTGATCGGCGATCACATGGCCACGCGCCCGCAGCCGGCCCTTGTAGCCCATCAGGCGCAATTGCCGCGCGATGGTAAAGCCGCGCCCGTCCGCAAAGCTGGGAAAGTCGATGCGGATCATGTGGGTCGTGCGCAGGCGGCCCGCCAGTTCCATCGGATCCGCGGAGGAGGGCAGGTCGATGCCATGCCCGGGGCGCGCATCTTCGAGCGCCGTGATCGGGGCGGTCCAGTCATCCGGGGCAAAGCCCCGGTCGGTCACCAGTACAGTCATGCCATTTCTCCTTGCTTGATCAGTTCGCCATCCACGAAGTGAATGCCGCATTCGGTTTTTTCCGCGCCACGCCAACGGCCTGCGCGTGGGTCTTCATGTTCCTCGGTGGGCGATGTGCAGGGTATGCAGCCGATCGAAGGGTACCCCCGCGCCACCAGCGGATGCCGGGGCAGGTTGTTTTCCTCCATATAGGTGCGCACGTCCTGCGCCCGCCAATGGGCCAGCGGATTGACCTTCATCCGGCCGGTGCCGTCCTCGGTCTCGAAGAAATCGAGCGTGGCGCGGGCGCCGCCCTGATAGCGCTTGCGCCCCGTGATCCAGCCGTCAAAGCCCGTGAGCGCCTCCTGCAGGGGGCGCGCCTTGCGCAGGGCGCAGCAGGCGTCCGGATCACGCCGGTGCAGCGTGGCGTCAGGGTCCTGCGCCGCGATCCCGGCGCCGCGGACGATGCGCAGATCCCTGAGCCCCAGCCGTTCGCTCACCTCCTGCTGGTAGACCAGGGTTTCGGCAAAGAGCAGCCCGGTGTCGAGAAAGATCACCGGCGTGGCGCGGTCGATCACCGACACCATGTGCAGCAGAACGACCGATTCCGCCCCGAAGCTGGACACGAGCGCGATGCGTCCCGCCTCGGGAGCCGTGAGCGCATGGCGCAGCACGGCAGTGGCCGAGTTCAGGCGGTACCAGTCATTCAGTCCGGTAACGCGGGAGGCGAGATCAAGGCTCATCCTATTCGGCCGCCACCGCGTCGCGCGGCTCATAGAGAGCCGCCTTGAAGGGCGCCATGCCAAGCCGGCGATAGGTGGCGAGAAAGCTTTCCTGCGGGCCGTCCCGATGCTCCAGATAGGCGGCGATGATACGCTCGATGGCCGGGATGATCTGGTCATAGGCAAAGCCCGGCCCGGTGCGATCGCCGATGGCCGCATCCTGCGTGCCGTCGCCGCCCAGCGTGATCTGGTAGTTCTCCACGCCCGCACGGTCGAGGCCGAGAATGCCGATGTGACCCACATGATGGTGCCCGCAGGCATTGATGCAGCCCGAAATCTTGATCTTCAGCTCGCCGATGTCGTGCTCAAGCCTGAGCTCGTCGAACCGCGTGGCGATCTGCTGCGCGACGGGGATCGAGCGGGCGGTGGCCAGTGCGCAATAGTCCATGCCGGGGCAGGCGATGATGTCGGAGATAAGCCCGATATTGGCCGTGGCCAGCCCGTGCTTTTTCAGCGTGGCGTGGATCGCGGGCAGGTCGGATTTGTGCACATGCGGCAGGATCACGTTCTGCTCGTGGGAGATGCGCAACTCGTCATGGCCATAGGTTTCGGCAAGCTCCGCCATGACGCGCATCTGTTCGGCCGTGGCGTCGCCGGGGGTTGCGCCATGGGCCTTGAGGCTGATCTGCACGATGGCATGGCCCGGCGCGCGGTGCGCCGCGAGGTTGGTGTCGGACCAGGACCGGAATATGGGATCGGTCCGGCGCGCCGTCTCGTAGATCGCGGTGCTCCCATCCCGGAAGGCGGGCGGCGCGAAGGCGGCCCTGATCTCCTCGAACAGCGCCACGTCCACACCGGTGAAGGTCGGGCGGATCAGGCTGAAACGCGCCTCGACACGGGCGCGGATGTCCTCGATGCCGTGCTCGTGCACGGTGATCTTGATGCGCGATTTGTACTTGTTGTCGCGCCGTCCCAGCAGGTTCCAGACGCTGACCGTGGCCTCGAGATAGGGCAGCAGGTCGTCCTGTGAGACAAAGTCCCTGAGCACCTTGCCGATCATGGGCGTGCGACCCAGGCCGCCGCCGACGATCAGCCGGTACCCGAGTGCGCCGTTCCTCTCGACAATCTGGATGCCGATGTCATGGGCCCTGATCACCGCACGGTCATTCCCGGACCCGGTCACGGCCACCTTGAACTTGCGGGGCAGGAACTGGAACTCGGGGTGGTCGGTGGACCATTGCCGGATCAGCTCGGCCACCGGGCGGGGGTCGGCCACCTCATCGGCGGCGGCCCCTGCGAAATGGTCGGCCGTGACGTTGCGGATCGTGTTGCCGGAGGTCTGGATGGCGTGCATGTTCACCTGCGCCAGCGCGTCCAGCATGTCCGGCACATCCCGAAGCCTGGGCCAGTTGAACTGAATGTTCTGGCGGGTGGTGAAATGACCATAGCCCTTGTCCCACCGCTCGGCGATCATGGCCAGCTGCCGCATCTGGGCGCCGTTCAGCGTGCCATAGGGGATGGCCACGCGCAGCATATAGGCGTGCAGTTGCAGATAGAGCCCGTTCATCAGGCGCAGCGGCTTGAACTCGTCCTCGGTCAGCGCGCCTGCGATGCGACGCTCGACCTGGGCGCGGAACTGGCGGTTGCGCTGTGCGACGAAGGCGGCGTCGAATTCGGTGTAGTCATACATCTGGGTTGTCCTCTGCGCGCCCCGGACCTGATCCGGGGCCTTCGGTGCCATGAGTGTCGGCGCGGTCCCGGGTCAGGCCCGGGACGCGGTTTCCGCCTGTTTGCCGTGGTGATAATTTGACGGGCCCGTGCGGCGGAACGCCTCGCGGAAATGCGTGGGCTCGGGCCCGTTCGGGCCGGGCACCGCGTCGGCGAGGTAGACGCCGACCACGGTCTCGGTCCGGGCCGAGGCCTCCAGAAACCGCGCCTCGGCATCGGCCTCATCCGTGAGCAGCGCCGCCTGCGCGAGGTCGCGGGTCCAGCTGTCGTCTTCGGTGAGATAGACCACGTCGCCCTCGACAAGCGCGTTGGCGGTGATCACTTTCGGCGTGAAGTCCCGGGGCATGTCAGGCAAGCTCCTGTCGGATCGTGTCAATCGTGGCCTGTGCCGCGCGGGGTGCGAGGCCAAACAGGATGAGCGCGGGGCCCGTGACATCCGCCGCGGCAAGCTCCGCGGGCAGGGTGTCCAGCGTCGAGGGCAGGATGCGCTGATCCGGGCGGCTGGCATTTTCCACCACGGTCACGGGCGTGGCGCGGTCGGCGCCATGCATGATCAGCCGGCCCTGCACGAACCGCGCGGACGTCTTGCCCATGTAGATCGCCGCCACCTCGCCACGGCGCGCCAGCGCGGCCCAGTCGTGATCGGCAAACCCCTTCATGTCATGCCCCGTCAGCAGACGCACGGCGCTGTTGCGGCCGCGTTTGGTGAGGCTTTGCCCGATGGCGGCGACACTGGCCGAGGCGGCGGTGATTCCGGGGACCACGTGGAAAGAAATCCCGGCTTGGGTGCAGGCATCCATCTCCTCGTCCAGACGGCCGAACACGGTGGGATCGCCGCCCTTGAGGCGCACGACCTGCGCGCCGCGTCCGGCGTGGCTGACGATCAGCGCGTTGATGTCCTGCTGGGTCATGGAGGGGCCAAAGCCCTCCTTGCCCGCGTCGATCATCACCGCCTCGCGGCGGGCCAGTTCCAGAATGCCGGGCGTGATCAGCCGGTCATGGATGACCACGTCGGCCTCGTCCAGCGCGCGGCGCGCCTTGAGGGTCAGAAGTTCGGGATCGCCGGGGCCTGCGCCGACAAAGGCGACGTGACCGGCGCGCTCCTCGCGGCGCGCGTGGCGGCCCAGAAGCGTCCCCAGTGCGCCCTGCGCACCCGCCTCACCGGTCTCGGCAAAGGCGCGGGGGCCCGCCGAGAAATAGTAGTCGCGCCAGAAGTCACGGCGGCGGCGGCCCATCGGGAGCACCTCGGCCGCGCGGCGGAACGCCTTGCCGATGCGCGCGAGCGGGCCCAGAGTGGCGGGCAGGCGCTCCTCGAGATCGGCCTTGATCGCGCGCGCCAGAACCGGCGCGGCACCCTCGGTGCCGATGGCCACGGTTACCGGATCACGATCCACGATGGCGGGGGTGATGAATTGGCTGTCGGCAAGGTTGTCCACGATATTGACCAGCGCGCCCTCGGCGCGGGCGATGGCGGCGGTACGCGCGTCTTCGCCCGCGTCCTCGTCGGCGGCGTAAAAGAGCGTGGCCGCGCGCGCGTCCCCCGGGGCCATGGCGCGCCGGATCAGGTCGAGCTGTCCCTTCGCGGCCCAGGCCTCGATCTGCGGTGCGGGATCGCGCGCAAAGACCGTGATCCGGGCTTTGGTCCTGAGCAGCAGGCGCAGTTTCGCCAGCGCCGCATCGCCGCCACCCGAGAGGATGACGCGGCGGCCGGCAAGCGCCACGAAGATCGGAAAATGATTCATGGGGGCGATCCCAAACTGTTTGACTTGCCCTCGAATATAGAAAATATTCCCGGTATTGCGCCAGATACCGGCGCGAATAAGGACAAATGTTCCAAAACATGCGCGCGACACCCCGCGCGTTCCAATATCAGGAGAAACCGCGAATGCCCGTTCGCATCGACGATCTGGACCGAAAAATCCTTTTGCAACTGCAGCAGGACGGGGGCCAGTCCCTGGATGACATCGCCAAATCCGTGGGCAGTTCCAAGACGCCCGTGTGGAACCGGATTCGCAAGCTGCGCGAGGCCGGAGTGATCCGCCAGCAGACCTATCTTCTGGATGCCGAGGCGCTTGGTTTCGAGGCCTGTTTCTTTGTCCTGATCCGCACATCGGAACATGATGCGGACTGGCAGGCACGGTTCCTGAAGGCGCTTCAGGGCCGCCCCGAGGTGCAGGAGGCGCACCGGCTGGCCGGCGACATCGATTACATCCTCAAGGTCGTCGTGGAAAATGCGCGTGCCTATGACACGTTCTATCAGGCGCTGATTTCAGAGGTGAAGGTGCATAACGTGACAGCGCTTTTGTCGATGGAGGAGATCAAGTCGACGACGGCGCTGCCCCTGTAAGGGCGGGATCATGAGTATTTGGGGAAAGATGAAGCGATGATGGTCTTCATCTTTCCAGAAATACTCGAAAGAAAACGGGGCGCGGACGGGCGCCCCGTTCGTGGTCTCGGGGCCCCGGTTTTCAGCCGATGATGCTGTTGAGCGTGGCGCTCGGGCGCATCACGGCGTCGCGTTTTGCCGGGTCCGGGTTGTAGTATCCTCCGATGTCGGCGGGCGCGCCCTGGGCGGCGGCCAGTTCGGCGAGGATCGCGGCCTCGTTTTCGGCCAGTGCCCGGGCCACGGGGGCGAATTCCCCGGCCAGGGCGGCGTCGTCGGTCTGCGCGGCCAGCGCCTCGGCCCAGTAGCGGGCGAACCAGTAATGGCTGTCGCGGTTGTCGGGTTCGCCGACCTTGCGCGAGGGGGAGCGGCCGTGATCGAGGATGCCCTGGGTGGCCTCTTCGACGGCGTTGCCCAGCACGCGGGCGCGCGGGTTGTCCTGGGCCTCGGCCAGGAACTTGAGGCTTTCGCCCAGGGCGCAGAATTCGCCCAGGCTGTCCCAGCGGAGGTGGTTTTCGGCCACCAGCTGTTGCACGTGCTTGGGGGCCGAGCCGCCGGCGCCGGTCTCGAAGAGGCCGCCGCCATTCATGAGTTTCACGATCGAGAGCATCTTGGCGGAGGTCGCAAGTTCGAGGATCGGGAACAGGTCCGTCAGGTAGTCGCGCAGCACGTTGCCGGTGATGGCGATGGTGTTCTCGCCCCTGGTGATCGTCTCGAGGCTGGCACGGGTGGCGCGGGCCGGGGACATGATCTCGAAGCGGTCGGCCACGCCTCGGGCCTCAAGGATCGGTTTCACGCAGGCGATGAGTTCGGCGTCATGGGCGCGGGTCTCGTCGAGCCAGAAGATGGCGCGGTACCCGGTCGCCTTCTGCCGCTCGATGGCCAGGGCCACCCAGTCCTCGATCGGGGCCTTGCGCGCCGAGGCCGAGCGCCAGATGTCGCCCGCCTCGACCGCATGTTCGTGCAGCACGCTGCCGTCGTCGAGGACCATCCGCACGGTGCCCGCCTCGGGGATTTCGAAGGTGGTGGGGTGGCTGCCGTATTCCTCGGCCTTCTGGGCCATGAGGCCAAGGTTCTGAACGGTGCCCGCGGTGGCGGGGTTCAGTTTTCCGTTTTCCTTGAAGAACTTGATCGTCTCGTCATAGACCGGGGCGTAGGAGTTGTCGGGGATCACGCAGACCGTGTCGGCCTCGGTGCCATCCGGGCCCCAGCCCTTGCCGCCATTGCGGATCAGCGCCGGCATCGAGGCGTCGATGATCACGTCCGAGGGCACATGCAGGTTGGTGATGCCCTTGTCGGAATTGACCATGTACATGGGCGGGCGCGCGGCCGTGACCTCCTCAATGGCGGCCATGATCCCGGGCTCGCCCGCGACCTTTTCCAGAAGCGCGCCGAGCCCCTGATTGGGGTTCACGCCAAGTTCGGCCATGCGCGCGCCATGGGCCTCGAACACGGGTGCCAGCCAGGCCTTGACCGCGTGGCCGAAGATGATCGGGTCCGAGACCTTCATCATCGTGGCCTTCATGTGCAGCGAGAACAGCACGCCTTCGGCCCTGGTCTTCTCGATCTCGCGGGCGAGAAAGTCATCGAGGGCGGCGGCGGACATGAAGGTGGCATCGACCACGGTGCCAGCGGGGTAGGAGAGCCCTTCCTTGAGCACGGTTTCACCGGACGCGGTTTCGAGCACGATCCTTGCCGTTGCCGCCCTGTCCAGCGTGGCGGATTTTTCGTTGGAGAAGAAGTCGTTGCCGTCCATGGCGGCGACGCGGGTCTTGCTGTCGGCGCTCCAGTCGCCCATGCGGTGCGGATTGTTCTGCGCGAATGTCTTGACCGCGGCGGCGGCGCGGCGGTCGGAATTGCCTTCGCGCAGCACCGGGTTCACCGCCGAGCCCTTGATCGTGTCATAGCGGGCGCGGATGTCCTTTTCGTCGTCACTGGCGGGGGTTTCGGGATAGTCGGGCACGGCAAAGCCCTGCGCCTGAAGCTCTTCGACGGCGGCCACCAGCTGGGGCACCGACGCCGAGATGTTGGGCAGCTTGATCACATTGGCCCGGGGCGTTTTCACCAGCTCGCCCAGCTCGGCCAGATCGTCATTGATGCGCTGACCGGCGCTCAGGTGGTCGGGAAACGTCGCGAGGATCCGGCCGGCAAGCGAGATGTCGCGGGTGTCCACGCTGATGCCCGCCGCCGAGGCAAAGCGCCGGATGATCGGCAGAAGCGAGGCGCTGGCAAGCTCGGGGGCCTCGTCGACCTTGGTGTAGACGATGTCGGGCGTGGATGTGTTGACCATGGGATGGGCCTTTCGATCAGTGGGTGACTCGGCGTCTTTGGGGTGCTCATAGCCTATCCGGGCGGTAGGGGAAAGAGTTGTATGCGATTGTATACCGAAAAATCGCACCCGCCAGCCAGGATCGGCAACGGGGCGTCAGGCGGTCTCAGGGATCGTCGTTCGGGATGCCCCGCATCAGCACAAACGCCAGCAGAACGGCGACAAGGCTGCCGATCATCAGGGGCAGAACGGTGCCGTTGAACATCAGGCCGATAGGCACGGTCAGGATCACGGCCCCGACGGTGGCCAGCGCGCTGAAGACGGACGTCGCCATGCCCGAGATATGACCCATCGGTTCGAGCGCGATGGCGTTGAGATTGCCCAGGGTCAGCGCCGTGTGCACGAAGACCGCCACCTGCCAGAAAAAGTAGAGCGCAAACGGCAGGCCCTGATCACCGCGCATGAGGGTGGCGGCAATCAGGATCACGCTGAGGGTGATCAGCACCGTCATCGCGCCCAGCACCACCTTGCGCATTCCGAGCCGCTCGACCACCGCCGCATTGAAGAGGCTGAACGCCCCCGAGATCAGCGCGATGACCAGGAACCACCACGGAAAACCAGCGGCGCGGTCGTAGATCACGTCGAAAATCTGGTGAATCGTGCTGAGCGACGCAAATAGCGCGGTCATGCAGAGCGCCTGGATCGCGGTGGAGCGGCGCACGACCGGGTGGGCCAGCACCTCGCGCGCGCCGTCCCGGAGGGGGCCTGCGCGAAACGGCCGGCGCGCGGCGGCGGGCAGGGGTTCGGGCACGCGGGCCCGGAGCCAAGCCGCTCCGATCAGGGCAAAGAGCGCGAATACCGCAAAAAGCCCGCGCCAGCCCGCGACCGCGATGATGAAACTGCCCAGAAGCGGTGCCACGGCGGGCACAAGGGTAAAGACCATCATGATGAAGGACACGATGCGCGCCATGCCGCGGCCCTTGAAGTAGTCGCGCGTGATGGCCATCGGCACGACCCGCGCACCGGCGGCCGCGATGCCTTGCAGGACGCGCGCCGCCAGAACCAGTTCGAGCGAGGGCGCGGCCCAGGCCAGCAGGCAGGCAAAAATATAGAGACCCGAACTCCAGATCACCACCGGCACGCGCCCGTAACTGTCCGAGAGCGGGCCTGCCACGAATGTGCCCAGCCCCATGCCCAGCACGAAGCTGGTGATCACCAGCTGGACGCGGTTGGGGGCCTGCGGCGTAAGCTCCAGGGCCATGGTGCCCATCGCGGGCAGCATGGCGTCGATGGAAAACGCCACCGTCGCCACGAGCATGGCCATGAGTGCTATGAATTCGGGCCTAGAAATCGGTGGCGGGGGCAGGGGAGCGGTGGTCATGCGCCGTCGCTATACCAGCCGCCGGGCGGGGTAAATCGGTATTGGTGCGCAGGGCCTGTGCGATCAGGCGTCGGGGATTTGGTCCGGGTCAGAAGCGGCCTCGTCTGCGACCTGCTGCTCGGCAATTTCGTCGATGACCTTGAGCCACAGCTCCTTGGGCTGGCAGCCGGGTACGGCATGGCGGCCCGCGATCAGAAAGAGCGGGACGCCGGACACGCCCATTTCACGGAACTGGGTGTCACGGGCGCGAATGTCTTCGCGGTCAGAAGGTCCGTCGAGCAGCCGTTCTGTCATGGCCGCATCCATGCCCGCCTCGCCCGCGATGGCCGCAAGGGTGGGGCGGTCGCCGATGTCGCGGCCCTGCTCGAAATACCCCTCGAAGAGCTTTTGCACGACGGCGGGTTGCACGCCCTCGGCCTCGGCCCAGTGGATCAGCCGGTGCGCGTCCACGGTGGAAGGCGTGCGCCGGATGGCGGAGAAATCAATGGTCAGCCCCGCCGCCTCGGCGCGTTCCAGAACCGGGGCGTAGGCCTTGACCGCGCCTTCCCTGCCGCCGAACTTGCCCTCGAGATAGGCGCGCCGGTCCATGCCGCCTTCGGGCATGTCGGGGTTCAGCATGAACGGGTGCCAGATGATCTCGAACGGGTGATCGGGGCGTTCGGTCAGCGCCTGATCCAGCAGTGTCTTGCCGATATAGCACCACGGGCAGATCGGGTCGGAGATGATGTCGAGACGGACCATGGCGGGGCTCCTGCGCGGCGAGGGCATCTGGTAGCAGGTCGCATCGGCGATGACCAGTCGGGGTCGCGGGCGCGATCAGGGCTTTGCCAACTGCGCCTTGACGCCCGGAAGCGCGGCCAGCCTGCGCCGTTGCAGCTTGCCATTGGGGTTGGTGGGCAGCGCGTCGACATGAAAGAACGCGCGCGGGCATTTGTAGCGGGCCAGGCGCTCGGCGGCATGGGCCTTGAGCATGGCCTCGTCCAGCGGCGCGGGGGCGGTGTAGAACCCCATGATGAGCCGCGTGTCGGCCTTGACCTCGATGTCGGTGACGGCGATCTGCGTGAGGCCCGGCACGTCGCCGAACGCCTTTTCCACCTCGAGCGGCGACACGCGGTAGCCGCCGGCGTTCATCATGTCGTCATCGCGCGCGAGATAGGTGACGGCGTGGTCGGCCTCCATGACGCCCTGATCGCCGGTCACGAACCAGTCGCCGCGAAACCGCGCGCGGGTTTCCGCCTCGGCCCCGAGATAGCCCAGCATGAGGCCCGGATCGTCGCGGTGCACGGCAATGGTGCCGTGCTGCCCGCAGGGCACCGGGCACCCGTCGGTCCCCAGAATGGCGACGCGGCGGCCCGGCTGCGGATAGCCCAGCGTGCCGGGCCTGGCCGGGTGCGCGGGACATCCCGAGATGAAGGTGGAGCATTCGGACATACCATAGGCCTCGTAGATCGCGGTGCCGGTGGCGCGCCGCCATGCGGCCTCGATGGTCTCGGAAAGCTTTTCGCCCGCCGAGAGCCCGTGGCGCAGCCTGGGCAGGTCGAGGTTCTCGCCTGACGTGAGGAATTTTCGGTAAACGCCCGGGGCCGCGGCAAAAATCGTCGCATCATGGCGCTTGAGCAAAAGTGGAAGCGCGGCCGGATCGGTGCCGGCCGCGGGGATCAGGGCGGTGGCCCCCACGCTCCAGGGGTCCATCAGCCCGGTGCCCAGCGTGTAGGTCCAGTTGAAGGCCCCGGCGTGCAGAAGCCGGTCCCCGGGTCCCAGCCCGTACCAGCCCTGATGCATCATGCCCCGCGCCCAGATCGCGCGATGCGCGTGGATCACAGCGCGCGGCACGCCGGAGGTGCCGGAGGTATAGATGATATAGCCCGCCCGCTCGGGATCGCCCATGGCATAGTCGGCGGCGGGACGGTCGTGCATGGCCAGCAGCGCGTCCTGATCGATGCAGGGGACTGCGGTGGCGGGGCAGGCCACGCCCGGCGCGCGCAGGATCGCGGCGGGGGCCAGCCCGGGCAGCAGGGCGTTCACCTCGGGCTCGGTCAGCTGCGACGAGGTGGGCACCGGGATCAGGTCCACTGCGAGACAGGCGAGATAGGCGATGGGAAACTCGACCGTATTGCCCAGCCGCATCAGCACCCGGTCGCCGGGGGTCAGCCCGGCCTCGAGCAGTCCCGTGGCGGTGCCCAGCACGGCGGATTTGAGGCGATTGTAGCTCCAGCGATCGGCGCGGGCGGGGCCCAGCACGGCGAGCGCGATCTTGTCCGGTGTGGCATCGGCATGGGCCAGCACGTGGGCTGCCATGTTGAACGGGGTCGGCGCGGGCGCGGGCGGGCCCTGATCGAAGAGGCTCAGCATGGCCACAGGGTTAGCAGGCACCGTCGGAGTTGCAAGAGGCCGGGCGGCTTTCTATACCTGTGGGTCATGGAACATCCGAACCCCGAGAACCTGATCCGGATCGCCCGCAAGAGCGGGGCGGAGGAAAGCGCGGAGCCGCTGAACCTGGGCGTGCGGGTGCGCGAGCTGCGCAAGGCGCGCGACTGGACGCTGGAACAGGCCGCGAAACAGGCGGGGCTGGCGCGCTCGACCTTGTCCAAGATCGAGAACGGGCAGATGTCGCCCACCTATGAGGCGCTCAAGAAGCTGGCCGTGGGGCTGGAGATCAGCGTGCCGCAGCTGTTCACCCCGCCGCAGCGCGAGCAGGTGAACGGGCGGATGAACGTGACGCGCGCAGGCCAGGGCAAGGAGTACCTGACCACCACCTATGAGCATACGCTGCTGTCGGATACGCTGACCAAGAAGAAGATGCTGCCCTATCACGCCCGCATCCGGGCGCGGGACATGGATGAATTCGAGGGCTGGGTGCGCCATGATGGCGAGGAGTTTCTCTATGTGCTGACCGGTGTGGTGCGGCTTTTCACCGAGTTCTACGAGCCGGTCGAGATGCGCCGCGGCGACAGCGCCTATTATGACGCCACGATGGGCCATAACGTGGTGTCGGTGAGCGACGAGGACGCGACGATCCTGTGGGTGACGACGCTGACGTGACGGGTTGGCGGGTTGAAACCCGCCCTACACCTGGCCGCAATGGTGATCTGCGGGTTGAAACCCGCCCTGCACCTGGCCCCAACGGTGGTGTCTAGATGAGAAGATCCGCGCGGGCCGGTGGGGGCAGTCCGCGCCCTGTGCAGGCATTGCCGCCGTCACTCCTCCCACCACCAGACCTCGGGCAGAAAGTTCACGCTGTCGCCATAGATCGGCAGGCGGTCGGCAGGGTAGCGCAATTGCCGCACATGCGCGATGCGGCCCACAGCATACTGGTGGATCGGAATCACATAGCGGCCGGTGGTCAGGACCCGGTCCAGCGCCCGGGTGGCGTTGATGAAACCCTCGCGTGTCTCGGCAGTCAGCATGGCGCGGATCATCGCCTCGGCCGCCGGTGAATTCATGCCCATCAGGTTGCGGCTTCCGGGTGTGTCCACGCCCTCGGACCCCCAGTAGAAATACTGTTCGTTGCCGGGGCTGAGCGAGAGGGACCGGCGGATGAAGGTGAGGTCGAAATCATAGGCATCCTCGCGCGCGCCGTATTGCGCCTTGTCAGTGCTTTCGACCGTCAGCCTGATCCCCAGCCGTTCCAGCGCGCGGCCATAGATGGCCATGATCGCGCTGGCCTGCTGGATCAGCCCGTCCTGCTTCAGAAGCACGGTCAGTTCCAGCGCCTCGCCCGCCGCGTTGCGCCGCACGCCGTCCTGCACGGTCCAGCCCGCCTCGTCCAGCAGCGCGGCGGCCTTGCGGATGTTCTTGCGGTTGCGCGCGGTGCCGTCGCTGACGGGCAGGGCGTAGCCGTCGAACGCGCCGGGCAGCAGTTCGCCGCGAAAGGGTTCGAGCAGCGCGGCCACGGGCGCAGGGGCGGGGCCTTCCTGCATCGACAGCACCGAGCCCGAGAAATACGAGGTGATGCGCGGCTGACGGCCGCCGGTGAGCGTGTCGTTGATGAACTCGAAATTGAATGCCTGGATCAGCGCCTCGCGCACGCGCCAGTCGTCCAGCGGCGCGCGGCGCGTGTTCATCACGAAGCCGGTGATGCCCGACGGTTTCTCATGCGGGATTTCCGACAGCACGATGTCGCCGCGCTGCACCGCGGGGAAGTCGTATTGCGAGGCCCATTTCTCGGCGTTGAATTCGCGCATGTAGGAGATGGCCCCGGCCTTGAAGGCCTCTTTCATGATCGCGTCGTCGCCGTAGAACTCGATGCGGATTTCGTCGAAATTGGCCATGCCGCGGCGCACCGGCAGGTCGTTGCCCCAATAGTCGGGATTGCGGGTGAGGGTGACAAATCGGTCGATCTCGTAATCGGTGACCACGTAGGGCGCGGTGCCGAGGGGGATGTCCTCGATGGCGCCTTCGGCAAAATCCCGGCCCTCCCACTGGGCCTTTTGAATGATCGGGCGCAGCCCGGCGAGCAGGGCCAGGTCGCGTTCGTCGGTGTTGAAGGTGAGACGCACGCTGCGCGGGCCGGTGGCCTCGATGCGCCCGACCTTGTCCCAGAAACCGCGATAGCGCAGGTGACCGACGCTCCCGATGGTCTCGAAGGAAAAGATCACGTCCTCGACCGTCACCGGGCTGCCGTCGGAAAACCGTGCCTCGGGGCGCAGGGTAAACTCGACCCATTCGCGGTCCGGACCCGTCTCGACTGATTCGGCCAGAAGGCCGTAAAGCGTGAAAGGTTCATCCTGCGAGCGCAGCATCAGCGATTCGTAGGCCATGAACCTGAGTTGCCAGGGTGGGGTGCCCTTGATGATGAAGGGGTTGAGCGAATCGAACCCGCCCACATTGCCCGTCACCACCGCGCCGCCGCGCGGCGCATCCGGGTTCACATAGGGCATCGACACAAAATCCGGTGGCAGGGCCGGGTCGCCATACATAGCTATGCCATGAGCGGGAGCGGCCATGGCAGAACCGGCGGTGTAAAGTCCCGTCAAAACCGTTAAAATCAGCGCGCCACGTTGGAAAAAATCTGGTCCCATATTGGCAACAATACCCCACTGCCCTTGTTTGATTGAGCCTGAACGTAGAGACGGATTTCTGTCTTTTCAAACTTTTAGCTTGGAGAGCGGCGCGGGAACGCTTATAAAGGGATCACTGCTCGATAGGTTTCTTGCCTGTATGAAACCTGCCTCAATAACTTAACGCCGGCCTCGTGCCGGCGTTTTTTTTGTGCGTGGCCTCCGGTGCGGCCAGGGCCGCATGGAGGTCCGGGGCGGGGCGTGTTATGCCGCGGCTGCACAAGTTGACGGAGAGCATATCATGGAACTGACAGGCAAGACCGCTGTGATCACCGGGTCGACCTCGGGGATCGGGCTGGGCATTGCGCGGGGCCTCGCGGGGGCCGGTGCGGATGTTGTCCTGAACTCGTTTACCGACAATGAGGACGATCATGCGCTGGCCGCGGAGCTGGCGCAGGAATTTGGTGTCACGGCGCGCTATGTGCAGGCCGACATGTCGCGCCCCGCGCAGTGCCGGGCGCTGATCGAGACGGCGGGGGCCTGTGACATCCTGGTGAACAACGCGGGCATTCAGCACGTGGCGTCGATCCCGGAGTTTCCGATGGAGAAATGGGATGCGATCATCGCGATCAACATGTCCTCGGCCTTTCACACCACCGCCATGGCCCTGCCGATGATGCGGGCCGCAGGCTGGGGCCGGGTGATCAACGTGGCCAGCGCCCATGGCCTGCGCGCGAGCCCGTTCAAGTCGGCCTATGTGACGGCAAAACACGGCGTGGTCGGGCTGACCAAGGTGACGGCTCTGGAAACGGCCCGCGAGCAGATCACCTGCAATGCGATCTGCCCGGGCTATGTGCTGACCCCGCTGGTGGAGACCCAGATCCCCGCGACGGCCAAGGAATACGGCATCTCCGAGAGCGAGGCGATCGAGAAGGTGATCCTGCTCAAGCAGCCCTCCAAGGAGTTCGTCACGGTCGAACAGCTGGCCGGGATGGCGCTGTTTCTGTGTTCCGGCGCGGCCGCCCAGGTGACCGGCACGCAGCTGACCGCAGATGGCGGATGGACGTCGCAATAACCCGTGCCGCGAAGGGCCGCGACCCGGCGCGCGCGATGCTCTTTCGGAGTTTCGAATGGCGTTGCCATCCGACCCGTGCGAGGGGCGCTGCCCCTCGCGCTCCCCGGGATATTTCCGGCAATAAGAAAGGCATGTGATGGCTGAGGTGAAACGGATCAATCTGGCCTTGCAGGGGGGCGGGGCACATGGCGCCTTTACTTGGGGCGTGCTGGACCGGTTGCTGGAAGACGAGCGGCTGGAAGTGGCGGCGATCTCGGGGACATCTGCCGGGGCATTGAACGGCGCGGCATTGAAATCGGGATGGGTCGAGGG
>FYBJ01001327.1_pt1 | contig 17491 bp, 11 predicted proteins | sample 1134611 | NCBI WGS metagenome assembly FYBJ01 (sample SAMEA104116008, study PRJEB20421) | marine metagenome | isolation source: marine | reverse complement strand
CTGTCGACCAGATCGATAGCCTCCGCACTCAGCCCCGGAGTGGCGCGCAGCCGTTCGAGCAGCAGCCCGACCCTTTGTATCGGCGTCTTCAGATCGTGGGCGATATCCGCCGAAACCTGCCGCAGGGCCGAGACGGACGTTTGCTGGGCCTCCGCCATCCGGTCCACGCGGGCGGCGATCGTCGAGAGATCGTCGGCGGCATGGGGCATTTCAGGAACGCGCGCGGTCAGATCGCCGGTCGTCAGCCGGTCGAGGGTGCCTTCCAGCGCCCGCAGGCGGCGGGCGCTGCGCGCCGCAATGACGACGGCTCCGGTCAGCGCGATTGCCGCCGTGGGCAAAAGGCTCAGGATCAGCACGGAGATAAACATTTCGCGCAGATCCAGAAGCTGCTCACGGCTGTTGGCGATGGTCAGTCGCCCGCCCCAAAGGGTTGCGGTCAGGGCAAGATAGGAACCGTCCTCCGACAGGTTCTGCCCGTCCAGTCCGACGACGCGAAACCCCTCCGGCCCGGCGGCGAGCAAGCCATTGCCATAGGTCCGCCCGCCTGGGGCCGTATAGCTCATTACCCGCCGCTCCGGATCGGTTACCGCGGCTTCCGCCGCAACGAGCTGTGCGATCGCACCTGCCGAGGGCGCGGCGCGGAAACCAGCCAGTTCCTGGCGCAGATCGCTGCGCATGGATTTCTCGATGTTGTTGGCGATCACCAGATAGGAACCGCCAAGGCTGATGAGGCTGGCCAGTGTGAAGAGCGCTACCAGCCCCAGCGCCATCCGAAAGGGGCTCGATCTAAGCAATGCGAGCCAGTGCCGGCTCACCCGCTCAGCCCTCGATCCGATAGCCGGCACCGCGCACGGTCTGGATCAGTTCGTGATCGAAGGGTTTGTCGACCTTGGCCCGCAGGCGGCTGATATGGGTCTCCACTACATTGGTCTGAGGATCGAAGCTGATGTCCCAGACCGCCTCCAGCAGCATGGTGCGGGTCTGGACGCGACCCTTTCGGCGCAGAAGATGTTCGAGCAGCGCGAATTCCCGGGGCAGCAGATCGACATCCCGCCCTGCACGGGTCACGCGCCGCCGGATCAGATCCATGGAAAGATCCCCGGCCGAGAGCGTGTTCTCCTCCGCGGTCATTTGCGGTCTGCGGGCCAGCGCCGCCACCCGCGCCGAGAGCTCGCCGAATGCGAAGGGTTTGACCAGGTAGTCGTCGCCGCCTGCATTGAGCCCGTCGATTCGGTCATCGACGCCCCCCAGCGAAGTTAGAAACAGCACCGGGGTGCGTACTTTGGCCCCGCGCAGCGTCCGCACCAGCGAAAGCCCGTCCAGCTCCGGCAGCATCCGGTCGACGATCAGCACGTCGAATGCCGTCGTGGTCGCCCTGATCAGCCCTTCCCGGCCGCTCCCCACCAGATCGACGCTATGGCCTTCCTCACGCAGGCCCTCGGCCACATATTCGCTGGTCGCCCTGTCGTCTTCGATTACCAGTATCTTCATCGCCGCCCCGCTGCCCCAAAGGCCTCGTCAGAGTCCGGCCGCAGCCGGTTGTCCGATGAAATATTAACCCGCAGGGGCGGGATCAAGGCTCCGCGACCCGACCCGCCATGCTCAGCGTCCCACCGACACATAGGCCTCGAAGCCGGCGCGCCGGGCGTCTTTCGCGTCGTAGATGTTGCGAAGGTCGGCCATACGGGGCCGGTTCATCCGTTTTGCCAGACGTTTTAGATCAAGGGCGCGGAACTCGTTCCATTCGGTTAGCAAAACGACTGCATCGGCGTTTTGCGCAGCCTTGTAGGCGTCTTCGACCCAGCTCACTCCGGGTAGAAGCTCTTGGCCCTCGCGCCGGCCCTGCGGATCGGTTACACGCACCCGCGCGCCGCCGCCGACCAGGGCCGGCACGATGGTCAGTGCCGGGGCTTCGCGCATGTCATCAGTGTTGGGTTTGAAAGTCACACCGAGCACCGCGATGGTCTTGCCGTTGAAACTGCCGCCACACAGATCCCTCAGCTTCTCGATCATGCGCCGTTTGACGGCCTCGTTCACCTCGATGACGGTTTCGGTAATATGCATGGGCACGGCGTTTTCCTGGCCGATCCGGGCCAGAGCGCGCGTGTCCTTGGGAAAGCACGACCCGCCATAGCCGGGCCCTGCGTGCAGAAATTTATTTCCGATCCGTCCGTCGAGGCCGACGCCCTTGGCGACCTCCTTCACATCGGCACCCAGCTTTTCGCACAGCGCGGCGATCTCATTGATGAAGGTGATCTTCGTCGCCAAAAAGGCGTTCGCCGCATATTTGATCATCTCGGCCGATTCCAGATCGGTGGTGACGATGGGAAAATCGCGCAGGAACAGCGGGCGGTAGACCTCCGCCATTACATCGGCCGCGCGCGTGCTCTGCACACCGACCACGACCCGATCCGGCCGCATGAAGTCGTCGATGGCCGCCCCCTCGCGCAGAAATTCGGGGTTGGAGGCGACGTCGAAATCCGCATCCGGATTGGCCTTGCGGATGACCTGCTTGATCTGCCGGTTCGTGCCCACCGGCACGGTCGATTTTGTCACCACAACCGTGTAGCCGACCAGCGCCGCGGCGATTTCTTCGGCGGCGGCCGTCACATAGCTCAAATCCGCATGACCGTCGCCGCGCCGGGTGGGTGTTCCCACGGCGATGAACACCGCGTCGGCCTCGGCAACCGCCCCGGCAAGATCGCTGGTAAACGACAGGCGCCCCGCCTCCACATTCTTGATCATCAGTCGGTCGAGGCCGGGCTCGAATATCGGCACTTCGCCGCGATTTAGCTTTTCGAGCTTTGCCGGGTCCTTGTCCACGCAGACCACTTCATGCCCGAAATCGGAGAAACACACACCGGAGACGAGCCCGACATAGCCCGTTCCGATCATTGCAATGCGCATCGGCCTTCCCTTCGTCCGCCTGTGCGCAGGGGATGCCCGGCGCGGGGGTGGCCTGTCAACGGCGAAGGTCGCGCGAAGCGGGGCGCGAGCGGTTCAGAACCGGATGAAGAAGCCTGTGGAAATGCCCAGCCGGTCCTTTCCCTGCGTGCCGGCCCGCCAGAGCGCGCCGAGCGCGATGCGCCCCGGTCCGAGATCGGTGCTGTAACCGATCTGCAGATCCGTCGGCGTCCGCGCCGCATCCAGCCTTACGTCTCTCACGCTGCGTGCGACCCGATCAGAGCGTGTGGCCCCATCGGCCAGGCCCATCGCAACCGGAGTGTTGATGGTCATTTCGACCCCGGTGATGCCGAGCGGCCGCGACACTCCAAGGGTAAGCCGGTCCCCGCCCGCGAACACGCCGCTCCGTGCGAGGCCTATCCCCAGAGCGCGCGAGGCGATGCCGCGCCCCTCTGCCAGAACCCCGGAAGACACGAAATCCGTGCTGCCGTAGCTCGCGGACAGCAACACCTGCGTGCTCTGACCGACGGCGAGGCGTCCTCCAACCCGAGCAAATACCGTATCGCTCGCCATCTCACTGCCGAAACCCCCGGTGACGGCGGTGCCCAGCATCGCTCCCTTTTCGCGAAGCAGCCCGAATTCCACCGAAAGCCCGCTGCCGCCGCGGCTGCGGCCAAGCCTTGCGGAGGTGTAGCTGCCGTCAGAACCGGCCCGTCCCGTCAGGGTCACGTCGAATCCGCCAACCTCACGGCTTAGCCGCAGGGCGGTGCCGTCGATAAGATCGCCATAGGGTGCATCGAATGCGGTGGGATCGACCCAGCCGCCGGGGCCGGTCGCTGCGGCGGATGCCGCCGGCATGATAGACGCCGAGGAGGCGCTGGCAGCCAGGGCAAAACCGGTCATGCGTGTGGCCAGCGCGTCGCTGTCGTCACGTGTCGTCACAAAGGCGGAAAGCTGCGTGTCATAGCCACGGTCATAGCCGTCGGTCACCATAAGGCTCTGGCCGGCAAAGGCCTCCGACAGGCTCGCGGCGATCGGCCCGTCCGCTACGATCCAGCTTTGCGCCAGGGGGGTGCCGCCGTCGCGGCGATCGTCGCTGCGCATGATGCGCACCTCGCCCTGGGGTGCGACAGCATTCTTCAGGTTGAGTAGTCCGTTGCCATAGACGGCATCTACCCCCGGCTGGCCGAGATCGGTCGCGGTATCGCGCAGGATGCGACTGATCTCGGCACCGGTCAATTCGGGAAAGTTGCTTTTGAGAACGCCGACGGCGCCGGTTACATGGGGCGCGGCCATCGAGGTGCCGGAAAACGTCAGATAGCCATCCTGGGGACTGCCAGCATCCGAAGAGGCCGCGCCGGTGATCCGCGAGCCAGGGGCCACCAGACAGAAATCCCGTGCCAGGCCGCAGCGATTGGAATAGCTCGCGATATTTCCGGTTTCGTCGACGGCACCGACCGCCAGCCAGGTGTTCTCGAACTCCGGGAAATACACCGGCACTCCGGCCGTGTTGCTGACCTCGCCATAGCCGGAATTCGCGGCGGCGAAAACGGTCACGAGACCTGCCGCTGTGCTTTGGCCGAGTGAATCCAGCACGTCGCTGCCAAGGTAGGCGCCCAGCGAGTTTCGGTCGAACTCGTCGATGGTCCTGGGCTGGCCGTTTTCGTTCACGAAACTCCAGCTGTGGTTGATCGCCTGGGCCCCCGCGCGCACAGAGCGCCGCTGAGCGTCGGCCCAGGCGGCGAGCGGATCGGTCCGTAGCTGGGAAGAGGCATCGCCGCTGGGGCGTGCGATTCCCTGAAGAACCATGAGACGGGAATCGAAGGCGACGCCGTGAATCCCCACATCGTTCTTTTTGGCGGCGATGATCGAGGCCACATGGGTGCCGTGCCCGTCGAAATCGCGCACATCGCCGTTGCCGGTATAATAGCTGAAACTCAGCTTTTCGGCGATATTACCCGCAAGATCTGCGTGATCGACATCGGCCCCGGTATCGAACACCGACAGGAGCGTGTTCTTGCCTGTTCCGCCCGCGGCATAGCGGGAGGAAGCGTTAATCATTCCGAGCGAATAGTTGCGCTTGTATTCGTCGGTTTCGAAGTCCGAAGGCGCCCGGCCCGATGCGGGCGGAAGCGGCGCCGCCGGTGGCAACGGCGGGCTGTCGGGGCTGTTGTCCGGTGCGTCGGGGCCCGCTGGGCTCTTCCCGCCGCCTTTCGATCCGCCACCGCCCGCTGCCGCAATCACCCCCAGCGCCAGCCCGCCCAGCAGGATGATGCCCAGATTGCTTTCCGACCCGCTGACCGGCGGTTTTGATTTACGCGGCGAAATTGCGGTGGCCTGCGTCTCCGCACCGGTGCCGGTGTCTCGTACGGCCTGCGCCCGTGCCTGTCCGCCGAGCGCCAGCGACATCCCCACCGCAAGAGCGGCAAGACGTGCGGCGGGACGGGGCGGGCTGGCAGAAGGTGCGGTCATGGTCAGGGGTCCTGGGTCGGCGTGGCACTGCGATTAAAAAAACATTAATTCCACGCCAACCCGCTCCGGCGCCAAAAATCCACAACAAATTGTGTATTTCACGGTTAACGAGGGCAAATATTGGTTAATTCGCCTTCTGGGAGCGGAATTCCGCTCCTCGAAGTTGCAAGCTTCAGGAGGGATGCGTGGGATACGAGTGGTGAGCAACCGATTCGAATGCTGTCAATCTATCCCGATTCGCCGCACTTGATTCTTTTGTGCTCTCGTGGGACGCCCTCAAAAAGATTTTCACTTGGAAAAATGCCCGTCATGAAACGTGTTCTCGTCACCGGCAGCGCCGGGTTTATCGGATTTCATCTTTCGCAGCTCCTGCTGAAGGAGGGCTTCGTCGTGCACGGATATGACGGGATGAACGACTACTACGATGTGACGCTCAAACAGCGGCGGCATCAGAACCTTCTGCAACACCCGCATTTTTCCGCTACCGAGGGGCAGCTGGAAGACGAGGCCAAGCTGAACGAGGTGGCCCGCAGCTTTGCACCCCATATCATCGTGCACCTGGCCGCTCAGGCGGGCGTTCGTTACAGTCTTGAAAATCCACGCGCCTATATAGACAGCAATCTGGTCGGCACGTTCAACGTGATGGAGGCGGCCCGGCAGCTGCAGGTCGAACACCTCCTCATGGCATCTACGTCCTCGGTCTACGGCGCCAACGAACAGATGCCTTTCGCCGAGACGGACAAAGCTGACACTCAGCTGACTATCTACGCGGCGACCAAGAAGGCGACCGAGAGCATGGGTCATGCCTATGCCCATCTGTGGAACCTGCCCACCACCATGTTCCGCTTTTTTACAGTCTATGGTCCCTGGGGGCGTCCCGACCTGGCGCTCTATAAATTCGTGGATGCCATTCTCGATAACCGGCCGATCGACATATACAACCACGGCGAAATGTTCCGCGATTTCACCTACGTCGAAGATCTGGTGCGCGGTATCCGCTTGCTGATGGACGCGGTGCCCGAACGTCCGGCCGATCCCGCCGCGATCGAGGATGGCGACAGTCTGAGCCCTGTCGCTCCGTTCCGCGTGGTCAACATCGGAAATTCCGAAAAGGTGCGGCTGCTGGATTTCGTCGATGCGATCGAGACCGAGCTGGGCATCCCGGCAAAGCGGAACTACATGGAAATGCAGAAAGGTGACGTTCCCGCCACCTGGGCGAACGCCGATCTGCTTCAGCGGCTTACCGGCTACCGGCCGCAGACCGATTTCCGCGAGGGTATCGCGCGCTTCGTCGCATGGTATCGCCACTACTACGGTAAATAGCGGCGTCGAGCCGCCTACATCTTCCGCGGTTGTTGGCTGGCGGCAACAATCTGCAACCATCGCGCGGATTGAAATTTACTCGGCCGATTGTTTCCGTAGTGTCGGACGAAAGATCCTTGCCATTTTCAGCGGCGGTTCCTCTGTGCGTAAATCCTTGCTCCTTTTGACTGCGGCGTCGGTGCTGGCGCTGCCTGCGAATATGCCCCTGGCCCAAAGCGTCGAGGGCACAAGCTATACGCTTTACGGCACGCCTGGTCTTGTCGACATGCCCACTGCCGAGAGCGCGCCGGACGGCGAATTTTCTGCCACAGCGGGGTATTTTGCCGGGCAGACGCGCACAACGCTCAGCTTTCAGATCACGCCGCGGCTATCGGGAAGCTTTCGCTACTCCGGCATCCAGAGCAATGTGCCCAGCCGGCCCGACACATTCGACCGCAGCTTCGATCTGCGCTACCGCTTTCTGGACGAGGGCCGTTATGTGCCATCCATGGCTGTGGGGCTGCAGGATTTTATCGGCACCGGCATCTATTCGGCCGAATATGTCGTCGCGACCAAGACGCTTCGGCCCGGACTGACGGTGACCGGCGGGCTCGGCTGGGGGCGGCTCGGCAGCAGCGGCTCGTTCACCAATCCGCTCGGCGTGTTTTCTGACCGGTTCAAGACGCGCCCGACTCGCAATATCGGCGTGGGTGGCACCGTCGACGGCGGAGAATGGTTTCGCGGACCTGCGGCCTTTTTTGGGGGCGTCGCCTGGCAGGCTTCGGACCGTCTGACGCTCAAGGCGGAATATTCCTCTGACGACTACCGCTATGAAACCCGGCGCGGCCTGTTCGAGAAAAAGTCGCGCTTCAACTTTGGGGCTGATTACCGGCTAGGGGAGGCCTCGCATATTGCAGCATATTATCTTTACGGTTCCGAGGTCGGGATTAGCCTCACTTACAGCCTGAACCCGAAGCGCCCGCCCGTCAAAGGCGACGTGGGCCCAGCCCCGGTTCCTGTGGCCGTGCGTAGCGCCGAAGCACGCAACGACATGGAATGGGTCAGCCAGCCCGACGCACCCGCCATTCTTCGCGAAAACATCCGCTCGGTGCTGGCGGCGGAGGGAATGCAGCTGGAGGCGCTGGCGCTCTCTCCGCGCCGCGCGGAACTGAGGATCCGCAACAACCGATATGGCGAAGTCGCACAGATGATCGGCCGGGCGTCGCGGGTTCTGAGTGCGACGCTTCCCGGCACCGTGGAGATGATTATCATCGTGCCCGTCGTCAATGGCATTCCTGCTTCCAGCGTGACGCTTCGTCGCTCGGACCTGGAGCAGTTCGAAAGCGTTCCCAATGGCGCGGCGAAAGTTCTGGCCGGCGCCCAGATCGGTGACGGATTGCCCGCAAGTCCTGACCTTGTCTACCTGGACGAGGTCTACCCGCGTTTCACCTGGGCGGTTGGACCCTACCTGTCGGCCAGCTATTTCGATCCTGACCAACCCGTCCGCGTCGATGTGGGCGTCAAAGCGACGGCGAGATACGAAATCGTGCCTGGCCTTATCGCTTCCGGTGAACTGCGCAAGCGCATTGCCGGCAACCAGGGCGACTCGCGGCGATTTAATACCTCTGCACTGCCGCCGGTGCGTTCCAACGCCGTGCTTTATTCTCGAGAAGGCGATCCGGCCCTTAGCAAGGCGACGCTCGCATATTATTTCCGGCCAGGCGAAGAGCTCTACGGCAGGGTCACCGCAGGATATCTGGAGCGTATGCACGGCGGGATATCCACCGAGGTGCTCTGGAAACCCGAGGGAAGCCGTTTTGCCCTGGGTGCGGAGCTCAATTATACAAAGCAGCGCGATTACGATCAGCGCTTCGGTTTTCAGGACTACGACATCGTTACGGGCTATGTCTCCGGTTATTGGGATCTGACGAACGGCTATCAGGCCCAGGTCGATGTGGGCCGCTATCTGGCCGGCGATTGGGGCGCCACGCTCAAGCTCGAGCGCGAGTTCAAAAACGGCTGGCGCGTTGGGGCCTTTGCAACATTCACGGATGTGCCGTTCAGCACCTTCGGCGAGGGGTCGTTTGACAAAGGGCTGACCATCAGCGTTCCGCTGAGCTGGTTCACCGGGCGTCCCTCGACGGAAACCTACAGCACCACCGTGCGCCCGATTGTGCGGGACGGCGGCGCGAGGGTCAGTGTCGACGACCGCCTTTACGAGACGCTTCGCGACTATCAGTCGCCGATACTGGAAGAGAAATGGGGGCGGTTCTGGAGATGAACATACGCTTTCGCACATGGGCCGGGCTTGGGGGTCTCGCCCTGCTCGCGGCCTGCGGCACAGGCCGCAGCGAACTTACGCCGCTGTTTTCCGGTTTGATCACTTCCTATACCAGCCCGGCCGAGCCGCAGCCCGATGTACGTGGCATGTTGACCCGGCAGCTGCTTTCGACGTCCGATGCGCCGCTTCTTTTGATCGAAGCGCCGCGTCTCGCGTCGACGGCCACCTTGCGCATCACCGGTCGCAATGGTCCCTACACCACCTGGACGACCGGCGACGCGCGAAGCTTTACCTTCCGCGGCGGGGTGCTCAGTGCGACGCGCGGGCTTGGCGATGACCTTTCCAGTGCCGATAATACCGCCGCCGCGGCCCGGGTCGCGGCGCGCAACGCCGGGGATGCGCCACGGACGCAATATTATCTGGATGCTGAAAATCAGATCTACGCTGTGCGTTTCAACTGCACCTTCCAGAATGCAGGCCGCGAGACCATCGAGATTGTCGAACGGCTGCACCCGACTGTGCGGTTGAGAGAAACCTGTCGGAACGAAGGGCTTGCGATCCAGAACGACTATTGGGTAGGGTCTGACGGCATGGTCTGGAAGTCGCGGCAGTGGGTTGGCCCGGCTATCGGCTATATTGTGACGGAAAGGCTAATCCGTTAACCTGGGGCTGCTCGCAGTTTTCGGCCGAGTTCTACAACTTTAGTCGGAATCGATTGCGGAACCACAGCAACTTATTTAACGTTAATTGCGAAGACCCAGTCAGGAGATTGTCCAAATGAAAAAACTTCTCGCCGCCACCCTTCTTTCCGCCGCCGCCGCCGCCGCTGGCGCCGCCGTGGCGGAGCCGGTCCAACCGCTCAACACGACCAAATCTACCTTTGATTTGGGTGGTGATAGCCTCGGTGACTCCCTCCAGCTGGGCACCATGAATGCCAGCGCCGCAATCGTGGGCGGTGCGATACTTATTTCGATCGCTATCATCGCGAGCCAGGACGACAACAACTCCACCACCACGAACTAACGTAACAGCCTCATGGCTGGATGTCTGGAAGCCAGGGCCGCAATCGGTCCTGGCTTCTGCTTTGAAGTTTCCTGCTCTGATTAAGCCGGTTCCAGAAGTCCGGCCAGAACGGCAAGGAGTTCCGTGTCGCTGAAAGGCTTCTGCAAGCTCGCCGTCCGGGGCAGCGGAACACCTGCCCCTGTTGCGTCGCCGGTCGCAAATATGACGGCTATGTCGGGCTGACACTCCTGCACGGATGTCGCCAATTCCCGCCCAGAGATATCCGGCAACCCTATGTCGGTTACCAGAAACTCAAACTTCTGCGCCCTGGCAAGGGTGAGTGCGGCTTGACCCTCGCCGGTGGCGTCCACGATACAGCCCGCGAGCTCTAGAGTCTCTGCCAGGTTCATGCGGATAATCGGGTCATCCTCGCAGATCAGAACCCGCAGCCCCGCGAATCTGGCGCCCTGCCCCTCCGCCGCCGATCCCACGCCGCCCTGCCGATCAGCGGGTTTTTCCAGCACCTCGCGGAGCTTCCGGGCCAGCGCTTCGCGTGTATAGGGCTTGTTCAAAAGCTCCACACCCTTGTCCAGGCGCCCGCCATGAACGATCGAGTTTTCCGTATAGCCGGAGGTGAACAGGACCTTCAGCCCGGGAGATTTTTCTAGAGCACGCTCGGTCATTTCGCGGCTGGTCAGCGTGCCGGGCATTACAACATCGGTGAAAATCAGATCGAGCGGTTCGCCGGAATCGACAACTTCCATCGCCCGGTCTGCATCGCGGGCGGTAATCACGGTGTAGCCAAGGTCGGTCAGCATCGTCGACGTCAGGAGGAGGACATCATCGTTGTCCTCGACGACCAGAACGGTTTCGCTTCCTCCCGGCGCCTCGCCGCTCGGCATGTCGGGCATGGCCTCTTCGGCGTTTTTGCTCCGGGGAAGAAGTATCTGGATTTCGGTCCCCTTGCCCGGCTGGCTGGAGAGTTTGATATGGCCGCCTGACTGTTTGACGAAGCCATAGACCATGGACATGCCGAGGCCGGTGCCTTTCTCCTCGGATTTCGTTGTGAAAAAAGGTTCGAAGACCTTTTCCATGATTTCGGGACTCATTCCGCTGCCGGTGTCGCGCACCGTCAGCATGACGTATTCGCCCGCGTCGATATCCATCTGGCGCGCGACCCCTTGCGCGATCGCCGCGTTTTCCGCTGCGATCGTAAGCTTCCCTTGCCAGTTCATGGCGTCACGCGCGTTGATAGCCAGATTAAGCAGCGCATTGTCAAAGTTGGTTCGGTCGACAGAGGTGTTCCACAGCGCGCCGTCAATCTCGAACGCGACCTCGACCCCCTCGCCCACCGCGCTGCGCAGGATGTGATCGGCGTCCTGCAGTAGCCGGGAAAGATTTATCGTCTTGGGGGCCAGGGGTTGCCGGCGGCTGAAGGACAGCAGATGGGATGCCAGCGTAGCGCCCCGTTCTACCGCGCGCATCGCCAGAGCCAGCCGCTCGCGCCCGGCCGATCCCTCCGGGAGATCCCGCGCCACCAGCTGCAGGCTCCCGGTCATCGTCTGAAGCAGATTGTTGAAGTCATGTGCGATGCCCCCCGCCAGATTGCCGATGGCCTCCATCTTCTGGCTCTGTCGCAGGCTGGCACTGACCTCTTCGAGCTCCTTTGTTCGCTGGGCGACGCGTTCTTCCAGGAGCGCGTTCAGATTGGCGGCATCCAGTTCGGCGTTCTTGCGGTCCTGGATATCGGTGTTGGTGCCGATCCAGCGGCGCACTTTGCCGTCCGCGCCGCGCACCGGCGCGGCACGCACGAGGAACCAGCGATATTCGCCGCTCGCCGCGCGCATACGGAACTCGGTTTCATAGAAAAATCCCTGTGCCACGCATTCAGCCCAGTATTTCGCCACATGAGGGTAGTCGTCGGGATGTACGATATCGCCCCATTTGTCGCCCATCAGCGAATTCGCATCCCGGCCGGAATAGCTGTAGACCGTGTCGTTCACCCATTCGATGGCGCCCGTTTCGTCTGCGGTCCAGATATGATTGGGGGCAAGTTGCGCCATGAGGCGAAAACGCTCCTCGGCTTCGATCAGCTGTGCCTCGGCGGTTTTCTGGGCTGTGACGTCATGCCCTTGGAGCAGCACAGCCATGGGCTTGCCGTCCGCATCCACCAACGGCGTGAGATTGAAATCGATGAAGAGCCGTTTGCGCCCCTCAATGGGGTCATCGAGATCAACGGGTGCTCCTCGGTGGGAGATAATCTTGCCCGTTGCCAGAACCTCTTCGTACATCTCGAAGTAGCCCTGACCCTCTACCTCGGGGAAAAGCTCCCTCAGGCTGCGACCGATCACCTCGCGTCCCGGGCCGATAATCCGTCGATAGGACTGATTGACCAGCGAGACGACAAGTTCGGGCCCGGTGACCACCTGCATGAAGCTGGGCGCCTGGTCGAAGATATTGCGCATGAAACCCGTGGTCGCGTCGAGTTCCAGGTTGCGCAGGGCCACGGCCTCGGCGCGGCGCACGATTTCGGCGCTCGCGGTCGGAAGATCCTGGCCGGGGAGCCGGTTTTCATAAAGCGTGGTGACGTCATGGGTGTTCTGGAGCACGAACTGCACCCGGCCGTCGGCTCCGGTGATCGGGGTGTGGGTGGCGCTCCAATATTTATTTTCGGTCGTGCCGTCGGGCTGCGCGATGGGATAGGGGATCAGCGGTAGGTGGTCGACCTCGCCGCTGTCAAAGACCCGGTCAAATGAACTGCGCAGCATCTGGTCGGAAATGCTGTTCGGTTCTGCGGGAAACTCTTCGGTCATCACGCGGCCGATGATCTGGTCACGGGTTCGTCCCGTAACTTTCAGATAGGCCTCGTTTGCCCACAGCATTCGCAGTTCTCGATCCACGAGAACGAAAGGCGACGGCGCCTTGGCAAAAATGGATTCGATGTCAACGCGCATTACCTGCTTCCGACTGTCATTGCGGGGCTCGTCCTGTTCTCCTGCCGGAATATCCTGTTTCATGGGAAGTTAAAGCCCTGTCGCTCCGACCCTGTGCCTGCTCTGACGCCGTGAGCAGGCCCTCTCGCAGAGCGGTGGATCTACCCTATCGCGCACAACTTAGCCCGGTTGAACGGCAGGTCCAACCGGAGGGTGAGATGAACTCTTCTTTATGTCGAGCGTTGGGTTGTGGTCGGATTACAATGGCCCCGCAAGGGCAGAGGAGGGTTTCGTGGTATCTCGTGCCTTGTGGAAGGGGCAGCTGCGCCTCTCGCTCGTTTCGATCCCGGTGGAAATTCACAGCGCCACGCGCACCGCCGCGCGCGTAAGCTTCCGGCAGATACACGGACCTTCGGGCAAAAAGATACGCTACGAAAAAACGGTGCCGGGCATTGGCCCGGTGGATGCAGGCGATATCCTGAAGGGCTACGAGCTGGGTGACGACGAATATCTGCTTCTTGAACCGGAGGAACTGGAGGCTATTCGCCTAGAAACCCGCAAAACCCTTGAACTGGTCCAGTTTGTGGGCGCCTGCGAGATCCCGCCGCTTTATTTCGACAAACCCTATTATGTGGTGCCCACCGACGAACTGGCCGAGGATGCCTATCGTGTGGTCCGTGACGCCCTGCGTGCGACCGAGATGATTGGGCTGGGGCAACTTACCATGCGGGGCAAGGAATATCTCTGTGCTCTCAAACCCTGTGGTGGCGGTCTTCTCCTGGAAACACTCCATTATGCCGATGAGATCCGAGAGGCCGAGCCGCTCTTCAACGAGGTGGAGAGCGCGGCGCCGGACAAGGAGCTTTTGGAGGTCGCGACGCAGCTGATCGAACGAAAGACCGCCCCCTTCGATGCCGCTGCGTTCGAGGACCACTACGACCAGGCCCTGCGCGACCTGATCGAAACGAAACGCAAGAACCGCAAGACCCCCCGCGCGCGGCTCTCGGACGACGCAAGCCCGCCCCGGGGCGAAAATGTCGTCGATCTGATGGAGGCCCTGAAACAAAGCCTCAAGGCCGACGGCAAGACGGCGAAACCCGCAGCAGCCGGCAAGTCGAAACCGGATGCCAAGGCCCCGGCGGGCAAGACGCGCAAGGCCCCCGGGCGCAAGAAATCCGCCTGAGATGGCGAAGCTCGGGAAATATCTGGAGATGCGGGATTTCGGCCGCACGCCGGAGCCCAGCGACCCGGGCGCCCCCACACAGCTTGCTCTCCGCTATTCGATGCAGAAACACGCGGCCCGCCGGTTGCACTGGGATCTCCGGCTCGAATGGGATGGGGTGCTGTTGAGTTGGGCCGTCACCCGGGGCCCGTCCTTCGACCCGAAGGGAAAGAGACTCGCCGTGCGGACAGAGGATCATCCGCTAAGCTATCTGCAGTTCGAGGGTGTCATCCCGCAGGGCAACTACGGGGCGGGAACCGTAATGCTGTGGGACATCGGTCATTGGGAGCCCCAGGGCGATGCCGCCCGGGGATTGAAGAAGGGGCATCTGCGCTTTCGGCTGCATGGGCGGCGTAACACCGGGGAGTGGTCGCTCGTGCGCATGAAGGGCAAGACGCCGGCGGATCGCGTCAGGGAAAACTGGCTGCTCATCAAGTCCGAGGACGAAGCAGCGCACCAGCCCGACCCGGTCAGACGTTATCAGTGCTCGGTCGCCAGCAACCGCAGTATGAAGGAGATCGCCGACGGCCGCGATCCCCGTGCCTTTGGTCCGAAACGGACGCAGACAGGGCCGCGCTTTCGTCAGCCGCAGCTGGCCGCTCTGGCAGATCTTACCGAGGCGGAAGGCCGTGAATGGCAGGAGCTGAAACACGACGGCTACAGAGCGCTGATCTCGCTGGGAAAGGGCGGTGCCCGTATCTTCACCCGCAGTGGCAAGGACTGGACGGACCGGTTCGCGCCCCTGCTGCCTCCTCTCGAGGAACTGCCCGCCGAAACCGCGCTTCTTGATGGAGAGATCGTCGCGGGCGCGGGGCTGGATGGCTTTGCTTCGCTGCAAAAGGCCATCGATCTGCAGGGGCCCTATACTCTCTATCTTTTCGACATCCTGTCGCTAGACGGAAGCGATATCACGCGACGCCCCCTCCATGAGAGGCGCAAGGCGCTGGAAGAGCTGTTCAACGAGGTGCCGCCCCGGGGGCTATTGCGGCTTACTCCGGTGATCGATGGCCCCCCTGCCCCAGTTTACGACGCTATATGCGACGCCGGTGGAGAGGGGCTGATATCCAAACGGGCTGACGCGCCTTACAGGTCGGGCCGCAGCCGCGCCTGGCTGAAGCTGAAATGCGAGCAACGGGCCGAATTCCTGATTTGCGGTTATCAGCGAAGCGATAAGCGCGCTCGCGCCTTCGCCTCGCTGCTGCTTGCCACGCAAGAGCACGACGGGCTGGTCTATCGCGGTAAGGTCGGCACAGGGTTTGATGCCAATACGCAGAGCGAACTCGCCCGCCGGCTGCAAGAGCTGCATCGGGCCACTCCGCCGCTGAACGATCCGCCGACCGAGCTCCGCGGTGTGGTTTGGGTGCGGCCGGAACTGGTGGCCGAGATCCGCTATGCCGAAGTCACCCCGCAAGGCCGGCTGCGCCACGCCAGTTTCATTGCCCTGCGACGCGACAAATCGGCAAGAGAGGTGAGGATGGACAAGAAAACCGGGCCGCGTGCCAGCGACACCAAGAGCGACGGCTTCAAACTGGCGGGCGTTCACATAAGCAGCGCCGACCGTCTGGTTTATCCCGAGGCAGCTATCACCAAAGGTCGGGTGGCCGAATATTATGCGGGCGTTGCCGAGAACATGCTTCAGGTGGTCGCCGACAGGCCGCTGTCGCTGCTGCGGCTGCCAACGGGGCTCGGCGGCGAACGCTTTTTCCAGAAACATATCGGAAAAGGCTTCCCCGATCAGATACGACCGCTCGCCATCGCCGAAGCCGACGGGCAGGAGGCGGAATATTTTTATGTCAGCAGCGCCGCGGGGCTCGTTGCCGCCGCGCAGATGGGAGCGATCGAGTTTCATGTATGGGGCGCGCGGCGTGACATGCTGGAAAAGCCCGACCGAATGGTTTTCGACCTGGACCCGGACGAAGGGCTCGACTTTGCCACGGTTCGCAGCGCCGCCTTCGATCTGCGAGATGCGCTTTCGGATCTGGGGTTGCCAAGCTGGGCGATGCTGACCGGCGGAAAGGGCGTGCATGTCGTCGTCCCCCTGCGCCGCTCTGTCGGCTGGGAGACGCTGAAACTCTTTGCCCATACATTCGCCGTGCTGCACGCCGAACGCTATCCCGACCGCTTTACCGCGTCGCTGTCAAAAGCGCGGCGCAAGGGGCGCATCTTCATCGACTATCTCCGCAACGAGCGGGGCGCGACTGCGGTGGCGCCCTTTTCGCTCCGCGCGCGCAGCGGCGCCCCCGTCGCAATACCGGTCACCTGGAAAGAGCTAGAGGATATTCCGGGCGCCACTGCCTTCAGCCTCGGCGACGCGCTCCACCGTGGCTGGGACGGTGTCGAAATCCCCAGCCCCGTGGCCCTGTCGAAAAAGATAGTGGAAAGCCTGGCCAGCGGTCTGCATTGACCTGCGAGCCTACCCCTCGCCGATCACCACATCGGTGTCCCAGTCCCGGCAGAGCCTTTCGAGAGCCTGCGGCACGGGCCGGTCGGTGACAAAGCAGTCCAACTCCGACAGCGACGCGATGCGCGCCGGTGCACTGCGCAGAAACTTTGAGTGATCGGCCACCAGAAAGGTTTGTCGCGACTGCCGGATGATGGTCTGACTGACCCCCACCTCGTGGATATCGAAATCGAGCAGATCGCCTTCTTGATCCAAAGCGGAACAGCCGATCACCGCATAATCGAATTTGAACTGTTCGATGATCCGGGCAGTCAGCCCGCCGACCAGCCCGCCGTCCGAGCGGCGCAACGCTCCCCCGGCGACCACGATCTCGCAGTTCGGGTTGCCGACGAGGATATTCGCAACATTCATGTTGTTGGTGACCACCATCAGGTTGCGGTGGCCCAGAAGCTCGTGCGCGACGGCCTCGGTGCTGGTTCCAATGTTCAAGAACAGCGACACGTCATTGGGGATGCGGGCGGCGCAGGCCCGTGCGATGGCAAGTTTCGCCCGTGCGTTCCACTCGCGCCGGTCCTCATATCCGATGTTGGTCGTGCCGGAAGGCAAAACCGCCCCTCCGTGCACGCGGTCCAGCTTTCCCGACTCGGCCAGTTCCGTCAGATCGCGCCGGATGGTCTGCAGTGTCACGCCGAAGCGGTCGGCCAGATTTTCGACCACCACCCGGCCCTCCGTCCGGGCGATTTCCAGGATTTCGGTCTGCCTGAAACTCTGAACCATCCGCGGGTCTCCTTCGTCGGGCAAAGCCGAGGCTCGGCCCATTCGCTTGCGAATATGTTCGTTTCCCGTCCGCAGCGCAACGGCTCCGGTTCAGTGGCTATAATTTGGCCCGGCAGGCCCGAGCGTGCATATATGAACATCTTGAAGAACGTACAGTGAACGAATGGGAGGTTGACCACTCACCATCCTGGCCTGAG
>FYBJ01002016.1_pt1 | contig 17501 bp, 20 predicted proteins | sample 1134611 | NCBI WGS metagenome assembly FYBJ01 (sample SAMEA104116008, study PRJEB20421) | marine metagenome | isolation source: marine | reverse complement strand
ATCGGCTGGCACGAGGCGCGCATTCCGACCATCGCCACGTCTGTACCCCGCGCGGCCTTTGCATGGGTCACGAAGAAGCTGATGGGCAAGGTATCAATCCCGGTCATCACTTCGAACCGCATCAACACTCCAGAAGTCGCGGAAGAAGTCCTCTCAACAGGCTGTGCCGACATGGTGTCTCTCGCCCGCCCGATGCTCGCGGACGCCGATTTCGTCAACAAGGCCATCGCCGGGGACGCCGCCAAGATCGCACCTTGTATCGCCTGCAACCAGGCCTGTCTGGATCACACTTTTGGTGGCAAACTGACCTCCTGCCTGGTGAACCCACGGGCCTGCCACGAAACAGAATTGGCGATCGAAAAGACCGAAAACACCAAATCCGTCGCCATTGTTGGCGCAGGTCCGGCAGGCCTGTCGACTGCGATGGCTGCCGCACAGCGCGGCCATTCCGTGACCATATTCGACCGCGCGGATGAAATCGGCGGCCAGCTCAACATGGCCAAACAGGTGCCGGGAAAAGAAGAGTTCTGGGGCCTTGTGGATTGGTACCGCACCATGCTGGCCGATCTGGATATCACTGTCGAATTGGGCCGCGAGGTTGGCGCGGATGAACTGACCGGCTTTGACGAGGTGATCATCGCAACCGGTGTCACCCCGCGCGACCCCGGTATCCCAGGTCAGGACCGCAACAACGTTCTCAGCTACATCGACGTGCTGCGCCACAAAGCGCCGGTGGGCGACCGCGTGGCGGTGATTGGGGCCGGCGGCATCGGCTTTGATGTGTCCGAATATCTGCTGCACGACGGCGACAGCCCGACCAAAAACCTGCCGCTGTGGATGAAGGAATGGGGCGTGACCGACCCGGCCGAGCATCGCTCTGGTCTGGCCCCCGAAGGTCCGCAACCACACGCACCGGCACGTCAGGTCACACTGTTGCAACGCAAGAAGCAGGCGCACGGCAAGGGTTTGGGCAAAACGACCGGCTGGATTCACCGTGCCACGCTCAAGATGAAGGACGTGAACTTTGTCGGCGGGGTGAATTACGAGCGGATCGATGATCAGGGCCTGCATGTCAGCTTTGGCGAGGAACGCGCCGACCCGACCCTCATCGAATGCGACACCGTTGTGCTCTGCGCCGGCCAGCTCTCAGAACGCGGCCTTGCGGATGCGCTGGAAGCGAAAGGCGTGAACTGCCATGTAATCGGTGGTGCGGATGTGGCCGCCGAACTCGACGCCAAGCGCGCGATCAATCAGGGCACGCGCCTGGCCGCGTCTCTCTGACGCGCCAACACATCCCTGTGACAGCTGCCCCGGGACCGACGCTTTGTCGTTTCCGGGACAGAATCGACCCCTGCATCCCTCTCACGGTTTTCAGACCAAACGCCGAGAGAGGGACCATGACACGCCTAGTCCGACGCCGCCGTGCCCACAGATCCACAAGCGCAATCACACCGCAGATCATCACCAGTGCACGGCGCGAAATTCCCACCTATGACGTGATCAGCGCCGAGGGCCTGGAACAGATCGAGGCCCGGTCCGCGCAGTTGCTGCAAGAGATCGGTGTCCGGTTTGTGGACGATCCCGAGGCATTGCGTCTGTTTCACGAGGCCGGCGCAGAGGTGCAAGGCGACAGGGTTCGGTTCCCACCAGGACTGCTGCAAATGGCGCTAAAAACCGCACCCAAAACCTTTCGTCAACACGCCCGCAACCCCGAGCGTACAATCAATCTGGGCGGCAAGAACGTCGTCTTTGGTCCCGGCTATGGCATGCCCTTTGTCAGCGATCTGGATGGCGGTCGCCGCTATGGCACGATCCGGGATTTCGAAAACCTGACCAAACTCGTCTACATGTCGCCCTGGCTGCATCATTCAGGCGGCACCACCTGTGAACCCACGGACCTGCCGGTGAACAAGCGTCATCTGGATATGGTCTATGCCCACCTGAAATGGAGCGACAAGCCGTTCATGGGCTCGGTCACGGCACCGGAACGCGCAGAAGACAGCATTGAAATGGCGCGCCTTGCCTTTGGGGCGGATTTCGTCGACCGCAATTGCGTCATCATGGCGAACATCAACATGAACTCACCGCTGGTGTTTGACTATGCCATGTCGGGTGCCATCCGCACCTATGCCGCTGCCAACCAGTGCCCCGTCATCGTCCCATTTGTCCTGGGCGGCGCAACGGCCCCGGTGTCGATGATCGCCGCCGTGACGCAGGCCTATTCCGAGGTGCTGGTGGGCTGCACGCTTGCCCAACTGGTGCGCCCCGGCGCGCCAGTGGTCTTTGGCAATTTCGTCACCACCGTGGATCTGAAGTCCGGCTCACCTTCATTCGGCACACCGGAATCCGCTCTGGCGTCTTATGTCGCCGGTCAACTCGCGCGTCGGGTCGGCTTGCCAATCCGATGTTCGGGGGCGTTCACCAGTTCCAAGGTTCCGGATGGGCAGGCGATGATGGAAAGCGTCACGGCTCTGCAGGCTGCCGTCCTGAGCGGTGCCAACTTTGTGCTGCAATCGGCGGGCTGGCTGGAGGGGGCATTGACCATGTCCTATGAAAAGCTGGTCATGGACGCGGACTACCTCGGGGCAATGCACCGGTTCCTGGGCGGCCTGTCGCTGGATGATGAGGCCTTTGCCATGGACGCCTTTGCCGAAGTCGGTCCCGGCGGTCATTTCTTTGGCTGCGGCCACACGATGCGGAATTATGAGACGGCGTTCTACGACGCTGGGCTATCCGACACGCAGCCGTTCGAAACTTGGTCTGAAAAAGGCGGCGCCGATGCCGCCCGCCGCGCCAACCGACAGTGGAAAGAGGACCTGATGCGCTACGAGGCACCGCCGCTGGATGAGGCGACGGACGAAAGCCTGAGAGATTTCATGGATCGCAAGAAAGCCACCCTGCCCGACCTCTGGCACTAGTCCGCGTGGGACCAGGGCGACATGTTCATCGCGCCTTATTCCACCGTTACGGTGATCACATCGGACACAATCGGTATGGAGTGGGGCACGTGTCCAAAGTCGCCCAACACCAATTGCAGCGTATGTTGCCCGGGCGCCAGATCAAGGGTCACTTCGGTCTGACCACCACCAAAATGCATGTGGTTTTCATCCGAAGCGATTCCATTGGACAGCTCATCGGCTCCATCTTCACCCTCTCCCAGCGGTGGACGATCAAGGAGCAGATGGTGATGCCCGGTGTTTTCTTTTTCCGTCCCCGAGGGCGCGACCCCCATGCCGCTCAGGCCAAAGATAACTGTCACGGGCGAGGAAACGGTGTCCCCATCAGACAGGTTGGCAAAGTAGACGCGCGCGTCAGGATTGGATGGCGTTTCGCCGCCGGCCCATGCGGGGATGGCCAGCAAGGACAGTGCCAGAATGGCGGCAAGGTGTTTCATATTTCTCTCTCCACAAAAATGCCGTTCGACATGTCTGGATGATAGCACAGAGCAGCTGATTTTCGAATTGCGGCCCGTAAACCCCAAGTGCGTCAGTTCACTTCATCACACGCTTTGCACCATGCGAACCGGAAACGCATGTCAACCAAGTGCGATCTTCGCACAGCAGAAACTTTTCCCGTTGCGCGAATTCAAAGTTCTTACGCCCCAAGGGATCGGTCGCCAAGCGCGCGCGATAGGCTTCATATTCAGCCAGGCTGGGAATGTTGTAGACCCCGTATGCCAGGCTGGATGACCCCTCATGTGGGGCAAAATATCCGATCAGATCCGCGCCGCATCTGGGGATGGCTTGCGCCCAGTTTCGAGCATACCGCTCGAACTGCTCTTTCTTGGTCGGGTCGATGTGGTAGCGAATGAAACATGTCAGCATGTGAATCTCCTGTGTCAGCAGGTGTGATCTAAACGCTTTCTCGGCGCTGATGCTTCGGTTAGCATCGAAGTATGAAGAGCGGACCTGATATCGCACGTGTGGCCGCATTGATCGGTGATCCGGCGCGCGCCAACATTCTGACGGCCCTCATGGCCGGCAAGGCGCTCACCGCGACCGAGCTTGCGTCCGAGGCCGGCGTCACGGCACAAACCGCCAGCACCCATCTCAAACGACTATTGGATGGCGGACTGTTGCGCCTGCGCGGGCAAGGGCGGCACCGATACTATTCGCTATCGGGGCCAGACGTCGCCGCAACTTTGGAAAGCCTGATGGGGCTGGCTGCGGGTCACGGACACCTGCGAACACGAACCGGCCCCAGGGACACCAGCTTGCGAGAGGCGCGGGTGTGCTACAACCACCTTGCCGGAACGCGCGGCGTGCAAATGTATCGCTCGATGATTCAGCGGGGGGTTCTGACCGAAGCAGATGAAGAGGTGACGTTGACCGACAGAGGTCGCGCATTCATCACCGATTTCGGCATAGATCTGTCAACCCCCACCCGCAGCAAGGCACCGCTGTGTCTGGGCTGTCTGGACTGGAGCGCGCGAGACACTCATCTTGCGGGCCGATTGGGTCGTGCGATGTTTGCGCATATGGAAGACCGGAATTGGAACAAGCGGGCGTCCGGTTCTCGGCATGTGCGGTTTACTGCTGCCGGTCGAGAGACGTTTCAGCAGTGGTTTCCTGATTGAATGGGAACACTCTGTCCGGCGCCAAACAATTCCTCCCGCCCGTCGTCAATGCCCCTGACGGGACATCTCCTCCCGTTGGGCCCGGCAGCGCGCGGGCCTTGCCCGCGCGCTGCCGGGCCCCCCCGCCGTCCGCAGGACGCAAGACCGAAGGTCGCGCAGGTGGAGATGAACGAGGGTTGGAAACGATTGTTTCGTCGTTTCCGCGACGCAAACGATCCGCGACAAAACCCTGATATTATCCCACCTCTGCCCCGTTCTCGCCCAGATTGGCCAGCATAACCAATCCTCGAAACGCTGAATAAGCTGAGGAACCGAGCATGGATCGACTGACCGAAATGGAAGCCTTTGCCAATGTGGTGGACCAGGGTGGCTTTACCGACGCTGCCAAGAAGATGGGCATATCAAAGTCGGCTGTCTCCAAGCACGTCTCAAGTCTGGAGGCCCGCCTGGGTGCGCGCCTTTTGAACCGCACGACGCGCCGTGTCAGCCCGACCGAAATTGGCCTGGCCTATTACGACCGCGCCCGCCGCGTTCTCAATGATGCTGGCGAGGCCGATGCTCTGGTAACGTCCATGCAATCCGCGCCTTCAGGTCTGTTGCGGATCAGCGTGGCCACCGATTTCGGGGTCAATCACCTGTCGCCCGTCCTGTCGGACTTCTTGTCGGATTTTCCGGACATCACGGTCAACATGGTGCTCAACAACCGCTACGTCGAACTGATCTCGGAAGGGTTCGACATGGCCGTACGCATTGGCGAGCTGGAAGACAGCACCCTGCGTGCACGGAAGTTGACCGAAACAACCAAACGCATGATCGCGAGCCCGGAATATTTCGAAAAATACGGCCGCCCGCAAAAGATCGACGACCTGAATGAGCACAAGTTGCTGCACTATTCCAACCAATCCAGCGGCAACGTCTGGAAGCTGACTGCGCCGTCAGGCGAAAAACGCCAGGTGCGCACCGCCGGCTGGCTGAGCGTCAATGACGGGCAATCCTTGCTCAACGCCGCAATCTCAGGCCTGGGAATCGCCTATTTACCCAGCTATCTCTACGCCGACGCGCTGGAGCAGGGCCTGATCGAGGACGCCATGCCGTCCCTGCCGGACGAAACCCAGGGAATTTACGCAGTCTATCCGCCGGGCCGCTTCACGCAGCCCAAAGTACGAGCTTTCATCGACTTTCTGGTCCACGCCTTTTCCGAAAAGGGTCCAATGGACTGGTAACTCAAATCTTGCTTCCCTTGGCAGACCAACTGGCCCCCGGGCGTCACTGACGTTCGGGGGTTTTCTTCATCCGATGGTTACTGATGAACCGGCAGAACCACCGCCTCGACACGCCGGTTCGTTTCACGGCCTTCCGGCGTTGAGTTTGATGCGATAGGCGCAAGATAACCTGCACCGGCCGTTTCCAACTGGTCCGGGCTCACATCGAACCTTTCGACCAATCGGGCCTTGACGGCCTCGGCCCGGCGTTGACCCAACGAGATGTTCTGCTCCAACAGTCCGATGTTGTCTGTGTGCCCGACCAGAGCCATTCGTCTCGCTGGATCCCGTTTCAGCCACCCGGCCAGGTCCGACAAGGACTTGAATGGCCCAGTCCCCAGAGAATCTGCACCGGTTTCAAATTCAAGGTCGCCCAGAACCACATGGCCGGCCGTTTCAAGAATGGCCGAAAATTCCGACGGTACAGCCCTGGCTGGTTCAACCTCTTGTGTGACATCCAAAGGCGGAACATCCGATGGCGTGACGGTGATGATCTGCACATAGGCATCCGGTGGATTGCGGCTGACCAGCAGGCTGAGCACCTCTTTGTCGCGGATCGCTGACAGAAACCGGTAATCCCGGATCGAGACAAACATGTCCGGCGAGGGTACGATCTCGGTCCCAAAACGGAAATCAAAGCCGCCACAGGCCTTTGCCGGACAGTCCAGCAAAACATCATACCCTTGCGCTTCGAGCTGGTCTCGCAAAGACGCAAACACTTGCAAGGTTGTTTTCGATCCGACCGAAATGCGCCAGGTTTGTTTGACAACCTGCCCCTGGACCTCTCGTGAGGGCACACTGGAGCCATCCCAGACAGCAAGCGGCAAGTCATAACTGTCGAGCGGGTTGACCCTGTTGGTCAGCTGCCGAGCCTCTGATGGCAAAGCCAGCTCCTGTGCCACGGCAGGCCCGGCCGCAAATGCGGTGCAGAAGGCAAGCGTTCTGATCATCTGAACTGGCTGTGATACTCATCGTTGGGCACCATGCCCGTGGCGCTGGCCACGCGGTTGGACATGTTGAAGAACCCGATGACGTTCGCCAGATCCCAGATGTCCCGGTCACTCAACCCAACATCGCGCAGCGCCTGACGGTCCGCCTCTTCCGTTGTCGCGCTCGCGGTTGTGATCTTTTCGGCAAAATCCAGCATCGCACGCTGACGCGGATCCAATGGCGCAACGCGATAGTTCATCACCAGCATCTCCCCCAATTTGGGATCCCCTGACAACTGCCGCACGGCCGCGCCATGAGCCACCAGACAATAGAAGCATTTGTTGATCGACGAAACGACAACTGCGACCATTTCGCGTTCAAGTTTGCTCAGCCCACTGGGGGCCAGCATCAGGTCGTTGTACATATTGGTAAAGGCGTTCAGCTTATCGATGTCAAATGCGTTGGCTTTAAGCACATTGGGCACCATACCCAGCTTTTCGACACAGATATCGAAATAGCGCTGCGTCTCTTCCGGCAGCGGATCGACCATGGGCAAGTTCAATGCGGTGGGTTGGCTGTCTTTGGTCACGTCTGTCTCTCTCCCCTAGACAAGATGGCGATAATGATACTTGCTGACCGGCTGCATTCCCAGCGAGCGGTAGAGCGCATTGGCCCCCTCGTTCGCATCGGTGCACATCACGCTCAAAGTGTCGGCACCGTTTTCGAGTGCCCAGAAGGCCGCGCCCCGCATGGCCCATTTGCCAAGCCCCTGTTTGCGCTGGAATGGAACAATTTCGACGGCATGAACCATGACCACACCGTCGTGAATGGCGGCGTAGGCAGCCCCACCGGGTTTGTCATTGTGGCGCAACAGAATGCCGGTTTTAGGACCCTTGGCCCGCTCCATAACGGCCAATCGCGCCGGGCCAATGCCACCTGCGGCCCAGATCTCACGCATAATGGCCAGCGGCTCCCAGATGGTGAAGACCGTCACGCGCGGGATCGCAAGGTCCGTCAGTTGTTTTGCCGGGCAGGAATAGATCGTGACCGCATCGACAACCTCATATCCGCGCGCCTCCAATTGGGCATCCAGCCTCTCGTCTCCCGGGCGGATCATGAAGATCTGTTTCTGCCCAAGGCCGCGCATCGCGGCCTCGACCGCTTGTATCTCTGCTTCGGTCACAGGGCCATCTGCCGTGGCAGCGGACACCCGGCTGCCGCCACCCCGCCCCTCGCGCAAGACGAAAGGACCGGCGGAATGACGGGCAGCCGTGGGCCAGGTCTGGTCGATGACATCAAACCACGACACGCTCATAGCTCCAGTTCCCGCGCCAAGCGCGTGACGGCGGCATCAATGCGGGCCCCGTCAGTGCCACGCACCACCACATTCGCACCGAACACGCCATCCTTTTGGAACGGGTAGCATCCGATCGAAAGATCGGCGAAGTCCTTGGCCAGCGTCGAAAGAGTCAAGGCGATGTCGCCCTCACCCCGATTGACCCTCAGGGTTTGCGACAACAGCGGCGCTCCACCTGTCAATGTGGGCAGGACGCTGGCAACCATGGCGCGGAAGACGCTGGGGACACCTGCCATGACATGGACGTTTTCCAACGTGAACCCCGGCGCGGTCGACACCGGGTTTTCGATCAGAACGGCATCATCGGGGATGCGCGCCATGCGCAGACGCGCCTCGTTCAACTCCAGCCCCGTGGCCGCATAATGCGCCTCCAACAGGGCCCGCGCGTCGGGACGCACGTCGATGTGCTTGCCGAATGCGCGCGCAATACAATCGGCAGTGATGTCGTCATGAGTAGGGCCAATGCCTCCGCTGGTGAATACGTGGTCGCTGGCGACAGACAGCGCTTTGACAGCCTGCTCGATAGCGTCAGCATCGTCGCTGACGATCCGCACCTCACACAGGTCGATGCCATGTTTCGTCAACTCCTGGGCCAGATGAAACATGTTCGCGTCTCGGGTCCGCCCCGAAAGGATCTCATCCCCGATGACAAGCATAGCAGCCTTTGGGTTCGACATGGGTCGGCCTCCTGTGAAACGCGTCTGCAAGATATCTGTCCTGCCCTGCCCCGCAAGGGCAGAAAGCGACTAAGGCGCAGGTGTCGCAGATATCCGGTCGAAAAGAGCCATATCATCCAGGCTGCGTGAGGATCATCGCGCCCTAGGGCTGAGCGATCAAGGCACCCGCCTTAACACGGGCGTCGCCCCCATCGAGGCGTTTGGCGACATAACCATCGCTCAGCCAGTCCATATTGCGTTCAAAAATGGCGCAGGTCCTGGCGGCGACCGGTGCTGGCCGTCGTCGCCACGCCGATCCATGGCACCTCTATCAACCCCGATGAAATCGCGGCGGCCCTGACGGACGGGTTCGACAGCTTCCACCCCATCGGCCGCGTGGGTCAGGCACAGCATGTGGCCAAAACGATGGTGCACCTGCTGTCAGACTGCGCGACCTGCGTCACTGGCGCAATCTGGGAGGTGGACGGGGGTGTCATGGCCGGCGTCACCTGACCCCTCTTTTCCCTTGGGCGGGGCTGCGCTAGGCAGGGGGCATGAACTTCCCCACGCCCCTGATCCCCGCCCGCCTGATCCGCCGCTACAAACGCTTTCTGGCGGACTGCACGCTAGAGGATGGGCGCGAAGTCACGGCCCATTGCGCCAATCCCGGTTCGATGATGGGGTTGGCCGAAACGGGATCGAAGGTTTGGCTTGAGCCCAACGACGACCCCAGGAAAAAACTGAAATTCGGCTGGCGGCTGGTTGATCACGAGAACGGCCATTTTACCGGCGTCGACACTTCGATCCCCAATCGGGCCTTGCGCGCCACGCTGGAAGCGCAGGAAATCCCCGAACTCGCTGCCTATGATACCGTCCGGGCCGAAGTGAAGTACGGCGAGAAGAGCCGGATCGACTTTCTGCTCTCTGGCCCCGGCCTGCCGAACGCCTATGTCGAGGTCAAAAGCGTGACCCTGTCGCGCCAGCCGGGTCTTGCCGAGTTCCCCGACAGCGTTACTGCGCGAGGCACCAAACACCTGAACGAACTGGCCTCGATGGTCGCCCAAGGGCACCGCGCCATCATGCTCTATCTTGTACAACGCACCGATTGCGACCGTTTTGCCCTGGCCGCGGACATCGACCCCGCTTATGCGGCGGCTTTTGACGCAGCGCACCAGAACGGCGTCGAGCGGTTGGTCTATGCGACGCATATCTCGCCCAAGGGTATCACGGTCGACGCCACCCGCACCCTGCCAGCTGAGTACCAATTGTGACCATTGAGATTATTGAGCTCGGTGAAGACCTGATCCAGAAAGCTGCAGAGGTATGGCGTGCGGGCTGGCACGAGGCGCATGCCCCCATCGTTCCAGGTGACCTGACCGAGCAACGCACTCTGGACAGCTTTGTTGAGCGGCTAAGGAAATACGCACCCACAACCCGCATTGCGATTCGGGATAATCAAGTTCTGGGTCTATGTGTGGTTCTGAACGACGAGATAAATCAGATGTATGTCTCGCCCCATGCGCGTGGAACTGACCTGGCCGCCGGCCTGATCCGGGACGGTGAACAGCGTATTCAAGCGGGCGGGCACATGACCGCATGGCTGGCCTGTGCGGTTGGCAACAACCGCGCAGCGCGATTCTATCAAAAGCATGGCTGGACAAACACGCGCACGCAAACCCTGCGCTTTGAAACGCAGGACGAATCTTATCCACTTGAAATCTGGCGGTTCGAAAAGCCCGTGACCTGAACCGCCAGAAGCCTTAGCCAAAAACGTAAAAACACAGCTTATTGCCATCCGGATCGCGCACATAGGCGCCATAAAAACGATCCGGCACGCGCTGGCCCGGCTCGCCCTCATCCGTTGCGCCCAGGCTGATGGCCCGGTCGTACATGGCCTGTGCCGCATCCTTGCTGTCGGCGGGAAAGGCAATCATGCCGCCGTTGCCATGATGACAGGTTTCTCCGTCGTAGGGCGTGCAGACCGCCACCATGGGCGCTCCGGGTTCTGCCCCGATGAAAGCGATGCGGCCGGCGTCGATCACGACCTTGGCGCCCTTGTCGGCAAACAGCCCTGTGTAAAAGCTCTTGGCGCGCTCCATATCCGACACGCCGACGGTGACATAACCGATCATCTGATTGTCCTGTTCTGTTGGGGTTCTTGGCTGCGCCAAAGACTCTGCCAAGCTTCGAGGATTATCAAATCACGAAACCGACAATGCCATACACACACTAAAAGACCTTGCGTCCGCCCTGGGTATGACGTCAAAAGCCGGCGATCGAACGCCCTCTGGCCCTTTTCGCGCAAGCAGACTAAATAGGGGCCAAGCGCGCAACGAATGGAGCCCCGCGTTGATGAAAGAACATCGTGGCCGCCTGACCAAGGACGGCATCCGCATTTACGAAGAAGGTGACTTTGCCGGCATGCACGCGGCGGGGGCGCTTGCGGCGCAGATACTGGATGACATCGCGCAGCATGTGTTTCCGGGTCAGACCACCGGCGCGATCGACGGCATGATCACGCAGATGGTCGAAGATGCGGGCGCAACATCAGCCACCATCGGCTACAAAGGTTATCAGCACGCCAGTTGCATCAGCGTCAACCATGTGGTTTGCCACGGCATTCCCGGTGAAAAGCGGCTCAAGGATGGCGACATCCTGAACATCGACGTGACCGTGATCGTAGATGGCTGGTTTGGCGACACCTCGCGCATGTATGTGGCAGGCAAATTGCCGCGCAAGGCCGAACGTCTGATCCAGGTGACTCACGATGCGCTGTTCAAGGGCATTGAGATGGTCAAACCCGGCAATACCTTCGGTGACATCGGCCACGCCATTCAGGCCTACGTCGAGGCGCACCGGATGAGCGTCGTGCGTGACTTCTGCGGCCACGGGTTGGGTCAGGTGTTCCACGCCCCGCCCAACGTCCTGCACTATGGCCGCCCCGGCACTGGCGCGGTTCTGGAAGAAGGCATGTTTTTCACCATCGAACCGATGGTGAACCTGGGCCGCCCCGAAACCAAGACATTGGCCGATGACTGGACCGCCGTGACACGCGACAAATCGCTGTCGGCGCAGTTCGAACATTCGGTGGGTGTGACAGCAGACGGGGTCGAGATCTTTACCCTGTCGCCGGGCGGCAAGTTCCACCCAACTTATTGATCGTCTTCCTTGGCCTGCTGGTGCTGCCAAAGCGCCAGCAGCAGGGTCGTATCGCCAACCGGCGTCACCGCATCATGGATGAACACGGATGACCGGCGCGGCTTACGCTCTGGCCCCGTCGCTTCTTTTGTATGATCAATCGGCCCCCAAAGCCCTGATGTCATCGTGCGATCCATGTGGAGCACGGTAGCACGCTTGCATCACAGCTCCAAAAGCGCAGGCAGTTCGGCCATATCATGGAACACCTGTGCGTCATGGGCCGCCAAGCGGGCACCATCATCATGCTCGGCGTAGCCAAAGCATCGCATCCCTGCCCGCGCCGCTGCCAACGTGCCACTTGGGCTGTCTTCGATCACCGCCGGAGACTTGGCCCCAAAATGTTCTGCCGCAGCCAGAAACAAGTCCGGCTCAGGTTTGCCGACACCCAGTTCGTGGGCCGAAAACATGGCAGGCTCAAACCGCTCCCACAGGCCGTTCTGGCCAAGCGTGATCTTCATCTTGTCCGGGCTGCCGTTTGAGGCGACGCAATACGGGATGCTACGCGCATCGAGACGGGCCAGAACATCGGGAATGCCACGGACCAGCGGTACACCCATTTTCAGCCCGGCGTAGGTCTCGGCATAGATTTGGTCAATCCAATTTTCCGGCAGGTCCGCGCCCATGTCGCGCGCTTTGGTCATGACGCCGGTCATCGTGCCGCCAACAAAATGCCCCATGCAGTCTTTCAGGGTGAGGTCCAGTCCATAGCGAGCCAGATTGCTCACAAGCACCTGGTTGGACACGACCTCGCTGTCGACCAGCACACCGTCGCAATCGAAAATCACCAGATCAAACATGTGTTTGCTCCAAATCGCTTGTGCGAGCAGATCTATCGAGCGGCAACCAGAGGATCAAATGCGGAATTGGCGACGCCCCGCCTGCTTCGTTTCAATCTGAAACAGACCGCCACAGCAGCGTCACATGGGTGTCACCGTATTTGCGCCGGTCGTGCAACTCGAACCCATCGGGCACGTTCATCGGCTGGCTTTCTTCCCAGATGATCAGCGCGTCATCGGCAACCCATCCACCCTGCACGGCCAGGTCCAAGGCCATTTGCCCCAGGTCCTTGCCATACGGCGGATCGAGGAACACCAGATCAAATGCTGCGTCGGGATTGGCCCCAAGCCGGGTCGCATCACGGCGGATCAGAGCAGTGCGATCCTTGGCGCGGGTCAGGTCGATGTTCTTGCGGATGAGCCCCTGCGCCACGCGCCCGTCATCGACAAAGCTGACATGTGCAGCACCGCGCGACAGCGCCTCCAGCCCAAGCGCGCCGGTGCCCGCAAACAGATCCAGCACCCGTGCGTCAGGAACAGCGCCCGTGTGCATCAACACGTTGAACAGGCTTTCGCGAACCCGGTCGGTGGTGGGGCGCAGATGGGCACCCGCGTCCCCCTTGCCGACAGCGGCCAGTGCTCGGCCCCGGAATTCTCCGGCAATGATCCTCACGCTTTGAGGAGCGGCTTCAAATCCGCCTCTGGATCGCCCACAACCGCCGGATCCGCGGTCTTTCCCGCGTCAATCAGACGCTTGCCGACCATATAGGCGCGCGGGTCGTTCATCGCGTCCACAGCCAGCAACTGATCGCCCCTGTAGTACCAGAAAGAATTGGTCAGCCCCTCGCCCTTGCGGACAACGACGCGATCATATCCCGTGTTCAAACCGGCGATCTGAAGCTTGACGTCGTATTGATCCGACCAGAACCAAGGTGTCGCGACATAATCCTTCTTCGCGCCCATCATGTTCTGCGCCACGACTTCAGCCTGGTCTATCGCGTTGGGGACGCTTTCCAGCCGGATGCGATCGCCTTTGTAGGGGAAAGACGCGCAGTCACCAGCCGCCCAGATCGACGGATCCGAGGTGCGGCCATGTGCGTCCGTCTTGATCCCATTGTCCAGCTCGACCCCGGCCATTTCCGCCAGTTGCGTTGCGGGCGCGATGCCCACACCCACCACGGCAAAGTCGATCTCAAGCTCGGACCCATCTGTCAGAACAGCACCAGTCACCTTGCCGTCCGCGCCGACCAGGTGATCCAGGCCTACACCCTCACGAATGTCAGCCCCGTGGCTGCCATGCAGGTTCCGGAAGTAGTCGCTGGTTTCAGTCGCTGCGACACGCTGCAAAATGCGATCGGCCATTTCCACCAGCGTCACCTGCACGCCGCGCTTGGCGCAGACGGCCGCCGCCTCGAGCCCGATGTAGCCACCGCCGATGATCAGCGCGCGCGCACCATCCTTGAACTCGGGTGCCATGGCGTCGGCGTCAGCCAGATCGCGCACCAGGAATACATTGCCCAGATCGCCACCGATCTTGGCCGCCAGGCGGCGGGGGTCGGACCCAGTGGTCAGCGCCAGCTGGTCATAGGCGATCACCTCGTCCCCGGCTGTCACGGTCTTGGCGCTCGCATCAATCGCACTCACGCGCTGCCCCAGCTTCACGGTGATGTTCTGTTCTTCGTAGAAGGACGCAGGCCGCAGGAACAGACGCTCCAGCTCCATGTCGCCCAGCAGATAAGCCTTGGACAGCGGCGGGCGCTGATAGGGCAGGACCGCCTCGGCCCCGATCAGAGTGATCTCGCCCTCAAACCCATCCTTGCGCAGTTTCGCTACAAGGGACGATCCCGCCTGTCCGGCTCCGATCACAACGATGTGATTCATATTCATACCGCCTCGCTAGAAAATGATGGTCCTCTTTCGATCGACAGCTATATGCCCAAGGGCGCAGAACCGCAAATCCAACAAAGAGGTATCAAAGTATGATTGCAGTTGGCGAACAAATTCCCGACGCCACAGTGACGTTTATGAGCCCCGAAGGCCCGCAGCAGATCAACATTGCGGAGAAGGCCAAAGGCCGCAAAGTTGTCATATTCGCGGTACCCGGAGCCTACACTCCGACTTGCCATTCTGCCCACGTTCCCAGCTTTATCCGCACCAAGGCCCAGTTCGCCGAAAAAGGCGTGGACGAGATCATTTGCGTGTCCGTCAACGACCCCTTTGTCATGTCGAGCTGGGGCGAATCAACTGGCGCAACAGCGGCCGGATTGACCATGCTGGCCGACGCAGAATGCACATTCACCGACGCCATTGGGGCGCGCTTTGACGCCCCGCCTGCGGGCTTGATTGCACGTTCAATCCGGTACGCAATGCTGGTGGATGACGGCGTGGTTGCCGTCGTGAACGTCGAAGCAAATCCCGGCATGTGCGACCTGTCCGCGGGCGAGGGTTTGCTTGAAGCCATCTAAGTTTTGGCGCCCCGAAGCTGCCGGCTTCGGGGCGGTTTTCATATCGAAATATTATTGTCAGTTGAGACAGGCAAAAATCCACCGATGAACCGGATCTTTTCCTTGGCCTCGGGCATCCAGCACAATTTCAAGTGAATTTGATTCGTCTCAGAGCAGCGAGTCCATCTTGCGCGCCAGCTTGGCATCCAGCGCCGACAACCCGTCCACATCATGAGTGCTCAGCACGACTTCGACCGTGCGATAGACGTTGTTCCATTCCGGGTGGTGGTTCCATTTCTCGGACCAGATGGCGACGCGGGTCATCCAGCCAAAAGCCTCGACGAAATTGTCGAAGATAAAGGTTTTGGTGATCGCGTCTCGCCCTTCGACCATGGTCCAGCCATTTTCAAACAGCGGACTCAGCAGCGGGCCGCGTGTGGCGTCTGACAGTTTCTCGGTCATTGCTGTTCCTCCACATCTACCTTCTTGAAGGGGCCGTAATCCGTCAACAGCTCAATCTCCTGGTCGACAGCCTCGCGCTCGGCTTCAAGATAGCGGGCGATGGCATCGGCAAAGCCGGGATCGCCCACCCAATGCAGGCTGTGGGTTTGCGTCGGCATGTACCCGCGCGCAAGCTTATGTTCGCCCTGTGCGCCGGCCTCGACCCTTTGCAACCCTTCGGCGATGGCCAGGTCGATGGCCCGATAATAGCACAGTTCGAAATGCAGACAGGGGTGATGTTCGATGCAGCCCCAATAGCGGCCAAAAAGCGTTTCACGCCCGATGAAATTGAGCGCCCCGGCCACATAGGCCCCGTCCCGTTCCGCCAACACCAATGCCATGTCATCGGCCATCGTTTCGTGGGCAATCTCAAAGAATTGGCGGGTCAGGTACGGAGAGCCCCATTTGCGCGCGCCTGTGTCCTGATAGAACGTCCAGAATGCGTCCCAGTGTTCGGGACGCAGTGCGTTGCCTGTAAAGGACTGGATCTGACCACCAAAATCGTTGGCCTGCCGCCTCTCCTTGCGCAGTGTCTTGCGCTTGCGTGAGGACAGGGCCGCCAAGAACCCTTCGAAATCAGCATAACCCTCGTTAAGCCAGTGAAACTGTTGCGTTGTACGGTGCATCAGCCCCATTTCGCGCCCAACTTTGGCCTCGGCTTCGGTGCAAAAGGTGACATGCACGGACGAGACATTGTTGTCCGAGGCCAGCTGGACCATCCCCTGTACCAACGCAGATTGACCGATGCCTTCGTACCCGGGCCGCACCAGAAACCGACGCCCCGTGGCAGGCGTAAAGGGCACCGCGACCTGAAGTTTGGGATAGTACCGCCCTCCCGCATTTTCGTAGGCATGGGCCCAGTTATGGTCAAAGATGTACTCGCCCTGACTGTGTGACTTTGCAAAAAGCGGCGCGGCAGCGATCATCATACCGTCAAGATACGCTGTCAGGTACTGCGGTTGCCACCCGGATCTGGGTCCGACCGAGCCGCTCTGTTCCAGTGCGTTCAGGAAACGGTGTGTGGTAAACGGGTCGAATGGGCGCCCACCATCCGCAGCCTCTGGGCAGGCGCAAGCGTCCCAAACCTGCGGTGAAATCTGCGACAGCGATCCCAGAACCTGAATTTCGATTTGCGCCTGATCCATATCCCCTCCGGCTTAGACCCTTTATCTGTGGTCTGGGGCGCAGGGATCAACCCGGCGCTTGGGCGAGATACCCTTCGAAGGTCACGTTCCGGGCAACGCGCCGCGCCTCCTGGTCCTGTTGAGCGGACTTGGAAGTCCAGCACAGGATATCCGCCCCCGCTGCCTTGAGTTCCGCCACGCGCGGGCGGGCCAGGTCTTCGACCTCGTGGCTGACAAAGCACGAGCGTGTCCGCTCATAATCTGGAATGCCCCGGAGGCGATCACAGACAGCCTGCGACAATGGCCATTCCTCCGGGTCATAGGCGCTGGTCACGATACCGCGCGGAATATCCGGCAATAGATCGGCCAGCATTGCCACGCTATTGGGATTGAACGACATAAGTGCGACAGGCCCTTGATACCCTGCAAGCGCCGCAGCCGTAGCACGTTCCAGCGGTCCGATGGACATGCCCATGGCGCCGTCCTGATCCTTTAGCTCGATCAGCAGAGGAGCGCGCCCTTCCACCAGTTCGAGCACGTCCACCAAGCTGGGAATGAACGCGTCATCGCCACCCAAAAGGGGCGTCGCACGCGCCTGATCGGATGACACAAGACGAATGGCACCCGGCATGCCAGTCAGACGTCCCATATCATAGTCATGAAACACCATCGCCTGC
>FYBJ01000060.1_pt1 | contig 17540 bp, 17 predicted proteins | sample 1134611 | NCBI WGS metagenome assembly FYBJ01 (sample SAMEA104116008, study PRJEB20421) | marine metagenome | isolation source: marine | reverse complement strand
AGTGTGGACTGTCTGAAGAACATGTAGACTATAGCGACCTGTGTCATACCTTAGCCTTTACACCCCTCCAGAAGCGGGTTTCTCCTATTGTGGTGTAAAACTCAAGATCTGGGTCGAAATCCCTGTGATCTAGGGAGTTTAGGTGGTCAGGGAGTCCGTGGTTCTTCATTGCTGCACAGTAAAGCATCTGTATACAGTAGTCTGGGTCCTGTCCCTTACTGTCATACAGGGCTATAACGTCTCTACTTGAGATTGTATCTAAACCACTGTCCTCCATGGTCTTATGTACCCACTTACGGTACTTCTCAACCCCAAAGTTGGGGATACCTTTGTACCCATCAACCGAATCCCCACAGGCCCACTGGAAGAACAGCATTTGCATACACTCTTCTGGTGTGTAGCGGTCTGGAAATACGGAGTAGTCTGGGTTGTATACATACCCCGGACACTGCTTCATATCCTTATCGGTCGTTACGATTACCCGTACCTCATCTAGCCCGTGGTCCTCTGTGGCGTACAGACAGAGCCTGTCGTCGGCCTCGAGGTCTGGGTTAGATAGGATCTGCTCGTAGTTCTCCAGCATCCAGTCCTTAGCACCACGAGCAAATCGTGGTACGGGCTTACCTACCCGGTTCTGTTTGTAGTCTGGGTAGACCTTGTGACGGAAGTTCTCACCCTCGGACACAAACACGTAGGTCTTCGTAGCACCAACGGACTGTGCCCACTCCGTGACGAAGTTCCTAATGGCCTGAATAACCTCGTCTTGGTCCCCGTCGTCACACACAGCCGCTGCTAGGTAGGCGATGATGTCACCGTCGATCAGGGCTACGATCTTGTCGTCTGATGTAATCAAGATTCACCTCCATTCATGTGACTCTTACGGGATCTGTCCACATCATCCACCTCAGAAGGGAGGGTACCAACCTCAACACGGTGAATGGTCTCAGACATGCACAGCATGTTCCAGATAGCCGCCCGGAGGTGGTGTGGTTCTGGGTCACCCGAGAGGAACCCGACAAGGTGTCGTAGAGCTGCGTCTGCGTAGGACGATACGGGCAGTCCCTCTTCCCAGTTTCTTCCAAGGGGATTCTCCATGTGCTTAGATACTTCGTTCAGTGTGTAAGGGAAGCCTACAGCAAGGTAGTGCTGCTTGCCCTTTCCTTCCTTGGACTCCCGCTTGGCTCCGGTAGGGTGTTCTACCAGTTCTTCCTGTTCTACTTCCACTGACTTCTCTGTGGTGTTGTCTACCACCCTACCTACTACTTCGTATTCACAGTGGTAAAGACACCCCTTACCTACACCATCAATGCTAGTATGAATACCCTCGCCTTCCGACATTTGTGATTCACACTCAAGTATATCACCAATCTTAATACCAAAGTAGTTTACAAGAGACTTAACCATATCCCCGACTCTAGCACGTTCTACCATTTCCATTCCTTTCTAGTGGGTCTCTGCCCAGCTATCGCCTACACCGTAGGCACCTGTTAGTTTAACCTTCATACCAAAGTACTCACCAGCCCTCGTGATGGAGTCAACGAATAGTTGTCCAACATCGTGTGCAATCTCTGGCTCACACTCTACCTGCTGCTCGTCGTGTACGTTCACACACAAGCCCCACCGCTCACCGTGGGGTCCGTACCGCTCCACCATAGCCTCGTAGAACAGGATAAGGGCTACCTTCATAGTGACAGCACCATCACCCTGACACACGTTGTTCACGGCCACACCAAAGATACGTGATTCCTTTTCCTCCTGAGTCCTTTCGGTACCGTATAGCGGACGCTTACGTACGTGTACCTTACGACCGTCAATAATGGCAACATGACGGTCTGTCTTGGCCTGCCTGATAGACCGCTTCTTCAGGTGCTTTAGGCCCGGACACTTGTCGTACAGCTTACGTTCTAGTTTCTTGTCTGTCTTACCACCATAGATGAACTTGAAGTAGAACGTCTTAGCTTCTGCCCGTGTAGGTAGTTCTGCGAGTCTCTGATTAACATCGTGGATGTTCTCCTTCTCCAGCATCCTACCAAACTCACCGTCGTCCCACTCCGCCACACGGTTACCAAGCATCATAGCCTCGAGTGCGGAGGCATCAGCACCCACCAGTTTCATACCGGGACGTGGCCCAAACAGGGCACGGCACCTAGGATCACCGGGGATCTGTCCCATGTTTGGATTATTGTGGGACATACGACCAGCAACTGTACCGTTGGTGATAACACCACCGTGGATCTTACCGTCCCTGTGACACTCCTTCCAGTTTGCTATGAACCCTAGTATCTTATCAACCTCAGCAATCTTACAGATAGCCTTGATCTCTGGGTAGTCAAGTTGCTCTAGGATAGCACCCTTTACGCTATCCTTACCACCCTTGGTCTTGTCCCTAGGATCCCCAACCCACCCATACTTCTCGTGTAGGAGCCTGCGGATGTGGTCATCACTACTGGGATTGAACAGGAACTCCTCACGCTTGATACGGAAGGGTCCGGGCTCTAGCCTTTCCTTGATAGCAGTGGAACCCTTACCCCTCACCATACCCTTTGTAGCGTACTTGGTACCAGTCTCTGGGTCTATCCAGTAGTCAATGGTCTTGGTCTCTGTCTCCTCCACCCACGGTTCAATGTGGGAGAGTGAATCCATGAGTCCAGCACGCTCTAGGATAAGATCATTCTCCAACTGGTACATCTTGTCAAGGTCAATGTGGAAACCATTCTCAATCTGCTTGGTAATGATTGTTGCTACCTTGTGTTCGATCTTGATAGCGTGTTCCCAGCCCTTTGTTCGTGGCATGATCCACTCGTACAGTGCCTTCTGGATACGCACGTCACTCACACACCGTTCAAGCATCTCTGGTGTGTAGGTACTCCAGTCTGTAATGTCTGTGTGTTCCTTCTTAAACCCTAGGAAAGACCCCCACTTGTCAAGCGAGTGCCCCCCGCTTGGGGCGGTCCCCCGGTCGGACCAGAGGAGTCTAGATATAAGAAGAGTGTCCAACACAGGAGGTAGAGGAGGAAGGTCGTGGGGCTTTCCGACAAGGCGTTCCAGAACAGGGCTGTCATACATACGGCCATTGTGAGCCACAAGCCTGTCCGCATCCAGCAGGGCCTTGTATAGTAATACCGGATCAGTGTACTCAGTATACGTTCCAGTCTCATAGTCATAAATAACTCCACAGTGTATCTTCGTGGCCTCTACTAGGAGACCGTCAGCTTCAATATCAAACGCCAGTACTTTCATTGTGTCAACGCCTTCCAACTCACCGGAAACAACGGCTCCATAATCTCACCGATAGCCTTGGCGTACTGCTGTGCCTCCCACTGTGCGTGACTATCTGCCCTCTGGTTATACATCCTAGCGAAAGCTGCAAGTGAGCCGGTCCATATCCACTCAGTATACATAGACTGAGGGAGAGTCATACGGGCCTGCTCTGGGCACACACCCGTGTCTAAGGCTCGTTGATAAACCTCCAAGTATGCTTTGTGGTTGTAACTGAACTCAATAGGTAGATCGCCACTTCCCTGCTTAATGTTCCTAGCCGGTGCTGATCTCCACTTGTTTGGAAGGTAGTAGTCAGGTGTATCAGACACATACCGCCTACTAATCTCTGACTCTTGGAATCCAATCTTGTGTTTGAACAACTGTCGTACCACAAATATCGGAGCTTTCACCCGCATACGGACAATAGGGTGTGCGAACGGTGCCCAGTGTTGTGCCTTCCGTTTGTGTTCGTTCAACATACGCTCGATAACCTGATGATCATCTGTTTGTGCGAAGGATGAGATGAGGTCTCTCCATTCCTCTGAGGTGTAGCCACGGGCGAGAAACTGGATGAGTTTGGTGTCGCGTTCGGAGAGATATTCGAACTGAATACCGCAGTCGCCCTTGGATCGGCAGTTCTCTGGATCAGGACATCGGAGTTCCCACTCGCTCTCCTTACCAAAGCTCACCCTCGCACAGTTCACCACTGTCAGGTCACTGTCCGCACACATCATCAGCTCTACGAAGCCTTTGTCTAATACATCTACTTTCATTATTACTCCTTCCTAAGTAAACCCCACGGGCTCCCTTTCAGGAACCCGCAGAGAGATAGCATCACCTCCAAACTTACAGGAAGTATGGTTCAAACATTACGCCTTACTCGCAGTCTTCTTGGTGGTCTTCTTCTTAGTTGTCTTCGCTGGTTTGTCTGGTTCCTCAGGTTCCACACCCTCTAGGATCTTAAGTCTCCGGTCGAGGTCTCGGATCTCTGTCACGAGGTTTCCAAAGAACACACGCTCAGATCGTGATGTACTAACAGTCTTAGCCAACTGGTCGGCTACTTCATTAAAGTCTTCATTTAACATTCTTCGTCTCCAATGTATACGGCTCGTTCGGCATACCTGATATGGCGAGTCGGCCTGTAGTCTTATCATACTGTCTGCATTCAATCAGCCCAGTAAACTTATTGTCTCGTCCCTTGAGGGAGTGGAAGTAGACCGTGTTACGATCCTCCTCTTCGTCAGCCTGTTGGTCTCTAGTGATTGCCATGAGTTCGTCAAACGTACCCGGCACGTTCTGTGTACCACGCATATCCCGTGGTACCGGTACCCTACCCTCTTCCCAACTCTTACCGTCCGACTGTGCAAGCTGTGAGATGATCATGAAGTGAGCTGGTAGTCTCTTAGTCAGGGACTGTACCCTCTTCACAAACTTCTCCAGACCTACAGGTCCCTCGTCGTTGGTGTTGACAAGGTTCATGTGGTCTAGGATAATGGACTGACACCCAAGCCCAGACACGAGGTACTCCATCTTCTCGATGATAGCGTCCTCACTACCCTCACCCCAGTGGTCGTACAGGTGTAGGTTGTCGTTCTTGTTCAGTGCCTCTAGTACCCGGTCAAGTTCGGCATCATCCAGTGTGTCGGGGAACTCACCGATAACACGCTCGTCAATCTCCATCAGCTTACGCTGGTAGAGGATAGCACGGACCGGCTTATTCAGGATCATACCAGCAATGTCCAGCTTGATGTTACTTACCGTGGACTCGAGGAAGATAGCACCAACCCTGATGTTATTGTTGAACACATCGTCCATCATCTGATCGAACACGAACGTAGTCTTACCAGACCCTGTACCAGATAGGATACCTGTCATGGTACCGATCTTACGACCAAGCATCTTGGCTGTCATAACTGGTGACGTGTAGGTCAGGATGTCACCAATGTCTTTGGTAACCTTAATCTCCCCAAGAGATACGATACCCTGAGGTACGTACTGGGGTGAGTTCCACAGGTCCTTCCACAGGTCCTGCGTGTTACCCTTCATAAGGTACTCGTTGGGGTCCTTGTGTCTAAGCTGTGTGACGTGTGCCTTTCCGGGTGGGAATATCTTGGCACAAGCCTGTGCAGATTGGGTACCCGGAACGTCATTGTCAAAGCAGAACACTACCTCTTCGAAGGAGTTGAGCCACTCGAATGCTCGCTTGATCTCATTCACTACCTTCTTAGACTCACCCTTCTTGTCACCAGACGCACCATTCTTGAGGGACACTACGGCCCACTCTCCCTTGGTACGGGAGGCGATGGTCTGGTATACAGAGAGGCAGTCGATCTCCCCCTCTGTTACAATCACACGCTTCCCTCCGGTGTCAAACAGGTGCTGACCGAACAGTTCAGCCTTCTTGTACTCGTCTCCACCGTAGCCAATGAAGTTCTTGGTGTCAACGTTTCGTACCTTGTGTCCGACAAGCTCACCGTCTGAGTAGTACGGGGCTACGTGACAGTTTCCTATCACCGTGTACCCATACCGTTGGCACGTCTCCTTCTTGATCTTACGCTTTGCGATGTCCCTACACTCACCACGCTTTGCAGGTGGTACGGGGTTCGCATACTTCTTACTTGTCACGGTGTTGGTCTTCCTTTCCAAGGGTTTACCAGACGGTGGGATTCTGTGGTCACAGGCGTGGCACGTACTCCACCCATTCTCATAGGTGTAGAGGTTGTCACCCTTTGTATCCCTACCCTGCTTTGCACACTCTGGACACCTAGACTTGATTGGTTCAAACTCTTCCATTACCTTCCCAATACTCTGTGGTATTCACCTCAGTCTCTTGAGGCTCCTCGGGCTCCCAGTTACGGAGAGTTCGTTGGATCTCGGGGTCGTCGTACTCGAACCTATCATTCTCTAGGTCACGTTGGTTGTGTCCAGACATCATCTGCTGGTACTCGTCCCAGTCCATACCTAGTTGTCCAACGGTGTACTGGTTGTACGTGTTCTCAATCTGGGTCATTAGGTCTTCCTTCCTTAAAGTCTGACAACATGATCTCTCTGTCGGTATGGGTCCAGCGGTTCTTCACCTTCTTCCAACCAACGACAATGATGGTCCTGCTCTCCTCTTGGAGCCAGTCCCACGCAAGTGGGGAGGCTAGGATCTTCTTGACCCTAGCCCCCATGTTACCCGCACTGGTGTCTTGGATACCAATAGTCTCCACCTCGTCAAAGGCAATGACATCTATGAACCCAAGCAAGTCTTTCCGCTTACGACTAAAGCTACACCAGTACTCTGTCTTCCACACCTTGTAACCATATTTGCGGAACAGTTTCATGGTGTGCGTAGTGGTAGCGGTCTTAGCCATTACGCTAGGTCCAAGTCACCGTGGTCTACCTGTTCGTCTTCGAATGGTGCTGAGTCACCATCGTCACCAGCACCGCCGGACTCATCGTCGAACGCTGATACACCTGACGGTCCGCTTCCTGAGATACGCTGGACAGCCTTGAGGTAGAGCGTTACGTAAGGTGCAGTACCGAAGTACCCGAACGCAGCGGCACCATTGATACGAACAATGTCACCACCAGTTGAGCCACCCGACACAAGGTCCGGCTCGATAGGTGAACGGTCTGGACCAACCACATCAAACTTATCCTGTGTTGCAGACTTGAAGATGAGACGCTTGTCACCCGTAGGTTCCCACTCTTCCTCCTCCTCGTTGTATGCAACCACGTCCTTAAGGCACAGAAGCTCATCCTGTGGCTTCTCACCACTGGCCTCAAGCTGCTCGTTCTGGAACTCTACAAGCTGCTCGATGATAGCCTTCCACTCTGGTGTGTCCTCTACCAAGGCACTGATCTCGTACTTGTTCGAGGTATCATTAACCTCGTCCAAGCTGGGCCAGATACATGGACCCTTAGGTGTGGTGAATGACCCCTTCATGTAGGTCTGTGAGTTTCCCTTTGACTTCTTCTTCTTCTTCGCCATGTGTGATCTCCTTAAAGATACAGTGTTTCCAACTCTTCCGTGTCCACGTAATCGAACATGAACATCCTGTCTGCCCCACGTGGGTAGACTCTCAACATACCATAGGTCCATCCGGTGGTGGAGTCAAGGCAGTAGTGTTCCTTTGTGTTCTGACTCAGCAGGGCTGGGCCGTTCAACAGTCCTCGAACACTATTCTCTACCCCAACCTGTGGGATGGTCTCCAACATCATACGGTGGGTGTGGCCCCAGATCAAGTTGCGTGCGGTATGCTTTCTAATCCACGCCATTGATGCAGCCTTACCCATGTTATTGAGTGGACAGTGGGTGTAGTCTACACCCCGTACATTCACGATCTGTCCGTACCTGTAGTGTTCCTGAAACAGATCTGGTGGTACCATGATCTCGTCCCAGTTCACTAGACTAGCGTACCCACCGGGGTCATGCTTTCGGATACGCTTCTCCCGTTCCTCGTGATTACCCTCACAGAAGATCATACGGGGTTTATACTTCCTGACCTTCTTCATCTGACTGAAGATGTGGTCGTACCCGGTCTCGATTGCCTCCCTGTCTTCCTGCATGGTACAGCGTCGAACACTGTCATGCTGGGAACAAGAGTCTAGAGAGGCAAAGTCACCAACGAATACAATCTCGTCGGGTTGCTCCTCTACAATCATGTTACCGAGGGCTTCGTGTCTAAGAAAGTCATCACCCGGATGGGTGTGCATGTCCTTGACTACCATTGTGTAACTCATTATACCTCTACTTCCTGATCTCGCACAGTGATTGTCATGCCGATGGGGTTAATCATCTCGATAACTACACCAGCATCAAGTAACATATTAAGACCATTCTGAACTTTATCCTCCCATTCATTAGGGGTAGCCTCCATAACTGTTCGGCTGACGACTACACGGGTAACCCCGGCAGAGATGATAGCCTCTGCACAGGATGGACAGGCAGCCCAAGGTGCGTACAGTGTACTACCTTGTGTTGGGATACCTAGTCGGGCACACTGTAGGAGTGCCGTTGTCTCAGCATGTGGCCGGAATCCCCCAGACTCTACCCACTTGTTAGATCCCTGAATACCTTGGATGAATGCACCTACCTGCGTGCGGTAGTCTACCTCTCGAGCAGCGTACACTGCTTGTGTCATACCGTACACGTCATCATACGTTGGGTTTTCGATCAGTTCAATGTCCATCAGAATCATAGCGTTCCTTTCCTTAGGTGAATGCGTAGGTACTATCGAGTACCCGGTTAATGTCAAACGTTCCTTGCTTGGGGTAGTCTGGAAGTTCCAGCCCCAACTGTTCTTCTACCTCGTCCTTAAACTCTTGTAGGAGGTTGCGGCTGTGGATCTTCACGAACTCCTCCCGTACAATCTTGTGTAGTAGTGGTACGTGTCTGGCGTGTACACTGTACTCATCGTGTGTCATACGCATAGACTCGATACCCTCCTCCTCAAGTCTCAGGATTACCATAGCCATGTGTGCAGAGTCAATAGCGTGTACAAAGTTGGGAGCAATGCCATTGATCTGTCGCTGCCGTACCATCTCTCTCTTTTCCATGTCGTGGACATAGATCCTATACCTCCCCGTAGCTACCCGGATCTCCTTCTGTTTGTTCTTCAGGTACTCCTGTTGTATCTCCATACCTGCCGGGTTGGTCCACTTAATACACTTACCATGATCATAGGCTATACCGGCTACCTCTTGCAGCCACTCCATGATACGGCGGGCCATGATGACAGTCTCGTTCACTGCATCGTAGATCTCGTCCCGCATATAGGATGCGTTGTTTGCGAGTGAACCCTCAACATCATCAAGGAACCCGTCACTGATAAGCTGTGACATGATCCCCTGCTTGGTCACACCGTAGCCCCACGTCATCGCACCACGCTTGACGAGCTTACGGCTGGTCTTACCACGCCACGCAAGGGACGCACAGAAGTCTGCCTGCCTCTTACGCTCCAGACGTTCTTCTTCTGATAACTGTAGCTGCTCGCCCGGCTTTGGTTTAATAGGGATCTCTGCCTTGATCTGATCTAGGTTAGACTGTACGATAGTCTCCCGAAGGGCCTCGTCAACTCTGTCCCACACTAGACTGTAGATGTCCTGAGGCTCATCCATAGGCTCAAGACAGGTAGCAACAGCACCTTCCTCATCTCTACCCAGTGCAGACAGGTGCTGTAGTCCGTTACACTTACCGTCAATACCGATAGGAAGGTACGATACATACTCCTCCGGGTTGCCTGAGTCCAGTGCCTCCAGCCATTCCTTAGCGGCTGCGAGTGTCTGTGCCCCGTCCTCTTCTGTCCAAGAGTGGTTACATAGTGGGTCGTCTATCCACCCCCGGATCTCATCCGTGCGTTCCATTACCAGTCTTACACGATCCTCAAGTGTTTCCTTATCGAATCCCATACAGTTGGCAAGGTGAATGGTGAGTGCCCTGAACCCCTCTGGCCCGAGCTTCTCACCCCTTGCGAACTGAAGGTACGCCTTGTTGATCTTGTCACCTTGTGGGTCCATACCACAGTAGCGTGGGTAGAACCTACCACGGAAACACATCTGCCAAGTGAAGTAGAACTGGTCGTAACCAACCATCTTACCTGCCGTTGATTGAAGGTAGATGTGTAGGCTACGCTGTCCCATACTCTTTCGGTTGTGTTCGTGAATATCACGTGCAACCATCTTCCATTCTGAAACCTGCTCTGGGTCACTCCAGTCCACACTGTCGGTACACGGTAGTTCCTTTGGCTGTGTAGCCAACTTCTTACCAATCGGTAGGTTTAGGATGTCGATGTCCTGCATAACATCGTGGATGAATGTATTAACATTCCACGGTGTCCGTTGTAATACGTTCACAGCATCTAAGTGCAGGCCAAACATCTCTGGTGTGTACTCGTCAATGTGGTTCTTCAGCCCTGTACGGATGAGTGGACTAATACACGAGAACTTATCCTGACTTGCAAGGTACCCACCAACGTAGGCATTCTCCCAATCATTTGGTGGGCATACCATGGGGAGTACAGATGGACGCATCACCGACAGATCTGAATGCTGCTTCTGAATGGCTTCGTAAATCTCTGCCTTGACCTTGGCTCCCTGTGCCTTACGTCCTGTTGAGGTTTGTACCCAGCATTTCTCGATCTCTCCTACACTCTCCAATGCGGAGTGTAGTAGTCTACCACCAACAGCTTGGTGTACCTCAGGACCCCATCGGGTACTCATAATAGCCTGAGCATACTTCTTAATCTTACTCCTAACCTCATACCGCATACCCATGTCCGAGCTACGATCAATCCAAGACACCACACCGGGCTTCTTGTTCTTGATCTCCTCGTACATAATCTCCATAAGTACCCGTTCAGAAATGTCCTTTGCGATTCGGGGGAAGGTGCTTTCTGATAAGTTGTAGATTGAAGTCAGCGTGATGAGTGCCAACTTGTTATCGGGTAGAGACAGGAGGGGAACGCCCCACTTCACAACTTGCGAGAAGCGTTCCCCCCTTGCCAACCTGATCTTCAAGTCCTCAATGTTCTCCATCAGTGGTACCATACCCCGGTGTATATACTGGAGTTCTGGTGACCTGTTTGCTGGAGGTGTATCACTGAGGTCGTTGTAGTATTTGTTTACACCCTGTGTTACGGCCCCGACCTCTAGCTCCATTTGTTCCTGTCTCAAGAAGCCGGTATCCATATCACTCTCCTGTACTTCCAAGGCCCTGTGAACCACGGGCTGTGTCCAGCTGTACTAGACCCTCAACAATGTCAACGTCCTCTACGCGGACGAGACGTGCCTGTGCCACCCGTGTACCTGCCTCAATATCGAACTTCCCGTCTGCCCGGAGGAGGATGAGAAGGTGTCCACGATAGTCAGAGTCAATGATACCCGGTGCGTTGGCTACGGTCAAGCCTCTACCAGCCCACCCAGATCTTGATAAGATCTCTAGGACATATCCGTCAGGTACCTGTACCTTAAGGCCGGTGTCTACAACCATGGTATCACCTGTTCCGATATGGAAGCTGTATGGTACGGCTAGGTCAAAGCAACCTGCCCCCTCTGTCTGGTACTGTGGAAGCTCTGCGTTTGCGTCTACCTTCTGGACCAGTAGGCGAGGACGTTCTGGTGGTGCTGATTTAGGTCCCATGATACGGGTTAGTAATCCCATTTACTTATCTCCTTCGTTAAAGTCTACGGGGCAACCCCCGCCTTCACAATCCACGTGCTCAAATCCAACGTCCTCTGAGGTGTGTTGGATATTACTCATTAGTGCATCATACATCTCTGGTGTGATTGGCTCCTCTGGTTGGTACTCATAGGCTGTCATGTCTGCCTGTGGCATGACGGATACACACCGTACCTGTGGCATGTACTCCACCATCTGCTGTACAAACTCATCGTACGAAACAATGTCTGGGTTGTACTTCAGCGTGTAACTTACTTGGTTACCGTTGTCACCGATCCAGTTGTGTTCGAGGAACATGAGCCACTTGAACTGCTGTTCCATCGTAGCCTCGCCAGCGTACATCAGCTTATCACCTAGGTCCATAGCACCGAATGGTAGCTTTGTTGGGAACCCGATGAGCATAATGTCTGGCTTGGAAGCAAGACCCTTGGTAGGGTAGCCCCTATTGGTATAGTCTTCCACGAGTGGATCATCCTTACGGAACTGTACCCACCTTAGATACACGGACATGGACGGTAGGTGACACCCCTCTGTCAGCCCGAACAGCTTGCTGGTAGTACCGGCAGGCTTGATGGTCGTGTATGTGTGGGGGTACGCTAGTCCAAGTTCCTCACTGTAGGTGTTGGCCTCATCCTCAACGGCATTACGTACTGTAATAAGCTCTGCCGCCAAGTACCGTGTGTACTCTGGACTGGTTACAACATCCTTGAAGGATACCTTATGTCTGTCCCACATCCACTCGTGGATGCCGGTAAGTCCTACACCAATACGGTTGGTACGCATAACTTCCATGTTGTACATACTATCCATCGTGTTCACTCTTACCAGAGCCCGAGTCATGAGACGTGCCGCCTCCTCAAACTCATCCAGTGTATCGCAGTGGTAGGGTACCAAGTCACCGATGACACAGAAACCACCAAGGATAAACAGTGGGATCTCTGCACACGGGTTGACAATGAACTTAAACTCCTTACGGTGTACCGCTCGTGCGAGAAGGCCGTGGAAGAACTTAGTGTCCTCTTCAAACTGGTACTTCTTAGACCCAGCCCACTCACCCTTGTACATCTCCTCCCAGTCTAGACCTGTCTCGTCGTTACAGATCTTGTGGAGGTTGAGGAAGCCGGGCTCACCTGTACCGTGGTGGTAGGAGGCGTTGGTTACTGCATTGAATACATCAAAGGCTATCATGTCATACAGTGCTTCACTGTCCTTGACATGGAGATCTTCCTTCTTATTGTAGTATTCAACCTTCTTCCAGAAGTTACCGTCCACCCCAACACTATTGTTAGCAGTGTACAGGTCGTACTTATTCTTGCAGTTAATGAAGTCAATGATCTCTGGATCTCTCCAGTTCTTCACCGCAATACGAGCGGACCTACGGGCACCACCAACCAGTACACTGTGTGCAAAGTAGTGGTCAACCAGCATGTTCTGGAACCACATAGAGTGACCACACCCTACCACGTTCTCCCGTACCTCTCTGAATGCAAGCATGGTAGGGACTGGACCACAGCTCGGACGACCCTGCATACCCTTGATGGGTGCGTCACTAGGACGTACGAATGAGAAGTCAAGGATAAGTACCTTGTCTGTCTGTCTATTAAATGTCATGGTTTCGTAGATTTCAAGTGCCTTCATCCACCCCTCACGTGAATCGTCTACGTGGTGGATGACAGGCTCTAGGTCGGCAGGAATATCGTCAACCATGTTTGGATCATAGTCTGGGTGGGACTCGTTCAGGTGTAGACACACTGAAGGTGCCATGTCCCAGTCTACCATCATCATATCATCATCATAACAACGTCCGACACCACTCCCCTGTAGGAGTAGTCCAAATGATAGGGCACACGTAGCTGCGGTAGAGCAGTTGGTGAACACCTCCATGTTGCGGGAGGGTTGGTCACCGTCTCCGTGTTGTAGGTGCCGACCAGACCACAGTAGGTTACCCTTAGAGGTATGTACATACAACTTCTCAAAGTCACTACAGTTCGGGTCGAGTAGTGTGTTGCCTAGTGATGTTCTATATGCAACATCAATCCAGCGTTCAGTACCACCGTCAGATAAGCTTCGTAGGATTGTACGTTCCCCTATCGCTTGTCCCATTCCGGGGTGTAAATCTCTCATCGAATACGCTTTCTGTTAGGGAATAGGCGGGTTATTGTACTACCTCTATTAGTACCGTCTCTAAATAAAACTTCAGGTGTGCTTGGGTTTGTCATCTTGTAGTGCTGTGCTACTACATATTCTATAGTCGCCTGTCCATTGGCAGAGGAGTTCGGGTGTGTACCACCCGGTGTAGGGTGGGAGTCCATCTCCATCGTTGGGTAGGCAATATCATATAGATCGTTGGCTGGTAGATCTGTAGCATCAGGGTACTTACCTCGGAACATAGCGTACCCGTCACTCCATAACCAACCAGAAGACCTTGCCTTACTGTACCCTGCACGTGCCTGTGTCCGCATACGTGTTGGGTCTAGGCTGAAGTTACATTGCGTAAATAGCTCACGTGTTCCCGGTGCATCTAGACCTGCACCTGTACACTGTGAAGACACACCGTCGAATAGTGCTTCAATACCTGCAATATAACCACGGGTCAGGTCCTTATTGTGCCCACCATACCACGATACAATATCAATAGGTGCAGCACTGTCTACTGTACCATCACCTAGAATCTCAGATGCCATTTGGATCTGTACCAAACGTACTGAGTCTGCCTGATTGTCTAACATCTCAGAGGCATCGTAACCATCACGTTGATTCCAGAACTGTACCACACCTGTAGCTGCGTGTGTAGATGAAAGGTGCTTTGAACCAGCGGACCCTTCCGACAGGAACCACTGAACACCTACGATCTCAATGTTGTCCCCAGATACTGGAGGGTCGGTTAGTGGACTACCACCAATAGTTCCAGATGCGTGTGCGATTAGACACACACCTACGTTGGTTGTGTTGTTAGCCCCACCAGACCCAGAACCAAGCCAGAAGGAAGAGTTGTCTACGGTGTGTTCAACATACCCAATACCACTACCAGATTCAAGCGTCAGGAGTGTCTGTCCTGAGTTACCACCTACAATAACCTCTCCCATTTGGTCATTACCTACTGTGTCAACTAGCTTACAGGTTGCTAGTGCTAGTTCACAGTTGGAGGACAGACCTTCCTTCCTGTAGAAGATACGGAAAGTAATCTGGGCACGGTTGGAAGACGACGCATCGTTAGCTGGGATACCCCAGTCTGATACGTTTAGTAGCCACGCTGCTAGTTCAGTTGTACCGGACTGTACACCACCTAGGGATAGTTGTACACCACGGTTTATATGCTCGTCTGTGTTTGAATCAGAACCCCAAGCGTCTCCTAGTACCTTAGCTGATGATGTCCAGTTACCTGCACCACCGCCTGTGATCTCTCCTAGTGTCCCGTAGTTAAAACCAGCACTTGGGTTGTTTACACAAGGGAATGAGGAAGATACGATCTTATACCCTGCTGTATGGGATGCACCAAGCCAACGGTATAATGAGTTCGCACCCCATGAGTCAATAAAGATCTGCTGAGATACAACACCACCACTTGCATCGTGTAGTGTTGTTGCAGATGCGGGAATATATCTTACTGGTCTACTCATTGTGACACCTCAAAGGATTGATGGAAGTAGTGAAATGGACGCATCTGAACCGTCAGGCTCTACCTCAATGAGATCAATACCACGGTTTAGAGATGCGAACCTATACTCACTACCACCAGTGATAGTGATAGCTGTATCACCACCGGGGTATGCTCCGCTGATGAATAGATCTACGTCTACGTCTGTAGTAAATACCCATTCAATAGGACTATTACCATTTGCTAATGTCTTGTCCCATATAGTTTGCTTACCGCCTGCGTTTGTTACTGTTGTGTCTGTATGTGTTGCTGCGTGTGCCATGTATGGCTCCTTTAGTTTCTGTTTAAGTTCTCTTGAATACTTTCCCAGCTATTCCATTCTACAATATAACCGTCCGTAAATACAGTACGAAGTACATTAGGGGCTGGGTGTCCCTCCTGTACAGTAGCGTATGTGTTACCATTTGTGATTAGCTTGAGCTTACCAATCTTGGAGTTCTTACCCGTGTCTGTCTTTGGTTGCTTAAATACGTCCCTCCACTGCCCGTCTACACAGGCAGCCGAACACTTGATAGCAAACTTGTGTGTGTCCCTGTCCAGTTGTTGGAGTAGTCCCCCACCCATACCAAACACTACGTTACGACCATCAATAGCCCAACCCATTGACCACATAGTAGAGCAGATGTCTTGGATAGTATCCTCATTGATACCGTCACCATAGATGATACCGAGGTACTCTGGTAGTACCTTATACCCAGCTACATTCTCCTCAGCCAATGGTTCGAGTACCTGTAGTGTCTGACGTACCATTTCTACTGGGTCTCCAGAGTCCGGTCGGATAACTACACGCTGTCCATTAGCCGCTGCTTCTGAGATACACTCACCCCAATGGGTATTGTCCACGATGGACCTAACCACATACATGTAGTCGTAACTGTCTGCTACTAGGGAGATGATAGAACCCGGACCAGCCTTTTCAATGAAGCTACGCATGGCCTTGTGCTCACCCTGTCTCCCGTAGATAGTAGTGGTAGAGTGTTCGGATGCCATGACAGACATACCAACACCTTGTGGTGCATTGTAGTAGTCCATAGCCCCGGTAATACCAGCGATAGTATCAGTACCTGTAAAGGCGGTAAGGTGTGCCATACCTCCGAGCATAGCAGACTCTTCACTACTGACACCACGGTAACCAAAGTCGTTCAGATGGAATGGTGATACAGAACCACCTGTCATATCTGCCCAGACCTTTAGACTATCCTTGATACGGTTGGATCGTGATGCTACAGTGATCGGATACCACACCTTAAGGAGTAGTGTCTCGAAGTGGTTTGTAATCCACGGTACCTTGGGGTCTGTGTTAACCATCGTCATCAGTACATTGCCGGAAGGTACACGGGTACCCTCTGGTACCGCCTCAATACGGAGAGGGATACTACCATTATGTTCGTCGATGATGTACTGCCACCCCTCCTCGTTAAGGTATCGAGTGTGTCCGAACATTCCCATATGGTGTGTACGGGCATCCTCTAGGTCACCCTGAGATACACGTAGATCACACATGTACCGACTCAGGTAGTACTGTAACCCAAAGAATACTGTCTCCTCTGGTCCACCTCTTGACTCTAGGTAGGAGTATACATACTCCGTTCCCTCTGGGTACTGAAGGTGGTGTGTCTGCTTGTATGCGTCTGTCATTAAGATCGGATTCATTAGCTGTCCTTCCTTTGTGCCCACCACTGGTTCAACTGTTCCACAAGTTGGTGGTGTTCTGGTATAAAATCTTCCCTGTCTAATGGCATCTTGTACTGGTGTGTGGTGTCCGCATCGTCACCTGCACGCCACGTACCGTACATTTTCTTTGCTGTGTAGAATGCTGTCCTCATCTTGTGTGGCTCACCCCTGAACCTACTGTCGTCGATGTTAAACAATCCTAGTAGACTGTAGTCGGTTGACTCACCCTTCAGTACCTCTTCGTGACACTCCCTACGAGCGTCCGAAAGGAACGTACCACCGGGCTCACAGAACCCACCCGGAAACTGGTAGAGATAGGAGCCCTTCTTTGTGATGACAGTAACATGCTCGTAGTGATCGTCGAAGCAGGCAATATCAACACACATCACTACACGTGGGTACTCATTCAGTGCCCTCCAGATTACACCAGCACGGAAGTCTCGATTAGGTGTCTGCTGCACACGAATACCATCACGTAGCTGAGTGCCCGACCAGATTGGCTGGGTTGCTACCAGTTCCTGTGTTGCATACCGTCCAGTGTAGTAGGGGATGAACGAGTCACGAGACCCATAGAGTACTGCGGTTTGGGTAGGTACCATACACTCCTGAATCTTAAGGTCCAGACTCGCCGACCACACATCATTAGATACTGTATCGTAGAGTGGTAGTACGATAGCCTGAGGAAGTGCCGCCTGAATCATACGAGACCGAGCCTCGAAGTCAAGTGGGTTGTTCGCTGACCAGCCAATATCTGTACACCCTAGGAGTACGATGACCTTACTG
>FYBJ01000595.1_pt1 | contig 17649 bp, 16 predicted proteins | sample 1134611 | NCBI WGS metagenome assembly FYBJ01 (sample SAMEA104116008, study PRJEB20421) | marine metagenome | isolation source: marine | reverse complement strand
GGGATCGGGTGCTGCACCGTGTTGGCGCTGATCGGAACGGCACGCGGCATATCCGGGTTGTTCGGCGCGCCGGGCCAGAAAAGCTGCATCGGTACGACGAAACCGTGATCGACCGGAAGCTCCTGACAGGACGTGATGTCGAACTCGTCGGCGACCATGCTCTCAATAATGTGCCAGCTTAGCTCGGGCGCACCGGGGAACGGGGGCAACTCGGGCAGGCCCCAGCCTTCATCCTCGTTCTTGTATTCGTGCGCCGCGCCGATTGCGAAGGTGGGCATCTGGTCCAGGAAAAAGCCCAGCCCGTGGTCGTTGTAGATATTCACCACGTAGTCGGGCTTGTTTTCCTGGATCCATGCGTGAACCTTGGGATAGCCGTCAAAGAACGGCTTCCAATAGGGGTCGTCGTAAAGCTCGTTCTGGATCGCGTTACCGACGGCCGGGATGTGGGATGTGGTGATCCCGCCAAGTATCTTTGCCATTGTCTGTCCTCCTTCAGGCCTGGCTCAGCAGGTATTCCTTGAATTCCTCGGTGGTGCGACCGGTCTGAAGACCGCCGACATCCTGAACCGACAGTTTGAAAATGCCGGCCAGTTTGGCGAGGTAATAGATGTTGCCGCCTTCGGCGATCATGGCCAGCACGTTGCTGGACCGAATGGCGTCTTTCTGAGCGTCATTCAGGCCGTATTTGGCCATGTACGCTTCGGGATCGTCCTTGAAGGCGTCGCGGCTGGCCGCCTTGTTGAACGAATAGCACATCTTGTTGAGGTTATAGCCCTTCATCGCCATCTTGCCGTCGAAGATGGTCGTGCCGGGGATATGCGTATGGTGGTCAAAGCCCGGTGAATCCATCGGGGTTCCTCCTTCATGCAAGGTCGTGCGGATCGGTTGAGTAGGCCGTTCCGGCGCGGGGTTTACGCCCAGTAGAGGCGCATGGGATTGTCGACCAACAGCTTTTGCTGCTGCTCAGGGGTTCGCGCGATTCTTGGAATGAAATCCACCAGTGCACCGTCATCGGGCATGTGGGATTTCATGTTCGGGTGGGGCCAGTCGGTGCCCCAGAGAACCCGGTCTGGGAACTGGTCAACGATGGCCGCGGGGTAAGGCACGACATCGTCATAGGGTGGGCCTGCCTTGGTCAGACGTTCGGGGCAGGTCACCTTGGACCAAATGTTTTCGTTTTCGGCCATCAAGCGCACGAAACGCTGAAAGTCGAGATGATCGACACCTTTGGTCACATCGGGGCGGCCCATGTGATCGACGACCAGCGTTGTGGGAAGCTGTTTCAGGAAGGGTTCAAGCTCTTCCAGGTCCTGCGCTTCGAAATAGACGACGATGTGCCATCCGAAGGCTTTGATCTTGTCGGCGATGGACAGAAACACCTCTTGCGGAGTTGCGTCGACCAGGCGCTTGACAAAGTTGAACCGAACGCCGCGGACGCCTGCCTGATCCATCTCGGCAATCTCGGCTTCGGTAATATCCGCGCCGACCGACGCAATGCCACGGGCCAAATCGCCCGCTGTGCGGCAGGCATCGACCATGGCGCTGTTGTCTTTGCCATGGCACGTTGCCTGAACAATCACATTCCGGGCAAAGCCAAGATGATCGCGCAGAGCAAACAGCTGATCCTTACCAGCGTTGCAGGGCGTGTATTTGCGTTCTGGTGCAAAGGGAAATTCGGGGCTGGGTCCGAAGACATGGCAATGGGCGTCGACCGCACCGTCAGGCAGCTTGAAATCCGGTGTCTTGGGATCAGGATGGAAGACCAGCCAATCGTCGTCCATTTTTTGAAGGTCGCTCATGCGAAAACCTCTCCGTCCATCAGTTTGCGGGCCGTCCGAAGGATTGCAGCGCTGGTGACCGCGCCGGTGTCGTCCAAAGAGGCGACCACTGTCATTTCGCCGGTCGGATGTTCAACCACCAGATTTCGTGTGTTTCCGTCGCCGCGGCTTGCCAGATCATAGGCGGTGGATCCTTCAAGCAGACAGGCCGTAGCGACGCTGACCGCCCCCAGGACGCCGATGGTCTTGTGGCAGCGATGCGGAATGAATGTGCGTGTCGAGATCGCGCCGCCCGAGGTTGGGGCACTGACCATTGTCATCTTAGGGACCGACTTTTCGGTCACATCACCAAGGTTCATCAACGGGCCGCAGGCCAGTCGAATGGATTCCAGCTTGGCGCGTAACGTGTCGTTTGCTTCCAGTTCCTCTGGGCGCTCCTGGCCCGTGATGCCCAGATCACTGGCACGCATGACCACACAGGGCATACCGTTGTCGATCATTGTAACCGTAACGCCGTCAACCGTATCGACCACATTCCCGGTTGGCAGCAAAGCCCCGCAGCTTGACCCAGCGGTGTCTTTGAATTCGATGGGCACCGGGGCCGCGCCGTTGGGAACGCCGTCGATCCGGGCGTCGCCCTTGTAGGTGACTTTGCCATCGGGGGTTTCCACCTGCGCGACAGCCACCTGACCCGTATTCTCCATAAAGATCGTCACCGGGGTCGTGCCATCTGCTGCAGCAACCAACCCACGTTCGATGGCGAAGGGGCCGACACCCGCCAGGATGTTTCCGCAGTTCTGTGCATCGGTGACGATGGCCTGGTCGACGAAGACCTGAAGGAACAGATAGTCGACGTCGACGCCGGGCCGTTCCGACTTGGCGACCACGGCGACTTTTGACGTCAGTGGATCGGCCCCGCCCATTCCGTCAATCTGACGGATGTCGGGGGACCCCATAATTCCAAGCAATGCGGCGTCGCGGACAGCCGCGTCTATGGGCAGGTCATCCGTCAGAAAGTACCCGCCTTTCGACGTGCCGCCACGCATCCACATTGCCCGGATGCCATCAGACATATTTCAGGCCTTTCTCAGCCAGACGCCCGCGCATGTCGTAGATATCGAGACCCAGCTCACCCGCTTCAAAGCGCGCGCGCTTTGCCGCTTCGTTGGCTTCACGGGCCTTGGCTTTTTCCAGCACATCCGCCGCTTCTTCGCGGCGAACAACACAGACGCCATCATCATCGGCAATTACGATATCGCCCGGATTGACCAGCGCACCGGCGCAGACAACGGGGATGTTCACCGAGCCCAGGCTTTCCTTGATCGTCCCTTGTGCGTGGATGGATTTGGCCCAGACGGGAAAGCCCATCTCGGTCAGGTCGCGCACGTCGCGGGTGCCGCCTTCGGTGATCAGCCCGCGACAACCGCGCGCCTTTGCGCTGGTCGCCAGAAGATCGCCGAAATAACCCGCGTTCGATGGCGTGATTGTGCCCAGCACCATGACGTCGCCCGGTTGCAGCTGTTCGATTGCGACGTGGATCATCCAGTTATCGCAAGGTTGCGCCAGAATGGTGACCGCCGACCCCGCGATCCGTGCACCGGTGTAAATCGGACGAAGCTCTTCCCCCAAAAGGCCTTTGCGGCCTTGTGCTTCATGGACGGTCGAGACGCCGCATTCGGCCAATCCGTCGATGATGGCCTGGTTGGCGCGGTCGATGTTCTGCACCACAATGCCGGTGGTGCCCGGTTGATAATTGCTCATACCAGTTCATCCATGCAGAACGGGAAGATGCTTTCGAATCCTTCCGCATATTTACAGTCGCGCCCCCCGGCCATGCCGCCCGAGTTGCGCTTGAAGTGATTGGCGCGCTGCTGCGCGACGCGGGTGTAGAAATCCCACAGGTGGATTTGACCTTCGTTGCATTCCATCGCCGCGCGTTTCTTTTCCCAGACCGGTGTGATGTCGAGGAAGACATTCGGTTTCCAGTGCATCTGTTCGGTCTGATGCGGTTCGAACAGGTACATCTGTGGCGCACCCAAAACCTTTTGCCCCGGATTGTGACCCCAGGCCTGCGCGATCATGCGGCAGGTCAGGGCGAATTCGGTCGTTTTCATGTGGTCGGTGTTGTAGGGATCCCATTTCGAATGCGAGAACATGAACTTGGGCTGCACATCGCGGATGATGTCGACGACCTTGTTTTCGTATTCCTCGGTGAAGCGCAGCGGGTAGTCGCCCATATCCAGAAACTTGATGTCATGGACGCCCAGCGCTTTTGCCGCATTCTCGGCCTCGCCGCGACGGATGGACTTTACCTCTTCAAGCGACTTGCCCTCTTTCCAAAGGCGGGCGCTTTCACCGCGTTCCCCAAAGCTGAGGCACGCAACAGTTACGTTGTAGCCAAGCTCTTGATGCAGCGCGATGGCGCCGCCACAGCGCCATACGAAATCAGCGGCGTGCGCAGAAATTACCAGAGCGGTCTTGTTGTCAGCCATGTCGACCCTTCCAACTTCCTCATGAGATTGGACCGATCTTATGGCTGCGGCGCTTGGAAAGGCCATTTTGATTAATGGCATTCAAGATTTGATTTTGTTATAAACCCTGAAATGTCGCTGGCCGAGAATATACCGGAATTTCCGCATATCCGCTATTTGTGCGTGGTCCGCGAGGTATTTCGTCTTCGTCGGATTGGCGCAGCGGCGGATGTGGTTCACGTGTCGCAGCCCGCCGCGACGCAAGCCTTGGCACGAGTTGAAAAGATACTGGGGGTGGCGCTGTTCGAACGTCGCCAAATGGGCATGTATCCGACCGAGGCGGGTCAGCTTTTCGCACGGCGGCTGGAGCGTATACTGGACCACCTGACGCAGGGCGACAGCCTGGCCCGGCGGCGTGCGCCCAGGTCCGAGTCCGGGCGGACGCGCAAAGCGTTTCACACGTTCTGCACCCCGGTTCAGCTGCGCGCATTGCTGGCCATCGCCAATGCCGGCAGCTTTAGCCAAGCCGCCAGTGAATTGGGGGTGAAGCAGCCGGGTGTCCATCGCGCCGCGCGTGAACTGGCGGCGCTGGCGGGGTTTGAATTGTTTGAGCAGACTCGCGGCGGTGTCGTGCTGACTGCCGCGGCCGAGATCTTTGCCCAACATGTCAGGCTGGCCGTCAGCGAATTTCGCCAGGCGGCCTTTGAGATCAACGAATTGCTTGGGCGCGACGTGACGACGATCAATATTGGGTCGCTGCCATTGTCGCGAACAGCCATTTTGCCTTCGGCGATCGACGCGATGATCCGCGAGGCCGGGGCGGGTGTGCAGTTGAACTGCGTTGATGCCAGGTACGATACGCTGTTGCGCGAACTGCGGTTCGGCAACCTGGATTTCTTGATAGGAGCTTTGCGATTTCCCAAGCCTGCCGGGGATGTCGAGCAAGAAGAGTTGTTCACCGACCATCTGGCTGTTGTTGCATCGCCGAACCATCCGTTGGCCGGACGCGCTCAGGTTGATCTGAAGGATACGCTGGACTTCCCGTGGATCGCGCCACCGCGCAGCACGCCGTCGGGTGCGTATTTGTTTGAAACACTGCGCATCCAGGACATGCCGAATACACCGGTGCGCACGGTCTCAAGCTCAATGGTCTTGTTGCGCGGGTTGCTGGCGCGTGGCGATTACATCTCGATTGCCTCGGAACGGCAGGTGGAAGTCGACGAACAAATGGGCGCCTTGGTGCGGTTGCCGGTGGATTTGCCGGGGTCGGGACGGGCAATTGGGCTGACTTTTCGAGAGAACTGGTCGCCCACGCCCATTCAAAACCGATTCCTAGAGATCATCCGGGCGCGCGCCACCGATGAGCCGGCTGACGGCGATAATAACATTTTCAAATAGCGAAAGCGGCAATCAAATTCGCAGATCATTCGGCCCACTGCTATTGTTTCGCGATGGATCGGGCTATCCAATTGCGAAATTCGTTTCGATAGGGAGAGAACCAAATGCCGACCAAGAAGGATTATGAAGATATTCCGGGCACATTTGTGTTCGATGCAGATCGGGCGCGGGTCGGGTATCATCTGAACCAGTTCTGCATCTCTCTGGGCAAGGCAGCCGGGCGCGACGCGTTCAAAGCGGATCCCGAAGGTTATCTGGCCCGCTATCCTATGTCCGAAGAACAGAAACAGGCGGTCCGTGACCGTGACTGGAACCGCATGTTGGAACTGGGGGGGAACATTTACTACACCTCCAAGCTGGCTGCTTTTGACGGGATCAACTTTCAGAACCTTGCGGGCCTGATGACAGGCATGGGCGTTGAGCCGTACCGCGAAATGATGCTGAACGGCGGACGGTCAATCGAAGGCAATCGCTACAAAAGCGAATGGGAGGAAGAGTAATGGCACGGATTACCGCAGGCGTTGGTTGCAGCCATGTTCCTGCCATCGGCATTGCGATGGATACGGGCAAGACCGAGGAAGAGTATTGGAAGCCGGTTTTCGCCGGATTCGAGAAGTCGAAGGAATGGATGAAAGAAGCCAATCCTGATGTGATCTTTCTGGTCTACAACGACCACTGCACGGCGTTCGACAGCTCGATCATTCCGACCTTTGCTTTGGGCTGCGCAGCCGAGTTTCAACCCGCCGACGAAGGTTGGGGGCCACGACCTGTGCCAATGGTTAAGAACCACCCCGTTCTGGCCAGCCATATAGCGCAATCGCTGATCCTCGATGAGTTCGACATCACCATCATGAACGAGATGGAGGTCGACCACGGCCTGACGGTGCCCCTGTCGGTCATGTACGGTCAGCCTGACGAATGGCCTGCACTTGTCATTCCGCTGGCGGTCAACGTGGTGATGTACCCTGCACCAACCGGAAACCGCTGTTTTCAGCTCGGCAAGGCGATCCGCCGCGCGGTCGAAAGCTTTGACGAGGATCTCAACGTCGTCATCTTCGGCACAGGCGGGATGAGCCACCAGTTGCAGTATAAGCGTGCTGGCCTGATCAATCCTGAATGGGACAACGCGTTCCTGGATCGGCTGACATCTGACCCTGTTGGGTTGTCGCAAATGCCCCATGTTGAATATCTGCGCGAAGCCGGGTCCGAAGGCGTTGAAATGGTGATGTGGCACGTCATGCGCGGCGCGTTGGACGACGAGGTGACCGAAGTGCACCGGCACTATCACGTGCCCGCATCGAACACGGCCGTTGGCCATATCATTCTGGAAAACAAGACCTGAGGAAAAGTTCATGAGAATTTGCGTCGCAGGCGCTTACGGAGCGTTTGGCCTGAAACATCTTGATGCGCTGGCCGCGATCGACGGCGTCGAGGTCACGTCGATCATGGGGCCGACGAAGGACAAGATCGAAGCCCTGGCACAGGAACGTGGGATCGGCCATGCCGGAACCACGCTGGAAGAATGCATCGCGCGCGATGACGTTGACGCGGTGATCTTGTCGACTCCAACGCAGATGCATGCCGATCAGGCAATTGCCTGCATGGATGCCGGCAAGCATGTGATGATCGAGATCCCGATGGCCGATAGTCTGGCGGATAGTCAGGCGATTGTGGCCAAGCAAAAGGAAACCGGTTTGGTCGCCATGGCCGGTCAGGTACGCCGGTTCAACCCGTCGCATCAATGGATCCACAACAAGGTGGTCGCAGGCGAGTTGAAGATCCAACAAATGGATGTTCAGACTTATTTCTTCCGCCGCACCAATACCAACGCCAAGGGCGAACCCCGGACATGGACGGATCATCTGCTGTGGCACCATGCCTGCCACACGGTTGACCTGTTCCAATACCAAACGGGCGGTCGGGCGGTTGAGGCCTTTGGTCTGCAAGGCCCGACACATCCAGACCTGGGTATCGCGATGGACATGGCAATTGGCCTGAAAGCAGCAGATGGTGCGATCTGCACCTTGTCCCTGTCGTTCAACAATGACGGACCATTGGGCACGTACTTCCGATACATCTGTGATAACGGGACCTATATTGCCCGGTACGATGATCTGTACGACGGCAACGAAAACCAGATCGACCTGTCTGACGTCGCAGTGTCGAATAACGGGATTGAGTTGATCGACCGCGAATTCACCTCGGCCATCCAAGAGGGACGGACCCCAAACAGCAGCGTGGCCGATGTGCTGGCCGCGATGGAAACGCTGGATCGGATCGAGAAATCCATGTCCTGAAGACCGACGCCTCCGATGACCACAACTGTATTTATCCCCGGCCTCCTGTCCGACCAACGGGTCTGGCGGGCGGTCGCGGAACAAGCGCCCCGGCCTGTTGTAATGGCAGATGTAACCAGGGATGACACTATAAAGGGCATGGCCGCGCGCATCCTTGACGAGGTGCCAGGCGATCTGGTGGTCGTCGGCCATTCCATGGGCGGACGCGTGGCGATGGAAATGGCGCATCAGGCACCGAACCGTGTCAGTCGCCTGGTCCTCGCCAATACAGGCCACGACGCATTGAAGCCCGGCGAGCGTGAGAAACGGAAAGCCAAAATCGAAGAAGGACATGCCGATCTGCCTGCAATGGTGAAGGAATGGCTGCCTCCAATGGTCGCCGCCAGCCGGCACAGTGACACGGCGCTGATGGCCGATCTGACCGAAATGGCCATCGCACTCGGACCCGTGGTTCACGAACGCCAGATCACGGCCCTGATCGACCGTCCGGACGCCGGGGCCTATCTGCCGAAAATCACGTGCCCGATCTTGCTCTTGACCGGAAGCGAAGATGCCTGGTCACCCGAAAAACAGCATCGTGAAATGATGTCCATAGCGCCTGATGCCGAGCTCGAGGTGATAGAGCGCGGTGGCCACTTTATGCCCGTGGAACAACCCTTGGTGGTCGCCAAGTTGATCTCCGATTGGCTCAGTGACAAATACTAAGGCATTTACTGGCCGAAGAGCCGTCAACTCCTCAAGTTCCAGACTTATGAACCGAGCGTGAATCCCAAGAAAATGGCACAAGGCCATTACATGACGTGAAATCCTCCAAGCCGTTTCGGAGGATTTCTCCAAACCAAGAGTAACAAGGGCCGACAGTGCCTATTTCGCAGCGCAATACAAAACTGGTGATTTTTGACTGTGACGGTGTGCTCGTCGACACTGAGCCCACCTTCAATCGCATCCTGCACACCTACCTGCTTTCGACCGGAGCACGCCTTTCACTCGTCGAATGCAGCAACCTGTTCGTCGGCAAGAGCAGATATGATGTCGAACGCTACGTGAGCGACAGGGGCTTGCGCCTTCCAGAAAATTGGCCGCAGGACTTCTACGACAGGGTTCTCGATACCCTGAGGACGGAGGTCAGGCCGATCCCAGGCGCAAGGGAGGCGGTGGCCTTGATTTCGTCGGTTGGCATACCATTCTGCGTGGCCTCCAACGGGCTCCTGGCAAAAATGCACATCACTCTGGAAAGGTCAGGGCTACTTCCCTGGTTTGAAGGCAAGATGTATTCAGCATACGATGTCGGTGCAAGCAAACCCGCACCCGATGTGTTTTTGCATGCGGCCGAAGATAATGGCGTTGCTCCCGAGCATTGCATGGTAGTCGAGGACAGCGTGAGTGGATTTGAAGCGGCCTCGAATGCTGGGATGGCCTGTTTTGCCTATGTCCCGAAGGCAACATGGAAACCAGAGAACCTCTTCGGTGCGCGTCCGTTAACCGATATGGCTGACCTACCGAAAATGTTGGGACTTTGAGAAGGGGCAATCGGGAGACCGGCCAGCTGATGGGACTTCTGCACTGATCGACGAGAGTATCGCAATCCGGCCGGAAAGGCCTGTCATCCTGTTGCCGTGGCAAAATCAACGGCTGAGAGTACGTACTCGATGGCAGCGCGGGAGGACACCGGCGGGCTCATCGCCATTCAATACCACCAGAAACTCGCAATGGCGGCCACCCATGAGACCGAGAAGACCTTTATGAGCACAAGGAGCCCGGGCTAGGTGTCCCAACAAACCGCTACAATTTCGGGCCGTTCTGCACCACGACCGACGGAAATCAGGACGATGACCCGGATGATGGCAACCAACATCGCATGGCCGGAAGGCGAATAAGGGGCAGTGCGATCTTCATCGATGACAGCACAAAGTTCGTGCAAAGAAACGGCACTGCATTGAACCGAGCCAATGTCACCAAGATTTCGCCGGAAATCGGTTTATTCTCGTGCGACACGGCGGACGATCCCACTGATAACATCGCTCCGCTCGCCAAGGTCTCAAAGTGATCGAAACCTTCGGAGCCGGCTCCCCACACCTGTGGATTTCCGACGGATGCGCTGGCTCGGGAAGAGTTTGAGCTACAACGACCAAGCGCTCCATACTCGAACCCTAGCATCCTAAACCTCGAACACGTGCACGTGGCAGCGCACTTAGATCAATTCAACAATCCCTTTTGGGGGGTAGCCGACTGAACGCGGTCAGCACAATCAAGATAATGCGAGACCGTCAGAAAATATATCGATGGGGCACTTAGTTTCTTTGATGTGATTTTTCAGGGTCAGATTCGGAACTGCCGGGTCAGCGCATCCGGGCGCCCAGCATCTCAGACAGTCGCGCAGCGGTGTCTTGCAGTTGCCGGGCTACTGGGCTCTCCGCCTCGGTAGAGATCATACCGGTGATCCCGACGATGGTTAGCACGGCTACGATGGAATTGGTGCGGTCGAAGACCGGCGCGCTGAGCGATGCGATGGCGGGCACCACAAGGCCAACGGCGGCGGCAATGCCGGTATCGCGGATCGAGTCCAGAATGCGTTCGACATCGGCGCGGGATTGGATTCCGGCGGCAGCCAAGTCTTCGGCATCTTCTGCGAGCTCCCGGTCGATCAGCGGATCGACGATCTCGGACGGAAGAAAGGCGGCAAAGGCGCGGCCATTGGAGGATTTGAGCATCGGCAGCACCGATCCGACATTGACGGTGATGTTCACCGGCGCGTTGCTGGGCACCCAGCGGACGAGCGTCGCGCCGAAATTTCCCCAGACGGAGAGGGAGGCGGTTTCCCCCGTCTCTTCTCGAAGGGACACCATAAGCGGATGGGCCAGCTCGACCACGTCGAGGCGGCGGATTGCGGCCAGCCCGAGGTCGAGAGAGAGCGGCCCGAGATCGTAAAGGCCTGTCGTATCGCTCTGCGTGATCAGCCCGGTTTCAATATAGCCGGCGAGGTAGCGGTGTGCCTTTGCCGGGGCCATGTCCGCAACTTTGGAGATAGCCGACAGTGACATCGCGTCGTTGCGCCGGATCAGCGCCTCGAGAAGGCGGGCCCCGACGACGACAGATTGCACATGCTGGCGGGGGCTACTTTTTCCTTCCACTTCTTTGTCCTTTGTCCTGATCGAAGGCCTGCTGTTCGGGCTTTTGGTCCGGGTCTACTGCTGGGACGTTGTCGCGACTTGGCGCCGGTGTCGAGTTCTGCACCTGATCTGCGCGCGCGGTCAAGTCTGTGCCATGCGGTGCTGTGACTTGGCGGACGGGCGACAAACCTCTCCGGAGCCGGGGCGGAATTGGTGCGGTCGCTTGACATCTATTAGACATCTAAGTTATTTCCGGCGCAACAGATGGGAGGAACATATCGTGCCAGATACTTTGAATTTCGATTTCGAGCAGGCGCTGCCCCAGCATCTCGATCTCTACTTCGGCGGTGGCTGGCACAAGCCGGTGGCCGAAGTTTATTCCGAAACGCTGAACCCGGCGACGGGGCAGGCCATCGCTCAGGTCGCCACGGCCGGTCGCGAGGATGTCGATGCGGCCGTCGCAGCGGCGCGCAAGGGCTTTCTGGAATGGCGCGATGTGCCGCCGCTGGAACGCGGTCGCATCCTGAAGGAAATCGCGGCGCTTCTGCGCAAGCACGGCGATGAGTTGGCCATGATCGACGCGGCCAACTGCGGCAACCCCTATACGGAGATGCGCGGCGATGCTGCAATTGCCGCGTCACAGATGGAGTTCTTCGCAGGTCTGGTGACGGAGATGAAGGGCGACACGATCCCCATGGGATCCGACCGAGTGAACATGACCCTGCGCCAACCGCTGGGGGTTGTGGCCCGGATCCTCGCCTTCAACCACCCCTTCATGTTCTGCGGCGGCAAGATGGCTGCGCCGCTCGCCGCGGGCAATGCGGTGATCATCAAGCCGCCGGTTCAGGCGCCTTTGTCAGCGCTGCGTCTGGCAGAGCTGGTGGAAGGGTTGATGCCGAAAGGCGTATTCAGCGTGCTTCCGGGCGGTGTCGAGGCCGGCGCCGGGCTGGCGGAGCATCCGGATGTCGACAAGGTGACACTGATCGGTTCCGTTCCGGCGGGCCGCGCTGTGATGCGCAGCGCCAGCGCTACGGTGAAACCCGTCCTGCTGGAGCTGGGCGGCAAGAACGCCCTGATCGCCTATCCCGACAGCAAGCCCGAAAAGATCGCCGACGCGATCATTGCCGGGATGAACTTCGGCTGGTGCGGACAATCCTGCGGGTCGACCAGCCGGGCTTTCTTGCACGAAGATATTCATGACGAGGTTCTGTCCTACCTGGAAGAAAAGATCGCCCGCTACAAGCCGGGTGTTCCGACCAACCCCGAAACGACGATGGGCGCCATCGTCAGCCGCGATCAGTTCGACCGGGTGATGGGCTTCATCGACTCCGCCAAGAGCGAGGGTGCCCGCGCCGTGACCGGCGGCCATGCGGTGACCGACGGAGATCTGGCGAAAGGCAGCTTCATCGCGCCGACGATCTTTGCCGATGTGACGCCAGAGATGCGGATCGCGCGGGAAGAGATCTTCGGCCCCGTTCTGGCCGTGCGCAAGTGGTCCGACGAGGCGGCAATGCTTGAGGAGGTCAATTCGCTTGAGCTTGGCCTGACCTGCGCCATCTGGACCCGCGATCTTGTCACGGCACATCGCACGGCCGCACGTGTCGAGGCGGGCTTTGTCTGGGTCAACGAAGTGGGGCGCCACTTCCTCGGGGCGCCATTCGGCGGCGTGAAGCAATCCGGCATCGGACGGGAAGAGGGGATCGGAGAGCTGATTTCCTTCACCCACGAAAAGAACGTGCACATCAACCTGGCAGGTCAGTGACCGGGGCGGGGTGGTGACCCCGCCTTGCGGTGCCGCTATTGTCGGGAGATCCGGTGCTGTGCCGGATCTTCCCACGACACCGCTCCGCTCCGGAGGTTTGAGAGAAACATGCCCGCGCTTCGGTCGCCAGGGGGCGATCCTGCGCTCGGGCAACGCAATAATGCGACGCGCCGAGGATCTGGCACTGCCCTTGCGATTCAGTCCTCTCGGCCGGTGTCGTAGCGTTTTCGCGCCCTGCGGTCCATGGGGGTCGGCGCCGCGCAGCTTTCGCCAGACGTGGCGCCCAGATTGCTCGAAAGACCACACTTTTCGGACCAGTAAATTAGTTCATTTCAGAGGCTTGTCAAAAAGTTCGGCGCCGTATTCTTGCGGGGGCTTTCTCTCGTATGTGCTGAAATTTCTTGTGGTATACCAATCTCCCCGGTTGACCAATATTATGAAATATGGAATCAGATTACGCCATAAGGAAATCATCTGGTTGGGGAGGACGATGTGAGGGACGGACGTTTTCAGCTTGGCATCGACATCGGGGGGACCTTCACGGACCTCAGCCTACTGGCGCTTGATGGGGCGGCATCCCATACGCACAAGGTTGCCAGCACGCCGTCTTCGCCCTCTCGTGCGGTAGCGCGGGGCATTCACGAACTGATGATCTCTGCCGGAAGCACGCCGAATGCTATTTCCTACTTCGTACATGGCCAGACTATCGCGCTGAATGCGGTGCTGGAGCGAAGGGGTGCGCGCTCTGCGCTGATCGTCAGCGAGGGCAATGGCGATATCCTGGAAATCGCGCGTCTGCGAAAGAAGGACATATTCAACCTTAAGGCCGCGCTGCCCAATACGATCGTGGCGCGGCAGGATGTCTTTGAACTTCCCGTGCGAGGCGACGATGCCGATCCGGCGCCCGTGCTGGCCGCGCTGGATGAGATCATCGACGGGCTGTCGCCAGAGATCGAAAGCGTCGCTATCTGTCTGCTGGGTGCCTATAATGGCGGGGCCATCGAACAGAGCCTCGCCGCGCGCATCCGCAATATGCGCCCGGACCTGTATCTGTCCTGTTCCTCAGATCTTTGGTCCGAGATCCGGGAATACGAAAGGGCCAGCGTCGCGTCGCTGAACGCCTATGTGCAGCCGATCATGAGCCGCTACGTCGATAATCTGGTTATTGATACGCAGGAGGTTGGGCTGAACACCGCGTTGCAGATTACCCAATCGAACGGGGGCGTCTTGAGCGCATCGAGCGCCAAGGCCAAACCGGTGAATACGATGCTGTCTGGCCCGGCCTCCGGCGTGGTGGCGGCGGCCTATGTGTCCGCCCTCAGCGGGATCAGGGATGCGGTGACGCTGGATATTGGCGGCACCAGCGCCGACTTCTCGATCATCCGCGATCAGGAGCCCGTCTACTCCACGGATGCGGAGATTGGCGATTTTCCCATCGTGATGCCGACGGTGGATGTCTTTGCCGTAGGTGCGGGTGGCGGCTCCATCGCTTGGTTCGACCCCTTCGGCATCCTAAAGCTGGGGCCGCAAAGCGCAGGCGCTGAACCCGGGCCCGCCTGTTATGGGCGCGGCGGTACGGATGCGACCGTAACCGATGCCTATCTGGTTGCCGGGTTCATCGACCCTGAGAAATTTGCTGCCGGCTCCTTGAGCCTGAAGCGAGAGAACGCGCTCGCGGCAGTAGGACGCATCGCGGAGCGGCTCGACTGTTCTGCCAAATATGCCGCCGAGGCGATCCTGCGCCTGGGCACGGCAACAATGACCAGCGCGATCCTTCCGATGATGACGAAGCGCGGGCTCGACCCACGGGAGTTCACACTGATCGCCTTTGGTGGTGCGGGGCCGACCCATGCCTGCCTGCTGGCCGAAGAGGTGGGTATCGGACAGATCCTGGTGCCGCCGTCGCCCGGCACGATGTGCGCTCTCGGCGCGACCATCGCGGACTATCAATACAATTATATCCGCAGTCTGCGCAGGCCGCTGGCCGATCTAGACGCCAAGACGATGCAGGAGGTTTACAGCCAGCTGGAGCAGGAAGGCCGGGACAACCTGGCCGCCGAAAACCCGCTGATCGAGCGGGTCGAGATTGTGCGGTCCGCAAATATGCGCTACGGCGGTCAGGCCTTCGATGTCGACGTGACGCTTCCCGCCGATCTTGAGATCGCCAAGATGACGCCGGAGCGTCTGGCAGAGGCTTTCCACGAAACCTACGAGGCGCTGTATCACAATAGTGATCGCTCCGCCTCGGTCGAACTGGTGTCGCTGCGGGTCAAGGTGCTGGGCCGCCGGCCTAAGCCCGCGCTGCCCCCGGTGCCGGAGCGCGCGGCGGGCGACAGCCTAACCTCCACCGGAACGCGTAAGATCTTTCACGGCGGGCAGGCCCACAAGGCCGCTGTCTATGAGCGAGCCGATATCTGCGCCGGCGACAGCATCACCGGCCCCGCAGTGATCGAGCAGTTCGATACCACAACCGTGGTCACCCCCGGGTTTTCCGCGCGGTGCGACGCGGTTGGAAACTTGCTGCTCACCAACGCGATGCAGAGGAAACGACCATGACTCAGCAAATCTCTTCCCTGCGCACCGATTCCGCCCATCTCGATATTTTTGTGCAGCGTTTCCGCTCCATCGCGGAGGAAATGGGCTATTCGCTGCAACGTACCGGGCACACTGCCTTCGTAAACGAAACTGCCGATCTGGGCGTGGCTCTGGTCACCCCGGAGGGGGAGATCTTCGGCTATCCCCATTCCATCGGCATCACGATGTTCGCCAACCTGAACTTCAGGAAGATGATTGCGGAATTCGACACGTTTGAGGCGGGCGATATACTGATCTGCAACGATCCTTACCGGAGCGCGGGCCTGTCCTCGCACCTGCCGGATATTAGCCTGCTGTCGCCGATCTTCCATGAAGGCAGATTGGTTTGTTTCGCCTATGCCTATGTGCATTCGACGGATGTCGGGGGCCGGGTTGCGGGCAGCCTGTCCCCATCCAGCTACGAGATTTATCAGGAAGGGATCCGCATCCCGCCCTCGCACCTCTACAAGGCGGGGAAGCTGAACGAAGAGCTGATTAACCTGATCCTCTGCAATTGCCGGGTGCCGCATGACAATTGGGGCGATCTAAAAGCCATGGTCACTGCGTTGCGCGTCGCGGAGCAAAGGGTTGGCGAATGCGTCGAGAAATATGGTCTTGACGGGTTCGTGAATGCAATGGCCGACGTGCTGAATTACAGCGAGATGCGCGCGCGGGCCGTGATGGAAACCATTCCCGACGGCACTTACAAATTCGCTGATTATCTGGATGACGATGTGGTCTCGGACATTCCGATCAAATTTTGCGTCGCGCTCAAGGTCAAGGGCGATGAGATGACGCTGGATTTCACCGGCACGGATTCGCAACTGCGTTCCGCGTTCAACATCTATTCGGACGGGCAGGCGCATCCCTGGCTGGTCTATACGATCATGTTTGTACTCCTGACGATTGACCGGGATATCCCGGTGAATGCCGGGCTGATGCGGTCAGTCAAAGTGATCACGCAGCCCGGGTCCGTCGTGAATTGCGAAGCGCCGGCGGCGGTCGGTTTGCGGACCACCACCGGCGTCCGGGTGCAGGACACCATTCGCGGCGCACTGGCACAGGCTTTGCCCAAGGGCCTCCCGGCAGCGGGTGCGGGTTATATCGCGCCTATCGTGTTCACCGAGCCCGATCTGGTTAAAGGCGGGCTGAAGGTGAACGTGCTGGAACCCATGGTCGGCGGTACTGGCGCCCATGAGGACGGCGACGGTCTGAACGCGCGCGACGTCGTCGACATTGCCAACCTGCGCAACAGCCCGATCGAGATCGTCGAAAACGTCTCTGGAGTGCGCATCTTGAATTACGCGCTGCGCCCGGATTCCGGCGGGGCCGGCAAGCATCGCGGCGGGCTTGGCATAATTTTCGAGTTCGAAGTGCTGGAGCATGATTGCCTGGTCACCGCGCGCGGGCAGGAGCGCCACCGTTTCCGGCCATGGGGCATGATGGGCGGGCAATGCGGTGAAAAGGCCGCCGTCTTTATCAAACGCGCCGGCACCGCGAAATTCGAACCGCTGCCCAAGATTGACAGCCTTCAGGTGGATTGCGGCGATGTGCTGCGTATTCTGACGCCGGGCGGCGGCGGCTACGGGACCCCTTTCGCGCGGGACCCAGCTCTGGTGCAGAACGATGTGCGCAACGGCCTTGTCTCAGAACAGGCGGCAAAAGACCTATACGGTGTTGTGCTGAACGACGGTTCGGTGGACCCAGCGGCGACGGAGAGATTGCGGGCGCTATCCCCGATCCCCGAAACGCCGGAGATGTTCAGCTTTGGGCCTGAGCGGGACGCTTATGAGGCTGTTTGGACCGACGCGGCGTGGTCGCGCCTGATCGAAAATGTGTTCACCATGCCTGTGCCGCTACGGGCGTCGATGCGCGGCCGGGTCTGGTCGGCGGCGAACCGGCTGGGCGAGGAACGCGGCAGCGCGCTGACACCGGAGGATATCGATTGCTGCTGGCGGGAGGTAGCTCCCACCGGGATCGCGGAACGCCATGCGGCGAGTACGGCACCGCAGCCGCAGTCCGCGGATGTGTCGAAGGCATCGTGATGGAATCCTCGGCGCATACACCCCTCGGCCGCGTGACGCGCGGCATGACCCGGATCACCGAGATCGCGGTCACGCTGTCGGGTCTCGTCATGACGCTTATGGTTATGCATGTGGTGACGGACGTCACGCTCCGCTACGTGGTCGGCGTGCCCCTCGCAGGGACCACCGAAATCGTGTCGCGCTACTATATGGTGGCGCTGATCTTCTTGCCGCT
>FYBJ01002111.1_pt1 | contig 17653 bp, 16 predicted proteins | sample 1134611 | NCBI WGS metagenome assembly FYBJ01 (sample SAMEA104116008, study PRJEB20421) | marine metagenome | isolation source: marine | reverse complement strand
ATGTTGATCGTTATCTCGGGATGAAGGCGTGCAAATTCTGGCAACCGCGGCATCAGCCATCGCATCCCGAAGGTGGGCAGGATCGCAAGATTGAGGGTTCCGCCCGCGGGCGCAACCTGCAACCGCAGCGAAGCTTGGGAAATCTGGTTCAACGCTTGTCTGATTTCGGTCACGTAATCCCGTGCAGTTGGCGCAATCGAGAGCCGCTTGCGATCACGTTGGATCAACTCCACCCCCAGATGTTGCTCTAGCCCCTGCAATTTCCGGCTGACAGCACCTTGGGTCAATGACATTTCATCCGCGACGGCCGAAGCGGACCCCAGACGATCCAGCGCTTCAAGCGCGCGCAGTGCAGAAATAGAGGGGAGAAAGCGATGTGACATGCTCATGTATGCGGTTTTGTCATGAAACAATGCGAAAGTCTCGCTGTTTTTTGAGTATTTTGCAGGGTAGGGTGTGTACAAATTCAAATTGGAGATGCGCCATGAACGCCCCCTCGACCCCATCTGCGACCAAGCCGACCCTTCGCGCCAAAGATGCTCCTGATCTGAACACATTTGACTGGGAGGATCCGTTTCGCCTGAACGATCAGCTGAGCGAAGACGAGCGCATGATCGCTGCCAGCGCCCGCGCTTATGCACAAGAAAAGCTGCAACCGCGCGTAACCGACGCGTTCCAGACCGAACAGACCGACCCGGAAATCTTCCGTGAAATGGGAGAAATGGGTCTGCTTGGCGTGACTGTTCCGGAACAGTACGGCGGCCTGGGCTCGGGGTATGTCAGCTATGGCCTGGTCGCGCGCGAAGTTGAACGTGTGGACAGTGGCTATCGTTCGATGATGTCGGTGCAAAGCTCGCTGGTGATGTACCCGATCTATGCCTATGGCAGCGAAGAGCAGCGCAACAAATACCTGCCGAAACTGTCCAGCGGGGAATATATCGGCTGCTTTGGCCTGACCGAACCCGATGCGGGCTCGGACCCTGCCGGCATGAAAACCCGTGCCGAAAAGATCGATGGCGGGTATCGTTTGACCGGCACCAAGATGTGGATCTCGAACGCGCCGATCGCGGATGTCTTTGTGGTTTGGGCCAAATCCGACGCGCATGACGGCAAGATCCGTGGTTTCGTGTTAGACAAGGGCACCAAAGGTCTGAGTGCGCCCAAGATTGAAAACAAGATGAGCCTGCGTGCATCGATCACCGGCGAAATCGTCATGGAAGGCGTCGAAGTCGGCGAAGACGCACTGCTGCCGCATGTGCAAGGCCTGAAAGGTCCGTTTGGCTGTCTGAACCGTGCGCGCTATGGCATCAGCTGGGGCGTCATGGGAGCGGCCGAAGCCTGTTGGCACGGGGCCCGGCAGTATGGATTGGACCGTCACCAATTCAACCGACCGCTGGCGCAAACTCAGCTGTTCCAGCGCAAGCTGGCCGACATGCAGACCGAGATCGCTCTTGGCCTGCAAGCCAGCCTTCGGGTGGGCCGCCTTATGGACGAGGCCAACGCCGCGCCGGAAATGATTTCGATCATCAAGCGCAACAACTGCGGCAAGGCGCTGGAGATTGCGCGCCACAGCCGTGACATGCACGGCGGCAATGGCATCAGTCTGGAATTCCAGGTCATCCGACACATGGTGAACCTGGAAACAGTGAACACTTACGAGGGAACGCATGACGTGCATGCTCTGATCCTGGGTCGAGCCCAGACCGGATTGCAGGCGTTCTACTGACTTTCCAGGTTTTCTGATCCGTAAAAGCCCGGGAGAGATTCCGGGCTTTTTATGAACTCATGTTGTGTGATCTCAAGTTATGTTGCGACATTTCTCATAATCCAAGTTTTCTCAGTTCTTCGGTGAATGCGCCTGTTGGCGTTCGCCATCCCGAGAACTGTGAGCGATACCTGAACCGCGACTCCTATTGCCTTTGAGGGTAGGGTGCCTTGCCCATTTCCTCCATCATCTTTTCACGGAAGACCTCTGCCGGTGTTTTCCATCCCAAGCATTTGCGGGGTGTGTTGTTGAGGCGATCGCTGATCATCTTCATATCATGATCAGTGAGTGCCGTGATGTCTCGCTTTCTCGGCAGCCATCTTCGGGCGCGGCGATTGGTGTTTTCCACGGTGCCTTTTTGCCACGGACTGGACGGATCGCAGAACCACGTCTGCGTGCCGATCTCGGCTTGAAGGTGCGGCCAGCTGACGAACTCGGTGCCACGATCAAAGGTGATTGATTTACGCGCCAAATAGGGCAGGTCGCGCACCGCTTTCATGATCTTTCCCATGACGGGTTTCGTGCGCTTGTTCGGGTTCTTCAGCAGGACTGTGAACCGGCTGACACGCTCGACCAAAGACGTCACATTCGACTGCCCAAGCTTCTGTTTGAACAGCATCAAATCACCCTCCCAGTGGCCAAACTGGCGACGGTGGGCGACATCGTCGGGACGGAACAGGATGCTGACATTACGGTCAAACTTCGGCGGCAGACGCTTTCTGGCGCGGCGCGGCCTGCGGGACTTGCGGTGCTCGGGCAGGTACCACCAGAGCTCCTGCGCCATGCCTTCCTTAGAGTAAATGTAGCGGTAGATCGTTTCCTGGCAGACGCGTAGCTTAGCACCTTCATAGATCATCCGATTGCCGATCTGTTCGGGCGTCCAGCCTTGTTTGATCCGCTTGGTGACGCGCTTGCACAACTCCGGGTATCGGATCAGTTTGCGTTGCACAGATCGACGCCGCTGCATGCGTTGATGCGCGGCCATTCCAAAGTATCCGGCATACTTCTTCGGGAAGGCATCATCGGCCCAGAAGTTGCGTTTGATCTCTCTGAAGATCGTAGACTTGTGGCGCCTCAGAACGCGTGCCATCTCGACGACAGGGACCTTTGCGAGCCACCAATCTTCTATCTTGCGGCGCTCTTGTAGGCTCAGTTGCGTGTAAACCGTTCCCATGCGATATTCCTCCCATTAGATAACTCATTGTTTTCTAATAGGAGTCGCACTTCAAAGTAGCGCGCACCGAGCGAGAGTTAGAATTCGTATAACCTGAATTATGTTAAAGTAATTTCAGTTCTTTCGATTAAGATACCATGACAAGACGTTTCGTCACCCGATATTGGCAGGCCCTCAATTCCCGTCTACGCTTTTGAAACGAAGACATTGATATCCAACAGCTCTGACAGGATTTCTGGGGAGGAATTTTGCATGTCACACGCAATGGTGATTGGAACATGACGGGTCTTACCTATGAAGAAGCCGTCGCCCAGGTTCAAAACTCGGAAGCCATATTCGAAACCACCACCGCCGTGGTCGATGATATCACCTTTCGCGTTTTCAAGAATATCCCTGCAGATCTGCGGGCGTTGTTGCAAGCCAGCCGTGAACCACAGGGCAACGGCCGGGCGGAATACCTTGTGTCTGGTGACAACACATTTTCATATGACGCTTTTTGCAATGACATCAACAAGATGGCCCATGCTCTTCAGGAACAATATGGCGTCAGGCCGCTGGACCGAGTTGCAGTTGCAATGAGCAATTGTCCTGAGATGTTGATCCTGCTGATGGCGATCAGTTCCATCGGAGCAACCTGCGTATTCCTGAATGCCTGGTGGACGACAGAAGAACTGAATTACGCGCTTCAGGATACTGATTCCAAATTAGTTTTTGCTGATGATGTTCGACTGGAACGGCTGACCCCGTTGCAAGATAGGCTTGGGTTGACACTGATTGGAACTGATCAGACCCGGACAACCCCAAATTTTGCAAGCCTGATGCAAGTCGAAAGCCGTGCACATTGGCCGACGATGGATATCGACCCGGACAGCGTTTTTGCAATTATGTACTCTTCAGGTACCACGAGTGACCCAAAGGGCGTCGCGCTGACTCATCGCGGGGCTGTGAACGCGGTATTCACATGGTTGCTACAGGCTGCCGCCGCGCCTTTGATCACCCCGTCCGAGAACCCAGAGACCGAGAAACGCCGTCCAGTAACCATGATCACAACGCCCTTGTTTCATGTCACCGCAACACATCCGGGGTTCTTGCTCAGCTTGCCGGCCGGTGCCAAGGTTGTGTTGATGGACAAATGGGACGCGGACACCGCCGTGGACCTGATCGATACCGAGGGCGTGACCCGTTTTGTCGGCGTTCCAACGCAGTCAGCGGACATTCAGATTGCAGCCCAGAGAGCCGGAAAATCCCTTGAAACACTTGAACAGGTTGTATCCGGAGGTGCAAAAAGGCCTGCGGCTCAAGTCGGAGATCTGGCGCAGGCTTTTCCGCAAGCCGAAATTGCAACCGGCTGGGGTATGACCGAGACAAATGCAATTGGAATTGGATTATCTGGTGCGGATTATGTTGCGCAGCCCGGTGCGGCTGGCCGCCTGTTCGCCCCGCTCCAAGAGATGAAGTTTCTGGACAATGAAGGGCAACCGGTTCCACCAGGTGAAGTCGGAGAAATGGTTGTAAAAAGCCCCTGTAACATGCGGTGTTATATAAACAAACCTGTCGAAACATCCCAGGCCATGCAGGACGGTTGGTTCAAGACCGGAGATCTGGGATACATTGATACGAAGGGTATCATCACCATCGTGGACCGAAAAAAGAATATCATCATCCGGGGCGGCGAGAATATTGCCTGCCTGGATGTCGAAGGCGCCTTGCATCAACATCCAGCGATCCTTGAATCCTGCGCCTTTGCGGTTCCTCATGACCGTTTGGGAGAAGTGGTGGGGGCCGCTGTACAAACGCGCCCCGGGATGACGATCACGCAGGAAGACGTGTTCGAATACCTCTCGGGGCGTATTGCCAAGTTCAAGACACCTGAACACATCTGGGTGCAAACCACGCCCCTGCCCCGCGGCGCCACCGACAAGATCGACCGCCGCGCACTGCGCACAGCATGTATTGCCGAGCTCGGCTTTGAAACTTGAAAAAACGCGAGAAGATATTGTAATGGAAGTCGAAAACAAGATCATAGTTGTGACTGGCGCTGCCAGCGGGATCGGTCGTGCCCTGGCACAGAGATTTGCAGCCAATGGAGCCAAGAAAGTCATCTGCTCGGACTTAAACCTCAAAGGCGCACAGGCCGTGGCTGACGAAGTCGATGGCGTTGCCATCGCAACCGATGTTGGCGTCGAAGAGGACATCAGGTCCCTCGTTGAACAGGTCGAAACTGAAGTAGGTCCGATCGACATCTTTTGTTCGAACGCTGGCATCCTGACATTGGGCGGTGTGGATGCGTGCAACGATGACTGGCAAAAGATTTGGGATATCAACGTGATGTCTCAGGTTTGGGCGGCACGGCACGTGATCCCGCGCATGGTTGAACGCGGTGGCGGCTACCTGCTCAACACGGCGTCGGCGGCTGGCTTGCTCAACCAGGTGGGTGCGGCGCCTTACGGTGTCACCAAACATGCCTCGGTCGGTCTGGCCGAGTGGCTGGCGATGTCTCATGGCGACGATGGCATCGGCGTTTCGGTCCTATGTCCGCAGGCCGTGCGTTCGGAAATGACACGTGGGCATGAGGAATCTGTTGCCGCGCTGGATGGAATGCTTGAACCCGAAGACGTGGCGGATGCTTGCATCGAAGCCATTCGGACAGGCACCTTCCTGGTCCTGCCTCACCCGCAGGTCCTGGACTACATCCGCATGAAGACGGCGGATTATGATCGTTGGTTGGGTGGAATGCGCAAACTGAACCGGCAGTTTGGAGGCAAGCTGGATTAGACCCCAAAAACTCCCGCCCGTCGTCGATGTTTCTGACGAAACATCTCCTCCCGTTGGGCCGGGCAATGCGCCTTGCGCATTGCCCGGCCCAAAGCCGCTGGCGGTGCCGACAAAGTCGGGATCGCCCGGGTGCGGGAGCCCTACCCTCTCTATCTCTCTATCTAAAGCGACAACGGTTTGATCTGCATCAGCAAGTATCATCCAACGCGTTGGACCCTATGATTTCAGGCGGCATTGGGTGCTTCAGATGTGCCGGCTACTGCTCTAGGTCTTGAGTTTGCGATTGGGGCGCATCAGCCCTTCTTGTGCGACGCTGGCGACCAAAGTGCCGTCGCTATTGTAAATGGATCCACGGTTGAAGCTCCGGCCGCGTCCTGAATATGGCGCGTCCATAGAATACAGATGCCAATCCTGGAACTGGACCGGCGCGTGAAACCATATGGCATGGTCCAGGCTTGCACCGTTCACCTCCCCCTTGAACCAGCTCAACCCGTGCGGGCGCAACGCAGAACTCAGCAACCCCATGTCCGAAGCATAGGCCATAAGGATATGCTGCATTTGCGGGTCTGCCCCGGCTGCGGCCGCCATGCGGAACCACAGATGATTGACGTCGCTCGCCGGTTCTGGTTCGAACATATCCCGTGGCGCAACTTCGCGGATTTCGATTGGACGCGGGCGCAGGAATTGGGCACGGTGTTGTTCCGGGATCTGGTCGATGTAGCGGTCGCGTTGTGCCTCGCGCGTTTCAAGGGACTCGGGGGCGTCGACCTTCGGCATCGGGTGCTGATAGTCCCAGCCTTCGTCTTCGACGTGGAACGACGCCGAGAGATTCAGGATCTGCCTGCCATGTTGAATCGCCACAACGCGGCGCGTCGTGAAACTGCCGCCATCACGGGCGCGATCAACGGAGTAGATCACGGGAATGGACGGATCCCCTGGACGGATGAAATAGGCATGCAGCGAATGGCACAATCGGTCCGGCACCGTTCCATAAGCCGCAGCCAATGCTTGTGCGATCACTTGCCCGCCATAGATCCTGGTTGGTGTCTCGCCACCCGAGCCGACCCCGCGAAACATATCAACCTCGAGCCGCTCGATGTTCAGCAGATCCAGGAGTTTGGTTTCAGCGTTGGTCATGGAGGGCCTCGTCTCAGCTTGGGTTCCGGGACAAGGCATAGTCGACAAAAACATCGAAGCTGTCAGGGTTCACCATCGAATCCCGATTGACCACCATAGCCGGATCACCGCCAAGTAGCAGTTTTTTCACCGGAACCTCCAGCTTTTTACCTGATAGCGTGCGCGGCACCTCGACGATCTGGACAATCTCGTTCGGAACAAAGCGCGCCGAAACCGAAGCCCGGATAGAACCGTTGATCTTGTCCTTCACCTCATCGGTCAGCCAGACGCCTTCAGCCAGAACCACGAACAGTGGCATGAAGCTGTCTCGGCCCAGAAACTCCAGATCGACCACCAGGCTGTCCATAACCTCGTCCACCCCTTCAACAGCCTGATAGATCTCGGACGAGCCCATGCGAAGACCGTTGCGGTTGATCGTGGCATCCGAGCGGCCGTAGATAACCGATCCGCCTTCGGCCGTAATCTCGATCCAGTCCCCGTGACGCCATACGCCGGGATAGGTGTCAAAATAGCTTTCGTGCAACCGTGCCCCCCCCGTGTCCCCCCAGAAGAAAAGTGGCATGGATGGAAGCGGCTCTGTGCAGACCAGTTCGCCAACTTCGCCAAACAGTTCCTTGCCAAACGGGTCATAGCTCCGCACCGCGTTGCCCAGCAGGCGGCATTGCATTTCACCAGCGCGCACCGGCAACATCGGGTTGCCGCCGACAAAGGCGCCGCAGAAATCGGTGCCCCCAGAGATGGGGGCCAGCCAGATATCTTCGTCAATTGCATCATAGATCCAGGAATATCCGTCAGATGTCAGCGGCGAACCGGTTGTACCCACGGACACCAATGCGCTCAGATCCAGATCATCGCGGGGGCGGATTCCTGATTTCGCGCAGACAGTAACGTAAGCCGCACCAATGCCCAGATAAGTGATCCGTTCTTCAGCAACCGAGCGCCACACCGCGAGCATGTCGGGGTGATTGGGCGCACCGTCATAGGCCAACACGCAAGCCCCCTGCCCCAGGGCCACGAACTGCGCGTTCCACATCACCCAGCCAGAACTGGTCAGCCAGCAGAACCGGTCCTGCGACCCAAGATCCTGATGCAACGCCTGCTTTGCACCTTCAAGGAGGACCCCCCCATGCCCATGCACGATGGGTTTCGGGTTGCCGGTCGTGCCCGAGGAATAAACCACCCAGATCGGGTGATCAAAGTCCACCTTTTCAATGACAAGCTCGCCAGGCGTAGCGGTTTGTGTGTCCCAAGACAGCGCGCCATCCGTCGGCTTTCCGACGACGGGCACAATGATCGTTGTTTCGACCGTAGGCAGCCCCCGCCTGATCTCGGCCAGGACATCACGCTTGTCATGCGTGACGCCTGCGTGAACATACCCATCCTGCGCGATCAATACCTTGGGCTCGATCTGTTTGAACCGGTCCAGGATGGCCACATGCCCCATGTCCGGTGCGCACAGTGACCAGACGGCCCCGATGCTGACCGTGGCAAGGCAGGCAATGATCGACACCTCGGTGTTGGGCAGGATCGCCACCACCCGGTCCCCCTTGACCACACCATGGGCGCGCAGGTTGGCCGCGACGCTGGCAACCTGCATGGCCAGGTCGCCCCATGTCATTTCTGATCGACCAAATGTCTCGGATTGCACAATCAAAGCCGATGCATCGGGCTGTGTCGCAGCGTGACGCAACATTTGATCGGCAAAGTTTACCCTTGTCCCGGGAAACCAGACCGCGCCGGGCATCTTGCGCTCGGCCAGAACCGCTGTGGGTGCAACGTCCGAACGAATGTCGAAATAGTCCCAGATCGCCAGCCAGAACGCATCCAGATCCGATACGCTCCATTCCCAGAGATCATTGTAGTCCACAAAGCTGCGCCCTGTGCGGCGCTCTGCCCAAGCCGTGAAATCTGCCATGCGGCTTTGTTCAGATCGCTCTGTGGTCGGGGTCCACAGAATCTCTCGTGTGTCAGTCATGTGATCAAAGCTCCATGTACCAGCGCTTTCAGTTCCGCGCGCGAAGGGTACGAGCTCGACGGCGACAGTTGGGTGAAAAAGACGACCGACAGATCCGCCACCGGGTCCATCCAGAAATAAGTCGACGCCATGCCGCCCCAGCTGAAATCACCCACATGGCCCGGACAACGTGCGCGACCCGGATCCAGAACAACCGCCCCGCCCAGGCCAAAGCCCATGCCTTCCATCGGTTGCTCGGCAAAACTCTGCGGTCCCATCGAAGCGATGTCGCCGGGCAAGTGATTGCGCATCATGAAGTTGAGCGTTTCAGGGCTGAGCAGTCTGCCAGCATCCCCGGCGCCGCCGCACCGCAACATTTCGACGAAGGTCATGTAATCATCGATGGTTCCGACCAGACCGCCGCCGCCAGAGTGCATGTCTGCGGTCTGAAACGGCGACCCTCCGGCCTCATCCACCAATCGCAAGCTGTCGCCACCGGTGCTTGCTTCGTTCAAGGCCATCGCGTCACCCGCAAGCGGCGTATAAAGCGAAGAAAACCGTTCAACCTGTTCTGGTTTCACAGAAAAAGCGGTTTCACCCATGCCAAGGGGTGAGAAAATGTCTTCTGTGAAAAAAGCTGCCAGAGATTTGCCCGACACCACCTCGACCACGCGACCCAGGATGTCGGTGCTCACCGAATATTCCCACCGCGCACCGGGTTGAAACGCCAGCGGCAAGGCCGCGACACGATCAGCCATATCAGCCAATCGGCCCTGGTTTGGTTTGAAGAAAAGGCCCTGCTCGTCCATCGCCCTTGGCAGCACACCGGGGTTGAACGGATAGCTTAACCCGCTGGTATGGGTCAAAAGTTGATGCAATGTCGGAGCCTGGCTGGGTTCCACCTGGTCAATATGCTCTGCCCCCGGAACCAGGGCAGACATATCGCTGAAAGCCGGAATGAAATTCGAGACAGGGGCATCCAGATGAAACAACCCCCGCTCGGCAAGCATCATAATCGCGACCGATGTGACAGGCTTGGTCATGGAATAGATGCGCGCCACGGTGTCCCGCTCGAAGGGTTGCTTTCTTTCCACGCTGCGATGGCCGGTGGCGTGAAAATAAACCTCCTCCCCGCCTCGATGGATCAAGACAGAACACCCTGCGTATTTTCGGTCGCTCACATAGCGATCCATCCAGGTTCCGATGCGGTTCAAACGGTCGTGGCCAAATCCAGAATGCAATGTCAAAATCAATCCTTTCGGTTCGCGCCCGCCATCTGTCGACCGCGCGCTGTCGCCCGATCGCGACCGGCGGCAACATCAGCGGCAGATACTTGAGAAATATGCAGATCAAACACCTGTGCTTCGCGCGCCATGGCCTCGCCAAGCGGCAAATCAGTCCCATCCTCGATGAGCCTGCGAATACGGCCCATCGTTATCGGGTCAGTCGTCGCGATGTGTTCTCCCAGCTCCAGGGCCCGATCCATCAAAGCTTCGTCCGGAACCACTTCATTCACAAGACCCCACTGCAACGCTTTGTCAGAGCTTACAAATTCACCGGTGAGACTCATCTGTCTTGCACGGTTAATTCCGATCAAACGCGGCAGGATCTGTGTCATGCCCCAGCTTGGCGTGATGCCGACGCGGGCATGGGTATCAGCAAAAACAGCCGCATCCGAAGCGATCAGGAAATCCCCCAGCAACGCAAGTTCCAGCCCCCCGGTAATTGCATACCCATTCACGGCCGAGATGATCGGCTTCGTACAGGCTCTGGCAACAGCAAACAGGCTGTTGGGACCATGCCATACGAATTGGGTCATGGCGTCATCATCCCGAGACATCTCTTTTAGGTCGACCCCAACGCTGAAGGCGCGCCCCTTGCCGGTCAGAATGATTGCGCGAACCCCGGATTCCTCCGACAGGCGTTTGATCGCAAGGGTCAATTCATTGACCAACCTGTGAGACAGGGCATTAAGGGCATCGGGGCGGTTCAACGTTAGAATGGCGACGGTCCCGGTCCGGGTGGTCTCAATCATGTGTTCAGCCATGCTACCCGATCATCCGCTGCATGGCCGGTTTCGTTTCTTCGCTGAACCAACCCGTATCTGACTTGTTCGCGCCGTCCCGCATCGCCTGCTCAATGACCTGGGTCGCACCACCTCGAATTTGCTGTTTGATCGAGGCATAGGTCTTGGGCGGCAATTGGGCCAGGGCGCGGGCCTCGGTCATGGCGCGGTCCCGCGAACTGTCTTCGACCACGGCGTCCAGAATTCCATAGCGATAGGCCTCGGTCGCGTCCAGGGGCAACCCCGTCAGCATCAAGCGACGCAAGGCATCGGGCCCCAGGGTCGCCCGAGCAATCTCCAGCGGACCGACGGGAAAGTCTGCACCCACCCGTATTTCGGCCAGGCCCACCTTTGCACGCGAACTGCCCACCCGGATGTCGCTTCCCAGAACAAAGAACAGGCCCCCTGCAATCGCGGCCCCATCAACCGAGCACACCACGGGTTTCGGGTTCGCAAAAAGGCTCAGAAATCCAACGTTCAACCCTTCGACAATCGCATTTTGCCGGTCCAGGTCGAATTCCTGAGCCTCCTTCAAGTCCAATCCAGCTGAGAACACTTTGAACGGGCTGGTCAACACAATGGCGCGCACATCCGATTCATTGGCGAGATCATCCAGCAAATCTTTGAAGTCAAACAAAAACTCCGGACTAAGTGCATTAACAGGCTCGCGGTTCAAGCCGACTTCGACGATGCCGTCCTCATGATTTGTTCTGGTCAGTTGGTTTGTTGCGTTCATGTCCCTCTCCCTGCACGTACCTCTCGCGACGGGCCTGATTTTCAGCCAGTAACGCAGGGTCAATATCAACCGAGATCTGTCGCGCGTCGAGGGATTCCGCGCATTCCGGGCAAGTGACCTTGGGTATTATTGGGTTGGCGCATGTTTTGTGCTTCAACTCGACGACACCGTGGGTTCCCAGCCACTTGTCGCTCCAGGATTTGAGCATGATGATCACAGGCCACAGGTCGCGGCCCTTTTCAGTCAGATGATACTCATAGCGCGCAGGACGGTCGCTGTAGGCGCGCTTTTCCAGGATACCATCAGCACACATGCGTTTCAGGCGTTGGCTCAAGATATGCGGCGAAGCGCCGGTCAGACGTTGCATATCCTCGAACCGATGGCGGCCCATGAACATCTCTCGAAGGATCATCAAAACCCATGGATCCCCCACCCGCTCAATCGCTCGGGAAACCGGACAAAGCGTGTCCGCAAGGTCACTTCGGCTCATCGTTGACACCCTTCAGTTTTTGTAGTCACATTTTTCACAGACCGGGCATCCTGTCAATTTCCGGTTGAACCTGGGAGGTTTGATGAAACTCTATTACGCACAAAACACCCGCGCCGTGCGCATCGCGTGGCTGCTCGAAGAACTGGGACTGGAGTATGAGATCGAGAAGTTCACGCTTGGTGATCGGGCCATGCGCGAACCCGAGTATCTGAAGGTGCATCCAATGGGCCGCGTGCCTGCACTTGAGGACAAAGGCGTGTCCATCTTTGAATCCGGGGCAATCGTACAATATGTTCTGGCGCTTTATGGCGACGGTCGCCTACAGCCTGAAACTGGCACACAAGAATTCGCCAACTATTTGCAATGGCTCCATTATTGCGAAGGTATGATTATGCCTCCGATCAATACCATCGTCGTCGAAACGATCCTGTTGCCCCCGGAACGGCGCACTGAACTGAACGTCAAACGCGCGACCAAACTGCTGAACCAGATGCTGACGGCCGTAAACAACCATCTTGAGGGTCGCGAGTACCTTGCCGGAGAGTTCACGGCGGCTGATATCATGACCGGGCATTCCATTATCATGTCAGGACGCTTGGGCGCCGACTTCTCAGACAAGCTAAACCTGCAACCCTATGCCGACAGGCTGATGGGTCGGCCCGCCCTGCAAAAAGCGTGGTCGCTATGAGCGGGCCTGTTGTCTTGATCGTCGGTGCCGGAGATTTCATCGGCGCAGCCATCGCCAAACGTTTTGCACGCGGTGGCTATACCGTCTGCATGGGGCGGCGCAATGGTGACAAGTTGGCACCACTGGTCGCCGAAATCGAAGCAGAAGGCGGTTCAGCCATCGGCTATACGCTGGATGCTCGGGACGAAGCCAACGTCATGGCCATTTTCAAGCAAGTCGAAGATGAGATCGGCCCGATCGAAACCGTGATCTACAACGTTGGCGGCAACGTGCGCTTTCCGATTTTGGACACCACGGCACGGGTGTTTCGCAAAGTGTGGGAAATGGCCTGTTTCGCTGGGTTTCTGTCAGGACGAGAAGCCGCGCGATACATGGTGCCCCGCGGTCGTGGCAACATCTTTTTCACGGGCGCATCGGCATCGATGCGGGGCAACAGCGGTTATGCCGCCTTTTCGGCCGGGAAATCTGGTCTGCGCGCATTGGCGCAGAGCATGGCCAGGGAATTGGGACCAAAGAACATCCATGTCGCCCATCTGGTGATCGATGCGGGCGTTGATACAGCCTTTGTCCGCGACCGCATCGCGCAATCCGGTCATGATCCTGATACACTGCCAGAAGATACTCTGATGAACCCTGCGTCCGTGGCCGAGGCGTATTGGACGTTGCAACATCAGACCCGAGATGCCTGGACCTTTGAACTGGACCTGCGCCCATATGGAGAAAGATGGTGACAAAAGTAATTGATTTTCTTTACGATTTCGGATCTCCGAATGCCTATCTGATCCACAAGACCCTGCCGGGTTTGGCGGCAAGGTTCGAGGCATCGGTGAACTACCAACCCATCCTTTTGGGCGGTGTGTTCAAAGCAACGAACAATCAAAGCCCGATGCAGGCCTTTGGTGGCGTTCAGGGCAAACTGCAATATCATGCACGCGAAACCCAACGCTTCATCAAGCGCCACGATCTGACGTTTCACATGAACCCGCATTTTCCTGTAATGACCATCGGCGTCATGCGCGGAGCAATCTTTGCGCAGGGAAAAGAGTGGGAAAGCAAATACATATCGGCTGTTTTTGATGCGATGTGGGTGCATGGACAAAAGATGGATGACCCTGCCATCATCACCGACGTTTTGCGTGACAATGACTTGCCCGTACAACAGATCACCGAGTCGATACAGGATCAATCAATCAAACAGCGCCTTATCGACGCCACATCCGCTGCCGTACACCGCGGTGTCTTTGGCTCACCTACGATGTTCGTCGGGAATGAAATGTTTTTTGGAAAAGAAACGCTGCCCGAGATCGAAGAAGCCCTGGCAGCGTAACTGAATGACCCCGCCCGGTATCGGGCGGGGTCGTCGCCAATCAGGGGCGCTTCATGTTGCAGGTGGTCGGTGCGTCCGCCGATGCCATCTCGACGGTATTTTCAACCAACAAACCATAGCCCGAATTGTCCATGTCATGCGTCACCTCGTCGGTGTGCGCCTGGATGTGAACGTCCTGAATCGCCTGGTGGTCCTGCTCACGCATCTTGATCTTGGTGCCCCAGATCGAGTCGTGCTCCATGCCTTCGAGCGCGGTGGCAACGGCAACCATATCAGTCGCGGTGCCAGCATCGTTGATGGCGCGGGCGAGCATTTCGATCACATTGGCAATACGCGGCTGCCCGAGATCATCATCAGGGTACTTTTCCTTGAACGCCTTGACATATGCATCAGCGCGCTCTGACACGGGTGGGTTGATCTGACCCTCGCCCACCAGTTTCAGTGACCCCTTACCGGATTCACCAAAGGCCGCCGTGATGCCGGTGCCAGCTGCATAGTAGGTATAGATCGGACCTTCATAACCGTTCTCCAGGATTGCCTTGCCCAGACCACGCATGTCCGCGCCCCAGTTCCCGGTGATCACGGCATCCGCCTCGGCCGCCATGATCTTGCGCCCGTATGGTGTGAAATCCTTGATCTTGCCGATTGGATGCAGTTCGTTGCCGACAATCTCGATGTCGGGACGCTTTTCACCCAGGAATCTGACCGCAGCCGCGGCAACGGCCTTACCAAAGGAATAATCCTGGCCGATGACATAGACCTTCTTGATCTCGTCATTGCCCGCGATCACATCCGTCAGGGCGTCCATCTTGATGTCGGCGTTGGCGTCAAAGCGGAAGTGCCAGAAGTTGCATTTGTCGTTGGTCAGCGCCGGGTCCACAGCTGAATAGTTCAGGAACAGGACCTGCTTGTCCGGGTTGCGCTTGTTGTGCTTGTTGATGGCATCCGTAAGCGCGTTTGCCACGCCCGACGAGTTGCCCTGAGCGATGAAGCGGATACCCTGGTCGATCGCGACTTGAAGCTGGATCAACGACTCTTTGGCGCTGATCTTGTTATCAAACGGTACGATCTCGAACATCTGACCGTCCAGCACGCCACCCTTTTCATTCACGAGCCTATCGGCCGCAAACTCATATTGGTGCAAGCCGTCCTCGCCCGTGGCCGCAAATGGCCCCGAGAGCGGGTCAATAAATGCAATCTTGATATTTTCCGCGTAACTGGCTGCAGCGCTCAACGTCAGAGCCAATGCAGTGGTCAAACCAAATAGTTTCGTATTGCGCATATTGGATTTCCCCTCCCTAATCCAAGCCCCGGCGGCATCCGCCATGGACCTTCTCAGGCTTACACAGTCTGACGCAAAGTCAACAAAATGATTTGTTTTTCAGGGCTTGAAGCTTAGAAAAGCAGCCGCTTCCGTCAACAGCCCGGAATAGTCGCGCTCCAATTCTTGCGCAGAGACGTGAAAGGCGGGCCCACCGACGTTGAGCCCAAAGACACGCGCCCCATCCAGCGAAAACACCGGCACGGCCAGACCATTCACGTCGGCGCGCCATTCGCCAAAACCGGTGCAATACCCTTTGGCTTCGAACTCTTCATGGGCGGCGCGTGCGGCCCGGGTCAGATCAGCCTTGCTCCCGGCGCCATCATGCACGCCGTAGTCAATCGCCGCTTGGCGCGCATCTTCGGACACACCAGCAAGGATGGCGCGACCAATGGCCGAGCGAAAGAGCGGCAAACGCGCACCTACGTGCATCGCCAGCGAAACATCCTCGCGCGAGCGGTGGACCGCCACATAGACCGCCTCAGCCCTGTGCATTTCGGCCAGGGCGGCGGTGATATATGAATTTGGTCCGTTGCGCAGCGTGCGCAGCACATCCGCCGCCCGGTCGCAAATATCCATACCGGCGAGCACGCCAAACCCCAATTGCAGCACCCCAACACCCAATCGATAGGTGCCGCTGTCGGCATCCTGGACCAAATATCCCAATTGGCACAGCGTATGGGTCAGGCGCGAGATCGTTGGCTTTGGCAGGCCGGTGCGCTCAGACAGGTCGAGATTGCTCAAACTGACTTCGCCAGGGCGAAAACACCGCAACACATCCAAACCTCGCGCCAAGGCGGTGACAAAATTCCTGTCCTTGCCCTCATCAGGTCCCGTGCCGAATTCCGTTTGCGCCATGGCCTCCTCCGCTTCAGGATTTCAGGGCGGTCAGCCCATGCTCTGCAAAGACCTTGACAAACCCGCCCAACCGCATCGCACGCTCCGGGTTTGATGCATTGCCATCCAGCGCCCGCTTGTAGACACCCTGAATAATCGAGGCCATGCGGAAAAAGTTGAACGACAGGTAGAAGCCAAAGTTGTCGATGCCCGCCAATCCGCGCCGTTCACAGTATCTGTCAATGAACTCCTGATCCGATGGCAGCCCCAGCGACACCCGATCCAGACCAGCCATCCCGCGCCCTTCCTTGCCGGGCGGCATTTGCCATTGCATGATCACCGCGGCCAGATCGGCATAAGGGTGGCCGATCGTCGACAGTTCCCAGTCCAGCACGCCCAGACACCGGGTGCCGCCCTGTTCGAACATCATGTTGTCGATACGATAATCGCCATGCACCAGCGTGCGCTGCCCGTCATCTGCCGGGATACTGGCCTGTAACGCCTCGATCAACGCGTCCATTTTCGGAATGCTGTCCGTCTCGGACGCGCAGTATTGTTTGGTCCAGCGTCCGATCTGGCGCTCGTAATAATTTCCCGGCGGGCCATAATCCGACAGGCCGACCGCATCGATGTCAACCGAATGCAGAGCGGCAAGAACCCGGTTCATCTCGTCAATGACAGCTGTCCGGGTGGTGTTGCTTTCGCCTTCCATCGTGGGTTGGTAAAAGTTCCGCCCATTCAGATGCTCCATGACATAAAACGCCGAGCCGATCACATCGTCGTCTTCACACAGCAGATGCATCCTGGCCACTGGCACATCCGTATCCGCAAGCGCGCTTTGCACCCGAAACTCGCGGTCCACCGCATGAGCTGATTTCAGCAGCACACCCGGCGGTTTGCGCCGCAGGACGTAGTTCTGTTTCGGCGTCTTCAGCAGGAAGGTCGGGTTAGACTGCCCGGTTTCAAACTTGTCGGCCTCCAGCGGTCCCTCGTAACCCGGCAGATGATCTCGCAGATAAGCGTTCACAACATCCAGGTCGAGCGTTTGGGCGGTGTTGGTCATGATCTGCTCCTCAGCTATAGGTCAGCATATCTGCACGCGCCGCCCCAGCAAAATGCGGCGTCACATTGAATTCATGCAAAAAGAAGGCACGGGACGAAAAGATAAACCGCGTCATTGAGGTATTCTTGACCTGCAAATTCAACGCGATCATCTGTTCGGGCGGCGCGCTCAGACTGCCCGCCACCAGCTGCCCGATGGCACCGCCTGAACTGATCACCAGCACATTTTTCGCCTCCGTTTCGGTCGAAAACCGACGTGCCGCATGAATGCGGGCCTTGAACTCGTCCCAGCTTTCGGCGGCTCCCCGAAGTCCATTGCCCT
>FYBJ01002011.1_pt1 | contig 17772 bp, 17 predicted proteins | sample 1134611 | NCBI WGS metagenome assembly FYBJ01 (sample SAMEA104116008, study PRJEB20421) | marine metagenome | isolation source: marine | reverse complement strand
CGTCAGATGTGTATAAGAGACAGGTCTGGAAATCGCCGAGCAGGCGGCGGAACAGGGCGTGCATCATGCCGACGTGCTGGTGTGCTGCGGTGGCGGCGGGCTCGCGGCGGGAATCGCGCTGGCCTGCGAAAGCCGCGCCGCCGGGCTGCGCGTGCGCACGGCAGAGCCCGAGGGGTTCGATGACACCGCCCGTTCGCTTGCTGCGGGAGAGATACGCCGCAATCCGCGCGGCAGCGACAGCATCTGCGACGCGATCCTGACCCCTCAGCCGGGCGAGCTTACCTTTCCGGTCCTGCGCCGTCTGGCGGGGCCGGGCCTCGCGGTCAGCGATGCGCAGTGCCTCGGCGCCATGACGCTGGCGTTTTCGCGGTTGAAACTGGTGCTCGAACCCGGCGGGGCCGCGGCCCTGGCCGCCGCGCTTTTCCATCCCGAAGCCTTCGAGGGAGACGCGGTGATCGCGGTGGCGACGGGCGGGGCCTGGGATCCCGGGGTTTTTGCCCGCGCGCTGGCGGAGAACGGCGGCGCACCCGACTGAGCGACCTCGCCCGCAGCCCCTTGCGCCGCTGTCCCTGCACGCCCAGACTGGCCCCGCCCGCATCCGAACCGCAGCGATTGTTTGCAATGACCAAACCTCCGATCCGCCTGCCTGACGACCCGGCGCTGGCAAACCGCGCCCCGGACGGGCGCCAGAGCGCTCCGTCGGCCGAGCGCAATGCCGGACCCATCCTCCGCGCGATGGCACCGCATATGCCCGCGCGGGGCGAGGCCCTGGAGATCGCCAGCGGCACAGGCCAGCATATCGTGGGGTTTGCCGCCGCCTGTCCGTCGCTCCGCTGGTATCCAACAGAGGCCAATCCCGACCGGCTGCCCAGCATCCGCGCCTGGATCGCTCAGAGCGGGCTGACCAATATCGCCGCACCGGCGGTTTTCGACGCCACATGCGATCCCTGGCCGCGGGAAGGGCTCAGCGCCGTGGTTCTGGTCAACCTGCTCCATCTCGTTCCGCATACGGCGGCACAGCGGATCATCGGGCGCACGGCCCGCGCGTTGTCGCCCGGGGGCGTCTTCATCCTTTACGGACCGTTTCTCCGCCAGGGCGCCTATGCCAGCCCGGGGGATCGCAGTTTCGATATCCGCCTGCGGGCCCAGGATCGCACCATCGGGTACAAGGATGTCGATGAGGTTGCGGCCTGGGCCGAGGCCGCCGGGCTACTGCCGGAGGCCTGTCACCAGATGCCCGCCAACAACCTGCTCTGGGCGCTGCGCCGGCCCATGGCGCCTGCGATACCGGCGCGGACGGGCGACATCTAGCCCAGAGGCTCGAAGGCCTCCTGCGGCACGGTGCTGTATTCGGCCGGAGGATAGGCCTCTGGCTGGGTGCGCAGTTCCGAGAATTGCCGCAGCACCTGCTCGCGCAGCATGGGGTCCAGACCGGCCAGCGTCTCGGCCGATAGATGCGGGCTGGCCACCGGAAGGCCGTTGACCGCGAAAATCTGCGGACTGTCGAACACCAGCTGCATCAGGCGCAGATCCTCGGCGGCGCGGTCGATATAGGCCGCATCCGACGACCCGGCCAGAGCCGCGGCGGAAATCAGCGCGCATTGAGTGTCTGGCATATCGGCAAGCCGGTAGCCGGGGATGAGCACCTGGTGGTCGGGGTGAAGCAGCAGATCGCATTTGGGCATCATCGGCCCCACCGCCCTGGGTTTCAGCCGCACGGGCGCACAATCGGGATTGCCGCGCATCTGCGACGCGCTCAGCCGACGCATCCATATCATCCGCACCGGCTGCAGCCCGTTGTCGCGGGTCACGATCAGATCGCCGGACCGGATGTATTCGATCCGTCGCTGACCGCAGGGGGTGCGCACATGTGCGCCTTCGACGATGATGCCGCCTCCGAACGCCTCGTTGAACGGACGTTGTGCATCAAGCTCAATCGTTCTGGCCATTCCATGTCCTCCGATCGCCTCAACCGGAAGTTTAGAGCAGCGAATGCGTCAAAAATCCGCAGGGCCAGCGGCAGATTTGTGGAAAAATTTCGCCCGTGGCGGGGGCGTCACAGCCCGCCGCGGGCCGAAACCCGCCGCTAACCGTCCTTGCGGATCGCCTCGTTCGAGGGATCATAGGGGCTGTCCCGGGTGACCTCCGCATCCCAAAGCGCGTCGAACATGCGCAGTTTCAACCGCGTGCCCGGCGCCGCAAGGTCGGGCCGCAGATAGCCCATGCCGATGGATTTTCCGAACGCCACCGAATAACCGCCGGAGGTCAGCCGCCCGACCTTGGCGCCCTCGTGATAGATCGCCTCGCGCCCCCAGGGGTCGGCATCGCCGGGACCGTCGATCAGCAAGGTGGCGCATTTGACCCGGATCCCTTTGGCCTGCATCGCGGCCTTGCCGTGGAATTCCTTTTCCATGTCGACAAATCGCGGCAGATCGGCCTCCAGCGGCGTGGCGTCTCGGCCCAGCTCGGTGCCGAAAGCGCGATAGCTCTTTTCCTGGCGCAGCCAGTTCTGCGCCCGGGCGCCCACATATTTCAGCCCGTGTGCGGCGCCCGCCTCCTCCAACAGATCGAACAGATAGTTCTGCATCTCGATCGGGTGGTGAAGCTCCCACCCGAGTTCTCCGGTATAGGCGACGCGCACCGCGTTCACCGGGCACATGCCCAGTTCGATCTGTCGGGCCGAGAGCCAGGGAAAGCGCTTGTTAGACAGCGCGGTATCGGGATCGGCATCGCGGATCACCTGCCGCAGCAGATCCCGCGATTTCGGCCCGGCCACGGCGAAAACGCCCCATTGCGTAGTCACGTTCTGGATCTCGATCGCGCCGAACTCCGGGGCCTTGTCCTCGGCCGCCTTGCGCAGAAAATCGGCGTCATAGTCCGTCCAGGCGCCGGCGGAAACCAGATAGTATTCATTCTCTTCCAGGCGCACGATCGTGTATTCGGTCCGCGTCGTCCCCGCGCCGGTCAGCGCATAGGTCAAATTGATGCGCCCGACCTTCGGCAGGCGGTTCGTGGTGAACCAGTCGAGAAAGGCGGTGGCCCCGGGACCTTTCACAAGATGCTTGGCAAAGGCGCTGGCGTCGATCAGCCCGACCCCCTCGCGGATGGCGCGGGCTTCCTGCACCGCGTGGTCCCACCAGGCGCCGCGCCGGAACGAGCGCGCGTCGTGGTCGAAGGTTTCGGGCGCATCCAGCGGTCCGAAATAATTCGGTCGCTCCCAGCCGTTGACCTGCCCGAACTGGGCGCCCCGTGCCTTCATCCGGTCATAGCAGGGCGCGGTGCGCAGCGGCCGCGCGGCGGGACGCTCTTCGTCCGGGTGATGCAGGATATAGACGTGCTCGTAGGCTTCCTCGTTCTTGCGCACGGCATATTCGGTCGTCATCCAGCGGCCAAAACGTTTCGGGTCCAGGCTGGCCATGTCGATCTCGGCTTCGCCCTCCACCATGAGTTGCGCCAGATAGTGGCCCGCGCCCCCGGCTGCGGTGATCCCAAAGCTGAACCCCTCGGCCAGCCACATGTTGCGCAGCCCGGGCGCGGGACCCAGAAGCGGGTTGCCGTCGGGCGTATAGCAGATCGGACCATTGAAATCGTCCTTGAGCCCCACGGTTTCGGACGAGGGGATCCGGTGGATCATCGACATGTATTCCTCTTCGATCCGCTCCAGATCGAGGGGAAAGAGGTCGGCTCGGAAACTATCGGGCACGCCGTATTCGAACCGGGCGGGCGCGCCGCGTTCATAGGGGCCGAGGATCCAGCCGCCGCGCTCTTCGCGCACATACCATTTCGCATCCGCGTCGCGCAGAACCGGATGTTCGGCGCCGCCGGCCTTGCGATAGGCCAGAAGCTCGGGATCGGGTTCGGTGACGATAAACTGATGCTCGACCGGGATGGCGGGCGTCTTGATCCCCAGAAGCCGCGCGGTCCGCTGGGCGTGATTGCCGGTGGCGGTGACCACATGCTCGGCGGTGATGACGCTCTTTTCTTCCGAAGGGACGAGGTTGCCGCCCTTTTCGACCATTCGGTTCACACTGACCCGCCATTCGGCGCCGGTCCACTCGTAGCCGTCGACCTGCCAGCGGCGTTCGATGGACACGCCGCGCTGACGCGCACCCTTGGCGAGCGCCATCGTCACGTCGGCAGGATTGATATAGCCGTCGGTCGGATGATAGATCGCGCCCTCCAGATCCTCGGTGCGCAGCAGTGGCCAGCGCTCCTTTATCTGGGTGGGCGAGAGCCATTCGAACGGCACGCCGACCGTCTCGGCGGTGGTCGCATAGACCATGTATTCATCCATCCGCGCACGGCTTTGCGCCATCCGCAGGTTGCCCACCACCGCAAAGCCGGCGTTCAGCCCCGTCTCTTCCTCCAGCGTCTTGTAAAGCTTGATGGAATGATCGTGAATCCAGGTGGTGGCATAGCTCATGTTGAAATAGGGAAGCAGCCCCGCCGCATGCCAGGTGCTGCCGCTGGTGAGCTCGTCCCGTTCGAGCAGCATGACATCCTGCCAGCCCGCACGCGCCAGATGATAGGCGATCGAGGTTCCGACGGCGCCGCCGCCAACGACCAGGGCTTTGACATGGGTTTTCATCGGGACGCTCTCCTTGCGTGGGTCTGAGCGTAAATTGATGAATTCCCCGCCGTCCGGTCACGTGGTGCCGACTTAACATCGTCCGAAACCGACAAGCCCGTGCGCCTGGCGGGCAATTTAGCGACAGCTTGCCCGCAGCCCACGCCGGGAATAAAACACCACCGGGAATGCAAGGGGACGACGCGCCATATGCAGGTTTGCACGACCAAGGCCGAAATCAGAGCCGCGGTGCGGAATTTCAGAAAGACCGGGGGCCCGGTCGGCCTGGTGCCGACGATGGGCTATCTGCATGAAGGCCATCTGTCGCTGGTGCGGGCCGCACGCCGGGACAGCCGCTGGACGGTCGTGACGATCTTCGTCAATCCCACCCAGTTCGGCGACCCCGCCGATCTGGAAAACTATCCCCGCGACACGGAACGCGATCTGGATATGCTGCGCGCGGCGGGGGTCGACGCGGTCTTCATCCCGCCGGTGGAAGAGATCTACGCGGCCGATGCGGAAACCATCGTCGAGACCACGCGCATCGCCAACATGCTGCACGGGCTGGTGCGGCCCGGACACTTCCGGGGGGTGACCACCGTGGTGGCCAAGCTTTTCAACATCGTGGGGCCGGACGCCGCCTGGTTCGGCGAAAAGGACTATCAGCAGCTTCAGGCCATCCGCCGGATGGTGCAGGATCTGCATATGCCGCTGACGGTGCGGGGCGTTGCCACCGTGCGCGAGGCCGACGGGCTCGCGATGTCCTCTCGCAACGTCCGCCTGACGCCCGGGGATCGCGCGGCCGCGCCGGTCCTGCATCGGGCATTGGAACTGGCGGCGGAAGCCGCCGAGCACGGCGCCGACGTGGTCGAGATCGAAGAGCTGATCGCCCGCACCATAGCGGCGGAGCCCCGCGCCGTGCTGCGCGGCCTCGATATCGTGGCCGCCGAAACCCTGGCCCCCCTCGAAGGGCGGCTCAAAACCCCCGCCGCGATCATGGTTTCGGCCGAGTTCGGCGGCGTTCTGCTGATCGATCAGCGTGTCACTACCCCAGGAGCACAGACATGAGCACTGCTAAACCAATTCGCCGCATCACCGTGCCCCAGATCTCCGCACGCAAAGGGGGCGAGCCGATCGTGTCGCTGACCTCCTACCACGCGCATACGGCAGCGATCGTGGACCGGTATGCCGACTTCATCCTGGTGGGCGACAGCCTGGGCATGGTGATGCACGGCATGGAATCGACGGTGGGCGTGCCGCTCGACCTCATGATCATGCACGGCAAGGCGGTTGTGCGCGGCACGCAGCGGGCGCTGATCGTGGTGGACATGCCCTTCGGCACCTACGAGGAAAGTCCGCAAATGGCTTTTCGCAACGCCGCGCGCATCATGAAGGAGACGGGCTGCGGTGCGGTAAAGCTCGAGGGCGGGGCGCGCATGGCCGAAACCATACGCTTTCTGACGGACCGCGGCATCCCGGTCATGGCCCATATCGGCCTCACCCCGCAATCGAGCCACGTGATGGGCGGCTTCAAGACCCAGGGCCGGGACGAGGAAAGCTGGCCCGCCCATGAGGCCGACGCCCGGGCCGTGGCCGAGGCCGGCGCATTCGCGCTGGTGGTCGAGGGCATGGTGGAACCCCTGGCGGCGCGGATCACCACACAGGTGGACATCCCCACGATCGGCATCGGTGCCAGTGCGGATTGCGACGGTCAGATCCTGGTCTTGGAGGACATGCTGGGCCTGAACCCCAAGCCGCCGAAATTCGTGAAGGTCTACGGCGCCCTGGGCGACATGATCGAACAGGCGGTCAGCGACTACGCGGATGAGGTTCGGGCCCGGAGCTTCCCGACCGACGCGGAAACCTACAGCTAGGCTCCGAGGGTTCGGGGCGGGCATGGCGTCCCGCCCCGGCAAGGTGGCCCGCTGATGCCCCTGCCGTCAGGCCGCGTGATCGAAGTTGATGATCTTGTGCTCGCCGAGGTCGGGCTTGGCTTCGCGATCCATATGCGCACGGGCAATTTCCAGCCCGAAGTTGACCGAGCTCCCGCCCGACGCCCAGATCGCCGCGTCGCGCAGCGTCATGCGCAACAAGATGACATCCGGATCGCGGCGCCCGTCATCGAACCAGGCGGCTGCCACGGCATTCCATATGTCATCGAGCTTTTGTTCGTCTTCGGACTGCACGATCGCACCTCGCAGGGAGGCATAGTAATCATTATCCTTGCCGACGAAGGTAAAGCTTCCCTGCGCGCCCTGACCGATCGCGCGCACCAGATCCGTCTGGCGTGACGTGATGAACCACAGCTCCTCGGTCGAGCGGTCGAAATATGGGGTCATGGGCTGGGAATGCTGGCCCGATCCCTCGATGCCCAGCATTCCCGCGTGCAGCCGCCCGATTTCGTCGAACAGCTGGCCCTCCGCGTCAGAGCGGGTCTTGTCGAGATCGGCCATCAGTGACGGGCCATCCAGGTATCGACCTCGCGGCGGGCTTCTTCCTTCGACTTGCCGTATTTGCGCTGAATCAGGCCCTCGACCTGCTCGCGGTCGCCTTTCGACTGCTCCAACTCGTCGTCGGTCAGATCGCCCCACTGCTCGCGGGCCTTGCCCTTGTATTCCTTCCAGTTCCCTTTGATCTGATCCCAGTTCATCGGTCATCTCCTTGGCTGGTGTGAAGCTGAAAGGGCAACGTCGCCGCCAAAGTGGCGGTTCCCCCGGACCGGGCGGCCGCGGGCGGAAACAGCGGGAAACGGCCTAGCGGGCGAGGACCAGATCGACGCGCAGCCCGCCGAGCTCCAGGCTTTCGGTCAGGCGCAGGGTGCCCCCGTGCTGCCGGGCGATATCGACGGCAATGGCCAGTCCCAGCCCCACCCCCGAACCACGGTTCTGATTGCGGCCCGGCTCCAGCCGCGCGAAGGGCTTGAGCGCCTCCTCGCGCAGAGCCACGGGAATGCCGGGGCCATCGTCCTCCACAGAGAAGACGACCGCGCGTTCGGTGATAACCACAGACACCCGGCAATTGCTGGCATAGCGAACGGCATTGCCGATCAGGTTGCCCAGCGCCCGTTCGACCGCGAGGGGACGCAGCGCCACCTTCGCCCCGCCGGTGTGGCCGCCCCAGGCGACCGGCTGTCCGGCACCGGCGGCCCGCTCCACAACTTCCCGCGCCAGCGCCACCGGGTCGACCGTGTCCAGATCGTCGAGCGCCTCGGACCGGGCGAAGTCCAGAAACGTATCTAGAAGCTTTTCCATTTCGGCCACGTCGCGCCGAAGCGCCTCTGCCTCGGGGCCATCGAACATCGACAGCTCCAGCCGCATGCGCGTCAGCGGTGTGCGCAGATCGTGGCTGACGCCCGACAGCATCATGGTGCGCTGTTCGATCTGACGCTCCAGCCGCGCCCGCATGTCCAGAAAGGCGTTGCCGGCGGCACGCACCTCGACGGCGCCCGTCGGTACGTAGTTGATGCGCCGCCCCTTGCCGAAAGCCTCTGCCGCACGGGCCAGACGCTTGATCGGACGTAACTGATTGCGCAAGAACACCACGGCAATCAGCGTCATGAGCACTGCGGTGAACACCATCAGCACCAGAAGCTGATGGGGATTGGAGGCCGTGACCCGCCGCCGGTCGAAGGTCATCTGCATTTCGCCGAAGCCGGTGGCGATGCCCACCCTCACCTTGCGCGAATTCGACAGATCGACCCAATTAACCCCCTCTACCCTGTCGCGAAGCGTGCCGATGAGGGTGATCCCGGATATATCGACGAAGGTCCGCAAATCCCCGGGAGGGGCGTCCGGCGCCGCGAACGCCACCTCGAGCGCAAGCGGCCGGGCGATGGCGCGTGCACGGCGTTCCGCCGCGGACAGGTCGGGGCTCTGTGCGACTTCGTCGAGGATATAGTTGATCTCCAACGCAACGCTGCGCACCATCTGCCGCGTCACATCCTCGAAATAGCGTTGAAGAAAGTTGACGCTGACCACCAGAAGCAGCACCACTATCGGTGCGATCAATATGAGCGCGGCGCGGCCGTAAAGGCTTCGCGGCAGGGAATATTTAAGCCAGCCAAAGAACATGGGCTCAGCTAACGCGCAGCGGTGCCCGGAGGAAAGCCCAAATGCAGCCCGCCCCGGAACATGCACCCCGTCCCGGCCAATGCCAGGAAGTCGAATCCGGGGTGCGCCGGGTCGTCGCCCCCAACCCCTCGCCTAAGACCTACTGGGGCACCAACAGCTATGTTCTGGGCCATGGCCGGGTCGCGGTCATCGATCCGGGTCCCGACCTCCCCTCGCACGGGGATGCGATCCTTGCGGCGCTGCGCCCCGGCGAGGAGATCTCCCATATTTTCGTGACCCACAGTCACCTAGACCATGCCCCCCTGGCGCGACGACTGGCGCGGGTCACCGGCGCCGAGGTTCTGGCCTTCGGCCCACATGACGCGGGGCAGTCGCCACTGATGCGGGAGCTTGCCGGCCGGACCGGCCTGGGCGGCGGCGAGGGCATCGACCGCGAGTTTACCCCGGACCGGCGGCTGGACCACCGTGAAGAGATCCGCGGCGAGACCTGGCGGCTGCGGGCGCTCTGGACACCGGGACATATCAGCAATCATCTCTGTTTCGCATGGGAGGACCGGATTTTCACCGGCGATCACGTGATGGGCTGGGCCTCTTCGCTGGTCTCCCCACCCGACGGCGACCTTGCGGCGTTCAGGCGGTCGTGCGAGGCGCTGGGGCGCGGCCCCGCGGGGATTTTCTATCCCGGGCACGGTGCGCCGGTGACGGAGCCGGCCGACCGCCTGAACTGGCTCGTGACGCATCGCCGGATGCGCGAGGCGCAGATCCGCGCCGCTCTGCAGCTGGCGCCGGGCACAGCCGAGGAAATCGCCCGGCGGGTCTATGAAGATTTGGCGCCCGCGCTCCTGCCGGCGGCGGCCCGCAACGTCCTGGCGCATCTGATCGATCTAAGCGAACGCGGCCTCGCCGTCCCCCGCGGCCCGCTCGGCGCGGCAACGGTCTTTCACCCAGGTCCCGGAAACGGCCCCGATCACGAGAAAAGCGCCGCACACACAGCCCGTTGAACGACCCGCCACGGACGGTGAAACTTTTCCCAAAACCCCACTGGACGCTCCGATCCGCATTGGCTATATGACGCCCTGTGTTCCGGCGTAGCTCAGCGGTAGAGCAGTTGACTGTTAATCAATTGGTCGTAGGTTCGATCCCTACCGCCGGAGCCAAAAAATCATAGATGTTACAAGATGATAAGGGCCGTCTCGATGGGTGGCTTTTGTTGTTTTCAGGGGCCTCTACAACAACTCTACGACATTCGGGCGGCCACCTATGCAGCCGCTCGCTGTTAGGTCAGAGATCGGGCGCAGTCCACCAGCGCCCTTTCATGAAGATGTAGGTGCGACCGCAGTGCTTGAAGCGCACATAGCTGTCGCGGTCGAGACGACGGCTGATAAGGCGCAGACGGGTCTTTATGACCCGCCCTCGCCCCGCGTCGGCAGGCGGCCGGATGCCCTGGCCGATACGGCCAGGGCATTCCTTTGAAGTCGCATGCGTGTCTGCCGGCTGGCGGACAGCAGGCATCCACCCTTAGCTGGCGGGAACCACCACCATCTGGTGCCCGGTGCCCATAAGTCCGATCTCGCCCACGGTGCTCAGGTCGGCCGCGTCGAGCACCCAGATCTTTGGCTCCACATTGCTCGAGACATAGACCTTGCCCGTGCCGTCAATGGCCTGCAGGTGATAAGGTGCAGGCGCCAGTTCGGCGAAACTCACCTCGCCGCTGACGAGGTCAATACGGCCGACCCGGTCTGTCTCGTTCACCGCGGCGAACAGGGACTTGCCGTCCTCGGACAGGTCGAGCCCGTGCAGCGTGCCGCCGAGGTCGAAGCTGCGACGCACCGTCATGGCCACCGGGTCGATTTCGCTGACCGTGCCATCGCCGTCGTTAGTGACGTAAAGCGCATTGCCGTCTGCCGCCATGACGAGATGGCCGGGATTGGCCCCGGTCTCGACGGTCTCGATGGCGGTCCAGCCGTCGACCGCGATGCGGCTCACGGTGCCCGACCCCGCGTTGCCGACAAAGAGTGCCGCCGTGTCATTGTCGAAGATGGCATAGTTCGGCACTTCTCCGGTTTCGATCGTGGCGATCAGCTCGAAGTTCTCGAGCCCGATCACCGAAACGGCGCCGGCCTTGATCAGGGTCACGGCGGCAAAGCGCCCGTCCGGGCTGACTGTCACGTGGTGCACGGCGCCGGGCACATCGGTCTTGCGCAATATCTCGCCCGACTTGCGCTCGATGATCGAGACGGTGCTCACCGGCCCGCCGACGGTTCCAGCCGCTTCGGCGGCCTGGTCCGACATTCCGTGGTGGACCGCGTGCTCTTCATCGGAGACCGCCGCAGGCTTGTCCGGCGCCTGTCCTGCCGGGCGGGCCGCGAGGCTTCCTGCAACCAGAAGCCGGCCGTCGGGGCTGCCCGCAAGGCCATGCACGTTCTCGACACCCGTGATACGGCTCACTTCTGCACTGGTGGCCGCGTCGACGGTCAGGATTTCGTTCATGTCGCCGAGGGGGATATAGACCAGAGGTTCCGCTTGGGCGGAGCCGAGGCCGAAGATCGCCGCGGCCAGTGCGACGGGTGCGGCGGAACGGAGAAGGCGTCGTTGGTGTCTCATGGGGAGCTCCTATTCGGTTTGGCGGCGGACGGGCGGTCCGGATTTCCGGCGAACGCCTTGTGCCCGGATGTGCCGCGATGACGGTCATGCTTTGATGCCCACGAGCTCCTTACGACGGCGAAACGGGCGAGGCTTTGACCTGTATCAATCCCTCCCGCACGGAACGCCCGACCGACGCCGCTGCGCCAGTATCAATGGCCGCATCAGCAGGGCCCCTTCCGCCCAAGTTCCATTGACCCCGGACCGGTCGCGGCCCCAGGCCCGGATCCTTCCCGCGCGGCAGGAACTTTTCGGGTCATTCGTTCCGATGTATGCTTCATCCGCCTCGCCGCGGTGTCTGTCACGGTGAGAAGGTGCCGGAACGCTCCGACCTGTAACAATCGGTCGGCGCATTGATCGATATCAAGGCCGCGGCCTTCCGGATGAGGCTTCAATAGTGCGGCAGTTGCGTGCCTGCCGGGGGCGACGCGCCGCTGACGCGGATTACTCCGGGTGGTTCGCGCGAGCGTCCCGTCTCCCATCCCCCTGCCCTCGCAGGCCGCTTCTGCCACCCTGCGGCCCAGACCCGAATGCAGGAGCGACCGGACACGGAGAGCTATAAATGGAACGTTCCACCTCGCATCGGCCCCCGCCCGGCAAAAACGCCGGGCCTGCGCCGCACAGGACGGCGCGCCGTCGGTCCGGGGCGGGCCGATGATCTGGCTTGCCTGGAAAAACAGCATCCTGCGCCCGGCCCGCAGCCTCCTGATCATCCTGTCGGTGGCGGCAATCCTGGCTGAAATCCTGGTGCTCGAAGGGTTTCTGGCGGGCTCTTACACCCAGCTGCGTCAGGCGGTCCTGCGCCGTGGCGGCGATGTGATGGTCTCTCAGGCAGGGGTGCGCAATTTTCTCGCCACGCGTTCGATCCTTCCGCAGCGGACGCGGGCCGCGGTCGAGGCGATCCCGGGCGTCGCGAAAACCCATCCCCTGGCAGCCCTGAGCATGATCTACGAACAGGGCGCCCGGCGCGCGCCCACCATCGTCATTGTCTATGACGACGGCGGCGGACCAGAGGTATTTCTGTCCGGGCAGGCCCCCGCAAACAACGGCGAGATCGCCATCGACCTGTCGCTTGCCGAAAAGTTCGGCCTGGGGGTCGGGGACCGGCTGACCCTGTCGGACTATGATTTTACGGTGTCAGGTATAACCAGCGGCGAATCGGCGCTGTTCACGCCTTTTGCCTTTATCAACTTCGATACGCTGATCGATTTCTATTTCGAATCCGATGTCGCCGCCGATATCGCGGCGTTTCCGCTGCTGAGTTTTCTGGCCGTCGATGCCGCGCCCGGAACCGACCCCGAGGCGCTCGCCAGGCGCATCACCGCCGAGGTCGCCGACGCGCAGGCGGTGCTGCCGCGGACCCTCGCCTACAATGACGAGAAACTGGGCCGGGATCTGCTTGGGCCGATCCTGAACCTGCTTTTGGGACTGAGCTACGCCATCGGGGCGACGGCCATCGGCATGTTCACCTTTGCCGCCGTCCGCAGCCGCCGGAAATCGCTGGGCGTCTTGCGCGCCTTGGGTTTCACCGCCCGCGCCATCGTCACGGGTGTGGTGGCCGAGGCGGTGGCGGCTGCGGCCGCAGCGATCCCGCTGGGCATTCTGATCGCCGCGGGCCTTGCCGCGCTGATCGAATGGGTGGCGCCGGTGTATCTGGTTCCGGTCCTGGAACCGCGCACGTTGCTTCAGACCGCGCTGGTCGCTGTGGTTCTGGCCATTCTCGGGGCGCTGGCGCCGCTGCGCATGCTGATGCGTCTCGATCCCGCGACCGCCTTCAGGGAGTGAACGGATGCTGAACTGGACGCTACGCGAACTCCTCTCCGCTCCGCAGCAGTTGCTGGCCAGCGTCGCCGCGGTGGCAGGCGCCTTCGCGCTGGTCCTGTTCTTCGAAGGCATATTCGCCGGCGAATCCGAACAGATCGTCGCCCTGATCGAAAAGACCGAGGGCGACGTCTGGGTGATGCAAAAGGGCGTGGGCAACATGCATATGGCGACTTCCTTCGTCGCCGACTGGAAGGTCGGCGCCGTGGCCGACGTCGAGGGCGTCGAAAAGGCCACGCCCATCCTCTATCTCAATTCGGCGATCGAAGCCGGCGGGCGCAGCTGGTTTTCCTTTGTGGTAGGGCTGGAGAGCGACGACCCGCGCGCCGGGCCCTGGTCGCCGGCCGGAGGCGCCCGCATGCCGCCGCAGGGCGGCGCCATCGTCCCCGACATCTTTGCTTCGGACGCGGGGCTGGCCCTGGGCGATACGGTGCGGATCGCCGGGCGCGATTTCGCGGTCGCCGGATTTTCGAGCGATACTTTCTCCATGGCCAATTCGATCACCTATGTGACGATGACCGATCTGGCCGACGCCATGTCGTCGATCGGCAGCGTAAGCTATATCATGGTGGATGCGGCGCCGGGCGTCGCCCCCGATGCGCTTGCCATGCGCATCATGGAGCAGGTCGAGGAGGTCAACGCCCTGACCCGCGCCGATTTCTCGGCCCGCGACTACTCGATCGCCGTCCAGATGGGACTGGAAATCGTCTGGATGATGACCCTGATCGGCGGCGTGCTCGCCGTCCTGCTGACCGGGTTCATCGTCTATTCGCACATCTCCGAGCGCGAGCGCGAACTCGCAGTAATGAAGGCGCTGGGCTTTCGCAATCCGGCGATATACGCCTCCAACATGCTGCAAGCGCTGGCCATCGCCGCGCTGGCCTTTGTGCTGTCGGTCGCGCTCATGCTGGCTGCGGTGCCTCTCACCGAATGGCTGATGCCCAAGGTCAATCTCGCGCTGACGGGTTCCGCGCTCGTTCGCACCGGGGCGACCGCACTGGTCGTTTCGCTGATCGCATCGGCCATTCCTGTCCGCCGGGTGCTTTCCGTCGACCCGGCGACGGCCTTTCAGCGATGAGGATGTGCCAATGACACCGATTCTGAGCGCCCGCGACATCGTCAAGACATTTGGCGCGGGCAACACGCTCGTACGCGCGGTCGATGGCGTTTCGCTGGAACTGATGCCGGGCGAGCTCGTAACGATAACGGGTCCTTCAGGGTCGGGAAAGACCACGCTGGTCTCCATATTGGGCGCGCTTCTGCGGCCGACGTCGGGCGAGGTGCGCATCGATGGCAACAGCCTGGCCGAGATGAGCGAGGCCGCTCTCTCGCGGTTGCGGGCGCATTCGGTAGGTTTCGTGTTCCAGTCATTCAATCTGCTGGAGGCGTTGAATGTGCGCGACAACGTATTGTTTCCCGCGCATCTGGCCCCGGGCGGCGTCCGGGCCGCGCGAGAACGCGCGGACCACCTGCTGGCTCAGTTCGGCCTGACCGAACGACGCCACGCCCTGCCCCGGACGCTGTCGGGCGGCGAGAAACAGCGCGTCGCCATCGCGCGCGCGCTGATCAACGAGCCAAAGCTCATCATCGCGGACGAACCCACCGGCAACCTCGACACCCGAAGCGGTCAGCAGGTCGTGATGGTTCTGCACGATATAGCGCGCGATCAGAACCGCTCTGTGCTGATCGTGACCCACGACCAGCGGGTCGAGGAGGTGGCCGACCGGGTTCTGTGGCTGGAGGACGGCGCGTTGCGGGACCGTAAGGACGAGGCGCGCGACTGGGTGCGCGATCCGGTGTGCAGGATGGTGATCGACGGCTGGACGTCCTCTATCCACCATGACCACCAGGGCACGCGGTTCCATTTCTGCTCCGAACGCTGCCGCGAGCGGTTCGTAGCCTCCCCCGAAACCTATCTCGACGGAGCAACAGCAGCCGTCGTGCCGATGGAAAGGAAGCCGACATGACGCGCCTGATCCCCCTGTTACTGCTCACGCTCCTGGCGGCGCCGGCCCCGTCGCTCGGTGCCTCGGACGGCCCGGCGCGCGGATTGGCGATCGTGCAGGAATCAGAACGTCGCGACACCGGCTGGCGGGACAGCACGGTCGCTGTCACGATGATCCTTCAGGACAGACGCGGCCAGAAAAGAGAGCGCCAGCTCCGGCTGTCGATGCTCGAAAAGCCCGGTAACGCCGGCGACAGGACCCTGACCATCTTCGACTCTCCCCCGGATCTGGCCGGCACGCTTTTTCTCAGCCATGCGGTGGTCGGCGGGGACGACAACCTGTGGCTCTACCTGCCTTCTCTCAAACGGGTAAAACGCATCTCCTCGTCGAACAAGACGGGCGCATTCTTCGGCAGCGAATTCTCTTACGAGGACATCTCGGCCCCCGAGATCGGCAAGTTCACCTATGACTACGTGGGGCAGAAGCCCTGCGGGCGCCTGACCTGTTTCGTGGTCGAACGCTTTCCGGCCTATCGGAACTCCGGCTACAGCAAGCTGGTCACCTGGTTCGACACCCAGGAATACAGACCGCAGCGCATCGACTACATCGACCGGGGCGGGCAGTTCCTAAAGGTGCTCACCCTGTCGGGATACAAACGCTATTCCGGCAAATTCTGGCGGCCGCAAACCCTGACCATGTCCAACAACAAGACCGGCAAGACCACGGTTCTGCGCTATGGCACCTATCGTTTCGCAACCGGACTGAATGACGCCTATTTCAGCCAGGGCAATCTGAGGAACATTCGATGAAGGCCGCGGCCTGCCTGGCGGGCATCGCTTTGCTCTGGGCCGGGCCGGGGATGGCGGAGCCGTCGGTTTCCGGCTCGGTGGAGGCGGAGCTGCGCCTGTTTTCGCAAAGCCCCGCGGTGCCCGGCCGGCCCGACAGCCGGCTTCAGTTTTCCGGAGCCATCGAGGCCACGCTGTCGGACGACTGGAACGGCGGCGCCGACAGGATCGTCGTCACGCCTTTTCTGCGGTTCGGCCGCGACGGCGGCCGCGACCATGTGGATCTGCGCGAAGCCTACTGGCTGCACCAGGGCGACGGTTGGAGCCTCACTGCGGGGATCGACAAGGTGTTCTGGGGCGTCACCGAAAGCCGCCATCTGGTCGACATCATCAATCAGGACGACGCGCTCGAAGATATCGACGGAGAGGACAAGCTGGGCCAGCCGATGGTCAGCCTGTCCTTTTACGGCGGATACGGCACCTTCAGTCTTTATGTCCTGCCGTGGTTCCGCGAACGCGAGTTCGTGGATTTCGGCGAGCGTCTGAGCGGCCCCGCACCCATCGGTCAGGCCCGGTTCGAGGCACCCGACCGTATCGGCTATGCGTTGCGCTGGTCCCGGTCGGTCGGCGGTCTCGATATCGGCCTGTCCTATTTCAACGGCACCAGCCGCGAGCCGCTGCTGATCCCAACGGGAGCGGTGCTCGTGCCCTATTACAGCCAGATCAGGCAGGGAGGTGTCGATCTGCAACTGACGTCGGGCGACTGGCTGTGGAAACTGGAGGCGATCCGCCGCAGCGGCCAGGGGCCGGCATTCTGGGCGGCAACCGCCGGCTTCGAATGGACAAACCCCGGCGTTGCGGGCACCGGGGCCGATCTGGGGCTGATCGCCGAATACAGCCGCGACCGGCGCGATCCCGTCCTGGCGCCGCCGACGATCTATGACGACGATCTCTTCCTGGGGGCCCGGCTGGGGCTGAACGACATCAACGATACCAGCCTGCTTGCAGGCGCGCTTTTCGATCGCGGCAGCGACGCGCGCGTGGTTCTCCTCGAAGGACAGCGGCGCATGGGCGAGAACTGGCTTCTGAGCGTGGAGGGACGGTTTTTCGAGGGCGCCGCCGCCGGCGATCCGCTGGCTACGATCCAGAACGACGATTTTCTCTCCGTCCGTCTTAAACGCTCTTTCTGACGCCCGCCGCCCGCAAGCGGCGCCTTTGATCCAGCGCAAAGCGTCCCGCTGGGCGGCGGGCTAGAAAACGGTATGAACCAGATCGAGAGAATGCGCAGGTTGGGCCTGTTCGACGCCCGCCTGCCCCGTTACACGAGCTATCCGACCGCGCCCCATTTCACGGCGGAAACAGGGGGCGATTTTCACCGTCACTGCCTGTCGCGGGTGGCGCCGGACTCGGAGGTGTCGGTCTATCTGCACATACCCTTTTGCGAAAGACTCTGCTGGTTCTGCGCCTGCCACACCCGTGGCACGAAAACGCTGGCCCCGGTCGAAGCCTATGTCGAGATGCTCGAACGCGAACTCGCCTGGGCGGCCCGGCTGCTCCCTGCCGGGGTGCGCATGGGACGGCTCCACTGGGGCGGGGGCACCCCCACCATCCTGTCCCCGGCACTGATCCGCCGTCTTGCCGCCGCGGTCCGGGAAGCCATCCCTCCCGCTGCGAATTTCGAATTCTCGGTCGAGATCGATCCCACGCTGGTGGATGACGCCAAGATCGCGGCGCTGGCTGCCGAAGGCATGTGCCGGGCGTCGATCGGCGTGCAGGATTTCCACCCGCAGGTGCAGGCCGCCATCGGCCGCGAGCAGTCTTTTGACACCACCCGCGAGTGCGTCGAGGCATTGCGTGCGGTCGGCATCCGCTCTCTCAATGTCGATCTGGTCTATGGTCTACCGCACCTGTCTCTTATACACATCTGACGCTGCCGACGA
>FYBJ01001908.1_pt1 | contig 17799 bp, 15 predicted proteins | sample 1134611 | NCBI WGS metagenome assembly FYBJ01 (sample SAMEA104116008, study PRJEB20421) | marine metagenome | isolation source: marine | reverse complement strand
TCTCGTGGGCTCGGAGATGTGTATAAGAGACAGCTCCGCCCCCGTGTTCCAGGCCGCCGAAACCTGGCGCCGAAGCCTGTCGGGCCTTGCCCCCCTGCCATGGGAGCCGACGCCCGGGATGACCTCCGGCATGGCGCAGGGCCTGGGGGACACGGCCTTCGAAACCCGCTGGTTCTCGGATGGCCTTTTGCGCGAGGGCCGTCTGGACCTTCTTGCGGAGCTGGAAGCCCGTGGTCCGGTCACAATCTACGAAAGCGGCAGGCCGCTGGCCACGCTGGCCCCGCCCGAAATCGTCGACAACACGCTCGAACTCACCGCCACGCGCCTTGTCCCCGGCCCCGAACAGACCGTCTCCGTGCTCGCGCATGGCACCAACCCCAATGGCGGCGCAGAGGTGCTGGCCACCCTGCCGCTGACCTTCGCGGCGGGTGAGATGACGGCGACCGGCGCGCTGTCGCTGCCCTCCGAATTGCGCGCGCGTCTCACCCGGTTCGAGATTTCGGGCCAGAACCATGCCGGTGCCGTGGCGCTCACCGATGATCGGCTGGCGCGGCGCGAGGTGGCACTGGTGGCGGGCCGCTCGGATCGCGAGGGGCTCGAACTCTTGTCGCCGCTGCACTATCTCGAACGCGCTCTGTCGCCCGCCGCCGATCTGCTGGACGGGGCCATCCTGGACATCTTGCCCGCCAATCCGGGCGTGATCGTTCTGGCGGATGTGGCCACGCTCTCGGCGACCGAACAGGCCGAGCTTCTTGACTGGACCAATGCAGGCGGCACGCTCTTGCGCTTTGCCGGGCCGCGGCTTGCCGCCTCGGACGTGTCGCGCTCCGAAGAGGCCCCGCTGATGCCCGTGCGCCTGCGGACGGGGGGACGCACCGTGGGGGGCGCGATGAGCTGGGGCGAGCCCAAGGCCCTTGCGCCCTTCCCCGAGAACAGCCCGTTCTGGGGTCTCGATATCCCCGATGATGTCACCGTGAACAGCCAGGTCATTGCCCAGCCTGATCCGACGCTGGCCGACCGCGTGATCGCGGAACTGGCCGATGGCACGCCGCTGGTCACCCGCAAGCGAATCGGCGCGGGTCAGGTGATCCTGTTTCACGTGACAGCCAACGCGGAATGGTCCACGCTGCCGCTCTCGGGGCTCTTCGTGCAGATGCTCGAACGCCTTTCGGTGACCTCGGGCCAGGGCGACGCGCTGCCGCCCGATCTCGCAGCCTCGACCTGGCAGCCCGTGACGGTGCTGACCGCTTCCGGCCGGGTCGAGCCGGGCGACACCCTGCCCGGCGTCACCGGCGAAATGCTTTTGTCCGATCCGCTTGGTCCCGCCCTGCGCCCGGGTCTCTACGAAGGCAAGGACCGGCGGATCGCGCGCAACGTCCACGATCCGGATCGCGGCATTGCGCCCATGACCTGGCCCGAGGGCACCACCGTGTCGGGTCTTGAGCGCCCCGATGAAACTCCGCTGGGCGGCTGGCTTCTGGCGCTGGCGCTGCTGATCCTGACGGCGGATGTGATCGCCTCGCTCGCACTCTCGGGGCGGCTTCTTCCGGCCCGTGCCACGCTTGGCCTGATTGCGCTTCTGATGCTGCCGACGGACCCCGCGCAGGCCCAGCAATCCGACCGGGATCTCGCGCCCGAGGAAATGGCGCTGGCGCATGTGCTCACCGGCAACGCGCGGCTTGACGATGTGACCCGCGCGGGGCTTCTGGGTCTGGGCCAGACGCTGTTTTTCCGTACCTCCGTGGAACCCAGCCCCCCTGTCGGCATTGATCTTGAAACCGACGAGTTGACCTTCTACCCGCTGCTCTACTGGCCCATCACCCCCGAACAGCCGCAGCCTTCGGCCGAAGCCTATGCCAGGCTCAACGCCTATCTGCGCACCGGCGGCATGATCCTCTTTGACACGCGCGATGCCGACATCGCGGGCTTTGGCGCGTCTTCGCCCAACGGGGCCAAGCTGCAACGGCTGGCGGCGCCGCTGGACATCCCGCCTCTGGAACCGCTGCCCGCCGACCACGTGCTCACCCGCACCTTCTACCTGCTTCAGGACTTTCCGGGTCGCTACACAGGCCGCACGGTCTGGGTCGAGGCCGCCCCGCCCGATGCCGAACAGATCGAGGGGATGCCTTTCCGCAACCTCAACGACGGGGTCACACCGGTTGTGATCGGCGGCAATGACTGGGCCGCCGCCTGGGCCATTGACGCGGTCGGCAATCCGCTCCTGCCCGTGGGGCGCGGCTTTGCCGGAGAACGCCAGCGCGAAATCGCCTATCGCTTTGGCGTCAATCTGGTGATGCATGTTCTGACAGGCAACTACAAATCCGACCAGGTGCATGTGCCTGCCCTGCTCGACAGGCTGGGCCAATGAACGGGATTGATCAATGACCGGGAGCCTCGTCTTCGACCCCCTCCTGCCGATGTGGCTGGTGATCGCGCTGGGCGGCATGGCGCTGACCGGCGTTGCACTGGCGCTCTGGCGCGGGCTGTCGGGCTGGGGGCTGCGGGGTCTGGCGGCGGTGGTGATCATCGCGGCGCTGATGGGCCCTGTCTACCAACAGGAAGAACGCAGCCCTCTCTCGGACATCGTGCTGATCGTCGAGGATGAAAGCGCTTCGCAATCCCTCGGCAACAGGGATGCACAGACGCAATCGGCCGCCGATACGCTCGCCGCACGCCTCGATGCGCGCGAGGGCACCGAGGTGCGGCGCATCACCGTGCCGGACGGCGCCGACAATTCCGGCACACAGTTGATGACCGCGCTGGCCGACGCGCTGGCCTCGGAACCCCAGGGCCGCGTCGCCGGCGCTTTCGTGATCAGTGACGGACGCCTGCATGACCTTGATCGCGCGCCGGACATGCCCGCACCGCTGCACCTGCTGCTGACCGGCGAGGAAAGCGACTGGGACCGCCGTGTGATCGTGCGCAACGCGCCGGCCTTCGCGATCCTCGGTGAAGAGATCACGATGACCCTGCGAATCGAGGACGTGGGCAACGTCCCCAACCCATCACGCACAGCGCCGATCGAAATCGCGGTGGATGGCGAGGAGCCGCAGCGCTTTGAGATCGAGATGGGTGTGGACATAGAGCTGCCCGTGCGCCTGCCCCATGGCGGACGCAACGTGCTGCAATTCTCCACGCCTGCTGTCGAGGGAGAACTGACCGATCGCAACAACGCCGCGCTTGTGCAGATCAACGGCGTGCGCGACAGGCTCAGCGTGCTGCTGGTTTCCGGCGCGCCGCATCCCGGAGGGCGCACCTGGCGCAACCTGCTGAAATCCGACAGCTCGGTCGACCTGGTGCATTTCACCATTCTCCGCCCTCCCGAGAAACAGGATGGCGTGCCGGTGCGCGAGCTTTCCCTCATCGCCTTTCCCACCCGCGAGCTTTTCCTCGAAAAAATCGAGGATTTCGACCTCATCATCTTCGACCGGTACAAGCGCCGCGGCATCCTGCCTGCGATCTACCTTGAGAATGTCCGGCGTTATGTCGAAGAGGGCGGCGCCGTGCTGATCGCCGCCGGGCCGGATTTTGCCTCCGCCGACAGCCTCTACCGCTCGCCGCTGGACGCCATCGTGCCCGCGCGCCCGACTGCGCGGGTGATCAGTCAGGGGTTTCGCCCCACTGTGACCGAACTCGGCAAGCGCCATCCCGTCACTGCGGGACTCAAGCAGGCGCAAGACGGGGAATGGGGTCGCTGGCTTCGACAGATCGAGATCACGGATGAGACCGGCGACGTGGTCATGACCGGTGCCGATGACCAGCCTCTTCTGGTGCTGGATCGGGTTGGCGAAGGCCGTGTGGCGCTGCTGGCCTCGGATCAGGCCTGGCTGTGGGATCGCGGCTATGAGGGCGGCGGACCCCAACTGGAACTGCTGCGCCGCCTGGCGCACTGGATGATGAAGGAGCCCGAGCTTGAGGAAGAGGCGCTCTGGGCCGAACCCACTGGTCAGACCATGCGCATCATCCGCCGTTCTCTTCAGGATGATGTGGAGGACGTGACCGTCACCACCCCGTCCGGCGAAATGATCACCCTGCCGCTCGAAGAGGTCTCGCCCGGGCGGTTCGAGGCGCTGTTTGACGGGCCCGAAATCGGCCTTTACCGCTTGACCAGTGGGGACCAGACCGCAGTGATCGGCCTCGGCCCCGCGGCCCCGGTCGAATTCGAGGACACCATTGCCAGCGGCACCGCACTGTCGCCCGCCGTGGAGGCCAGTCAGGGCGGCATCGCGCGGCTGCACCAGGGGCTGCCGCGCATCCGCGACGTGCGGATGGGGCGTCCTGCCGCCGGGCGCGGCTGGCTTGGAATCACGCCGCGTGATGCCTATCAGACACTTTCTGTCACTCAGACCACGCTGCTACCGGCCTGGCTGGTGCTGGCCCTGTTCGCGATGATGATCCTCGCAGGCTGGCTCCGCGAAGGACGCCGCTGAGTCCCTGCCTTCCATGTTTCGGAAACGTTCGTATCCCGGCACCGGCCACGGTCGCCGCATCAATAGCGCAGATCGACCTTTACAGCCTCGCTCGTCCAGTCACCCTGCGAACAGCGCGCCCGCACATACACCTCGCGCATACCATCCGGCACCGTCACACCGTTCAGCGAGCGGGTGAAGGGTTGTTCGTCCACATGCGGATGCAACAGCTTGCGATAGCCTAGCCGATTGCCCTTCGCATCCAGCACCTCCCAGCCATCGGCATAATGATCCCACCCCGTGTCCCCGTGGAGGATCGTGACGTGAAACTTCCAGGACATGCCGGATTTCTCCGCGTCGACACGGGTGATTTCAGGGCCCTCCGCCCAGAGCGGAGACCCGGCGAACAGGGCGGTGAGGAGCAAGGAAAATCGAGTCATGCGGCCAGAATAGCGGCTTTTTGTGAGATGTGCAGTCACGTTCCCGCGTGGTGCCGTGCTCAGGTGCCGCCGTTCAGGAGAACCTTGCGTGACCGCGACGCGAACTCGCGCCGGAACACCACCAGGCAGGTGAACAACGCGGCCCCGATCAGCACCCCGGCCCCCAGCAGCCATGCTGCCGAAGCCAGCCCGAAATAGATCGCCCGAAGGCCCCTGTTGAAACTGCGCGCGCCGGTGATGTTGATCTCGGCGGCCCGCATGGCCATCGGCACCGCTTCGGGATCTGCGGGATCATTGGGCACTGCCGCCATGATCACCGCGCAATAGCCGAAAAGCCGACTGGCCCAGACGAACTTGAAGAACGCATTGCCCAGGAAGGCCAGCAGCAGCATCAGCTTGATCTCCCAGACGATCTCGGGTTCCTGGTCGATGGTGAGATCACTCGCCAGACCGATCAGCTGATCGGTATTGCCCAGCAATGCCAGCCCGCCACCCAGCGCAATCATCGTGGCCGAGGCAAAGAACGACGTGCCCTGACGCAGGTTCATCAACGTCTGTGCGTCAAATATTCGCGGGTCACGAGTGACCATGGTGGTCATCCAGTCGCGCCTGTACCTTGCCATCAGGCAGGAGACGGACGGGTGCGAATCCGGTGGGTTTTCAACGAAGTACCCGATAATCAGCCAGCCCGTGACCAACACGCCAAGGGCGATGAAATCCAGCTGTGAAAACAGGGTTATGCGATCCATCAGGTCCATGGCGCGATCCTACAGAGTGGTCAGTACACTTGCCAGATGCGAAAATTGGTTATATTTTCTAACCAATACCACAACACGCCACCGACTCGCCCTTGGATCGCCGGAGGAAACAACCATGCAGATGCCGCAACCCGATGCCCGCGTGCTGGACCGCAAGGCCGAGATTGTCGCACGTCTGCGCGAGGTGTTGCCCCCGGGCGCGGTCATCTCGGAAGAGGCGGAAACCCGCGCCTATGAATGCGACGCGCTGACCGCCTACAAATGCCCGCCCCTGGCCGTCGTGCTGCCGTCCTCGACGCAGGAGGTGTCGGACGCGCTCAGGGTCTGCCACCGGATGGGCGTTCCCGTGGTGCCGCGCGGCTCGGGCACCTCGCTGGCAGGCGGTGCGCTGCCCACCGCCGACAGTGTGATTCTCGGCGTGGCGCGGCTCAATGACGTGCTGGAGACGGATTACAGCAACCGCTTCATCCGCGTACAGTCGGGCCGAACCAATCTCAGCGTCACCGGCGCGGTGGAGACCGACGGCTTCTTCTATGCCCCGGACCCGTCCAGTCAGCTGGCCTGCGCCATCGCAGGCAATATCGCGATGAATTCGGGCGGCGCACATTGTCTCAAATACGGCGTGACCACCAACAACCTGATGGGCGTGACCCTTGTGCAGATGGATGGCACGATCTCGGAGATCGGCGGCGCGTATCTGGACAGTGGCGGGCTTGACCTTCTGGGGCTGATCTGCGGCTCGGAGGGGCAGCTGGGCGTGGTAACCGAGGCCACCCTGCGCATCCTCGCCAAACCCGAAGGCGCCCGCCCGGTGCTGATCGGGTTCGACAGCAACGAGGTGGCGGGGGCCTGCGTCAGCGACATCATCAAGGCGGGCGTCCTGCCGGTGGCCATCGAGTTCATGGATCGTCCCTGCATCCGCGCCACCGAAGCCTTTGCCAAGGCGGGCTATCCCGATTGCGAGGCATTGCTGATTGTCGAGGTCGAAGGCTCGGAAGCCGAGATCGACGAACAGCTCGAGACGATCATGGCCATCGCGCGCGATCATGACCCCGTCGAACTGCGCGAAAGCAAGACCGCCGAGGAAAGCGCTGCGATCTGGCTGGGCCGCAAATCGGCCTTTGGCGCGATGGGGCAGATCAATGACTACATGTGCCTCGATGGCACGATCCCGGTCAGCGAGCTGCCGCTTGTTTTGCGCCGCATCGGCGAGATGAGCGCCGAGTTCGGCCTGGACGTGGGCAATGTCTTTCATGCCGGTGACGGCAACATGCACCCGCTGATCCTGTTCGACGCCAACAAACCCGGCGACCTGGAGAAATGCGAGGCTTTCGGTGCCGAAATCCTCAAACTGTGCGTCGAGGTCGGCGGCTGCCTGACCGGGGAACACGGCGTGGGGATCGAGAAACGCGACCTGATGAATCACCAATATGGCCCCGCCGACCTGGAGGCCCAGATGGCCGTCAAGGACGTGTTCGACCCCCGGTGGCTCCTGAACCCGGCAAAGGTCTTCCCGTTGGCCGACAGCGAAACGCGCCGGATCGCGGCGGAGTGATGCGACATCGGCCGGATTTTGAGTATTTTTTGGAACATTGAAAGCCCATGACACCCAGGACTGAAGACGAACTGGCCGAGATGGTTCGCGCCGCGAATGCGCCCTTGCGTATCGAAGGGGGCGGCACGCGGGGCATGGCCGCGCGGGTCGAGGGGGAGGCGCTTTCGACTGCGGGGCTTTCGGGCATATCGCTGTATGAACCAGGTGCGCTCACGCTGGTGGCGCAGGCGGGCACGCCTCTGGCCGAGGTCGAGCAGGCCCTCGCGAAAGAGGGGCAGCGCCTGGCCTTCGAGCCGATGGATCACCGCGGCCTTCTGGGATCGGCGGGCACGCCCACGATCGGCGGCGTGGTGGCGGGAAATGTTTCGGGGCCGCGCCGTATACAGCTGGGCGCCTGCCGCGACTTCCTTCTCGGCGTGCGCTTTGTGGATGGCGGCGGGCGCGTAGTGAAGAACGGCGGGCGGGTGATGAAGAATGTCACGGGCTATGACCTGGTGAAACTCATGGCCGGCAGCCATGGCACGCTGGGTGTCCTGACAGAAGTGTCGCTCAAGGTGTTGCCCGCGCCGGCCGCCACCGGGATGCTTGTCTGTGAAGGGCTCGAAGATGCGCCTGCCGTCGCAGCGTTGTCCGCAGCACTTGGATCACCCTACGAAGTGACAGGCGCGGCCCATGTGCCCGGCCCGGACGGCGGCGCGGCCCGGACGATGATCCGGATCGAAGGATTTCCCAATTCGGTCGGCTACCGCCTGGAAGAGCTGCGCAAGCTGCTGACGGCGCATGGCGATTTTGCGCCGCAATCCGATCCAGAAACGGTCCTGAGTGCCTGGGAGGCGGTCCGCGACGTTCGGGACTTTGCAGAGGCATCGGGGAATGTCTGGCGATTGTCCGTCAAGCCGTCCGATGCGCCGGGTATCGTCGCGAGCCTCAATGGGGTGCAGGCGATCTATGACTGGGGCGGCGGGCTGGTCTGGCTGCGCGTCCCCGAGGGATTTGACGATGCGCGTATCCGTGCGGCGGTCGATGCGAGGGGTGGACATGCGACCCTTGTGCGGGGCCGCTCCAACCTGCCGGCCTTTCACCCGGCGGCAGGGCCGACGGCTGCGCTGGAGGCGGGGCTGCGGGCCCGGTTCGATCCGCGCGGCCGCCTCAATCCCGGACTGATGGGAGGTGGCGCGTGATCCTCGGCCTGATGTTCATGGGGCTGCCGATCGCCATTTTCGGCGTGGTGGTGAGCCTTCCCGCGGGTCGTCCGGCCCATATCGGCATTGCGGTCACGGCCCTGGTCATCGCTCTTGTCTGGGCGGGGTATCCCTCGGGCTCCGGACCTCTCTGGACCGGTGTTGCACGGGCCGATGCCATGATGTTTTGGGTGGCCTCGCTCTGTACCGTCGCTTTTGTCGCCGCCGCGTTGACCCAGACGCTGGGCCGTTGGGCCGTCGCCCGGCTGCCCGGGCTGAATTACCCGGTCGCCGCCCTGCTTGTGCTGATCACCATCGGCCTTCCGCTTGTCTTCCAACTGGCCATCTGAAGCCCCTGCGCCCCGAGGTATCCCATGCAGACGCATTTCACCCCCGAGCAGCTCGCCGATCCCGGCACGCAGCGCGCCAACGAGATACTGCGCGCCTGTGTACATTGCGGGTTCTGCACGGCCACCTGTCCGACATACCAGGTGCTGGGCGACGAGCTCGACAGCCCGCGGGGCCGCATCTACCTGATCAAGGATATGCTGGAAAACGAACGTGTGCCCGACGCCAAGACCGTCAAGCATATCGACCGCTGCCTCAGCTGCCTTGCCTGCATGACCACCTGCCCCTCGGGTGTGCATTACATGCACCTGGTTGATCACGCGCGCGAATACATCGAGAATCACTACAAACGGCCGTTTTCCGACCGGGCTCTGCGCTGGATCCTGGCGCGTATCCTGCCCTATCCGATGCGGTTTCGGCTGGCCTTGCTGGGGGCCAAGATGGGCAAACCCTTTGCCCGGCTCATGCCTGATGCGCGCCTGCGCGCCATGCTGGAGATGGCTCCCGCCTCGATCCCACCCGTCAGCCGCAGCGACGACCCGCAAAGCTTTCCCGCCAAGGGTGCCCGGATCAAGCGCGTGGCCCTGATGACCGGCTGTGCGCAAAAGGCGCTCAACACCGACATCAACGACGCCACGATCCGGCTGCTCACGCGGCTGGGCTGTGAGGTGGTGGTCGCCGAAGGCGCAGGCTGTTGCGGCGCGCTGACCCACCACATGGGCAAGACCTCTGAAAGTCACGGCACGGCGGCCCGGAACATCCGCGCCTGGGCGGCGGAAATGGACGGCGAGGGCCTTGATGCAATCGTGATCAACACCTCGGGCTGTGGCACGACCGTCAAGGATTACGGGCATATGTTCCGGGGTGATACTCTGGCCGCCGACGCCGCCCGCGTGGCAGGGATCGCCGTGGATGTCTCGGAGCTTCTGATGCAACTCGACCTGCCCGAAGGAGCGGACCGCAACGCAGTTGTGGCCTATCACGCCGCCTGTTCGCTCCAGCACGGGCAGCAGATCAAGACCTTTCCCAAGGACCTCCTGAAACGCGCGGGCTTTACCGTGGTCGAGCCCGCGGACCCCCATCTCTGCTGTGGCTCGGCGGGGACCTACAACCTGATGCAGCCCGAAATTTCCGGCCAGTTGCGCGACCGCAAGGTGCGCACGCTGGAGGCCAGAAAACCCGACATCATCGCGGCGGGCAATATCGGTTGCATGATGCAGATCGGCCGCGCCACCGAGGTGCCCATGGTGCACACGGTCGAGCTTCTGGACTGGGCCACCGGCGGGCCGAAACCGCCTGCATTGGGATGATGACCACCGCTGGCATGTGAGTATTTTTGGAAAGATGAAGAGATCGCGCTTCTTCTTGATTCAAATGCTCAAATTCCGCCCTTGGCCAAACTTTCGCCCCAAAGCCTTGGTATCCCGCCCGCAACGACCACGCGGGAGACGTTCATGCGGCGCGCCATCACCCTTTTTCTATCGCTCTTCATCGCCGGTTCAGCGGCGGCCCAGGACACAGCGCTAAAGCGCCTCGACACCCGCGATGACGGCAAGGGTTGGGAGGCCGTGGGCCGGCTGGATATCGACGGGCGCGGGTTCTGTACAGGTGCGCTGATCGAGCCGGGCCTTGTGCTCACGGCAGCGCATTGCCTCTTTGACAAGAAAACCGGCGAGCGGCTCGATCCCGCCAGGATCGAGTTTCTGGCGGGCTGGCGCAACGGCAGCGCCCAGGCCTATCGCTGGGTCAAACGCGCCGTGGTGCATCCCGACTATGATTTCGGCGAGGCGATTGCCGCCAACCGGGTGCGCAATGACGTGGCGCTGCTGGAACTGAGCCGCCCCATCCGCAATACCCGCGTGACACCCTTTGAGACCGATCGCCGGCCCCGGGCCGGCCAGCAGATCGGCGTCGTCTCCTACGCCCGCAACCGCGAGGATGCGCCATCCCTGCAAGAGGTCTGCGACGTGATCACCAGCCAGCAGGGCGTTCTGGTCATGTCCTGCGACGTGGATTACGGTGCCTCGGGCGCACCCATCTTCAGCTTTGATGGCGGCGTGCCGCGCGTGGTTTCGGTGGTTTCGGCCATGGCCGAGCTGGACGGGAAGAAAGTCTCGCTGGGCACGCAATTGCAGGTCCCTCTGGAAATCCTGCGCGCCGAACTCGCAGCCGGGCGCGGCGTCTTTCAGCAGGCCGCTCCGGGCATGACCCGGGTCGGCACCAAGCGCGAGACGGGCGCGAAGTTCGCCAAGCCATGAAACGGCTGGCCACTCTTTGTGCGGCGCTTGCCCTGACGGCGGCACCTGCCCTGGCGGGCAGCAGCCTGATCCGACTGACCGACCGTGACGATCTTTTCGGCTGGGAGGCCGTAGGCAAGGTCGAGTTCGGTGACACAGGCTATTGCACCGGCGCGCTGATCGCGCCCGATCTGGTCCTCACGGCCGCGCATTGCGTCTATGACGATGCGGGCAGGCCGCGCGGCCCGACCGATCTGACCTTCAGCGCCGGGCTGCGCGACGGGGCGTTCATTTCGCAGCGCGACGTATCGGCCCTCGCCGCACATCGCGGCTATGATCCCGGCGGGCCGCTCAACGGTGCCAATATCCGCAGTGACGTGGCGCTTTTACGGCTCGCCCGACCGATCCCGGCGGCCACCGCAAGCCCCTTTGCGCTGGCCCGGGGCGCGGATGGGCGCGAGATCAGCGTCGTGTCCTATGGCCGGGGCCGCGACAATGCGCTCAGCTGGCAGCGCGAATGCGGCGTGATCGGCGCGCAAGAGGGCCTGATGGCCTTTGACTGTGACGTCACCTTCGGGTCCTCCGGCGCGCCGGTTTTCGTGCGCGAAGGCGGCCGCGCGCGGATTCTGTCGCTGATCAGCGGCGGCGGCGAATGGAAAGGCAGCCGCGTGGCCTATGGCATGGCATTGCCAGAGGTCGTGGAGCGACTGAAGCGTGACCTGCGTGCGGCCCCCGCGCCCGCCTCCACGGGGGCAAAACGCATCCGTGTCGGCCAGGGCGGCGGCGCTTCGGGCGCGAAATTCGCAAAGCCCTGAGACCTCTTGAATTCCCGATGAACCATGCCCAGATCAGGTTTGTTCCGGCGCCATTCGGGCCGGGATGAACTCGCCTGTCCCATCCGGGAAGGCATCACATCAGGTATCGCTCAAACGGAGGATAACCCCATGCGAAGCTTTGATTTTGCACCGCTTTACCGTGCATCGGTCGGCTTTGACCAGATTGCAGACATGATGGACCGCGTTCTGTCCAGCGACGTCGCCCAGCCGACCTATCCGCCTTACAACATCGAAAAAACCGCCGATGATGCTTACCGCATCTCGATTGCGGTCGCCGGGTTCGCCGACGAGGATCTCTCGGTCGAGGTCAAGGACGGCGCGCTGATCGTCTCGGCCCGCAAATCCGAGGAGGACGCGGACCGCACCTACCTGCATCGCGGCATCGCCACCCGCGCATTCGAGCGCCGCTTCCAGCTGGCCGACCATGTGCGCGTGTCGGGGGCGACCCATACAGACGGTATGCTGCATATCGAGCTGGTGCGTGAAGTGCCCGAAGCGCTCAAACCGCGCCGGATCGCGATCACCAGCGGCGGCGAAGCGACCGAAAAGGACGTTGTGGACGCCAAGGCCGTCAACTGATCATCAATCGGACGAAAAAATGAACCCCCGCAGAGCCGTCGCCCTGCGGGGGTTATCACACGCCAGTCCTCAGACGGACATGCAGATGTACTTCATCTCGAGGTAATCCTCGATGCCGTGATGGCTGCCCTCGCGGCCAAGGCCCGATTGCTTGACGCCCCCAAACGGTGCCACTTCGGTCGAGATAATGCCGGTGTTCACGCCCACGATCCCGTATTCCAGAGCCTCGGCCACCTTGTAGACGCGGCTCAGGTCCTTGGCATAAAAGTAGCTCGCCAGACCGAAGATCGTGTCATTGGCCATGGCGATCACGTCATCTTCGTCCTCGAATTTGAAGAGCGGCGCGAGGGGGCCAAAGGTTTCATCCTGGCTGACCATCATGTCCTGAGTGACGCCGGTGATGATCGTGGGCGGCAGGAAATACCCCTCGCCCTGCATCGCCTCGCCGCCGCCGATCACGACCTTGGCCCCCTTTGCGGTGGCGTCGGCGACGTGCTCCTGCACCTTGTCGATGGCGTCGGCATTGATCAGCGGGCCCAGCTGTGTGCCCTCCTCCAGGCCGTCGCCGATCTTCATCGCCGAGACCTTTTCGGTCAGCTTCCTGGCAAAGGCGTCGTACACGCCGGCCTGCACATAGATGCGGTTGGCACAGACGCAGGTCTGACCGTTGTTGCGGAACTTGCACATGATGGCACCCTCGACGGCGGCATCGAGATCGGCGTCGTCGAACACGATGAATGGTGCATTCCCGCCCAGCTCCATCGAGCATTTCATCACCTGATCTGCGGCCTGCCGCAGCAGGATACGACCCACTTCGGTGGAGCCCGTGAAGGTCAGTTTGCGGATGCCGGGGTTCTCGCAGAACTCCTTGCCCACATCCGAGGATTTGGACGAGGTGACGATATTGAACACACCCGCCGGAATGCCCGCGCGCTCGGCCAGAACCCCCATCACCGTGGCGCTCAGCGGCGTTTCGGCGGCCGGACGGCCCACGAACGCACAGCCCGCGGCAAGCGCGGGGGCGGCCTTGCGGGTGATCATCGCGTTGGGAAAGTTCCACGGCGTGATGCTGGCGGCGACCCCGATGGGCTGCTTGATCACGGTGATGCGCTTGTCGCGCTGATGGCCCGGGATCGTCTCGCCATAGATGCGCTTGGCCTCTTCGGCAAAAAACTCGATGAAGCTCGCGCCATAGGTGATCTCGCCGCGCGCCTCGGCCAGCGGCTTGCCCTGTTCGGCGGTCAGGATCACGGCGAGGTCCTCGGCGTTCTCCATCATCAGATCGAACCATTTGCGCAGCACGGCGGCGCGTTCCTTGCCGGTCCAGCGGGCCCAGTCCTTCTGGGCGGCAACGGCGGCATCGATGGCCGAACCAACCTCCTCACGGCTCATATCCGCGACATTGGCGATCACATCGCCCCGCGCCGGGTTGGTCACTTCGAACGTGCCATGAGCCCCCCCTGTGAAAGCGCCGTTCACATAGGCCTGTTCGGCCAAGAGGCTCGGGTCCTTCAAAAGCGATTTAAGGTTCGTGTCGGCCATGGCTAAATCCTCCCAATTCGTCTCGCAAACCCAAAGCAGTTTGCGCTAGGCTTGTCCAGTACCACCGAAGGGATGCCGATCATGGATTGGGACGACGCCTATGCCAACCTGCCCTATATTCCGGGGGCCGAGGCAATGCTGACACGCTGGTCGGACGAGGCGGCAAGCTATCGTGACGCGCTCACCCAACAGGGCCGCGCACGGCTTGGCATTCCATATGGGAACCGCCCGCGCGAGGCCTATGACCTGTTCCTTCCCGAGGGGGCCAGTGCGGGGCTGTGCGTGTTTGTGCATGGCGGCTACTGGATGAAATTCCACCGCGATCTGTGGTCGCATTTTGCCGAAGGAATGCGGGCGGCAGGCTGGAGCGTGGCCGTGCCGTCCTATGACCTCTGCCCGGACGTGACGATTGCCGACATCACAGGGCAGATCGCCACCGCCATCACCCATGCGGCGAGCGAGGTCGCGGGCCCCATCCACCTGGCTGGCCATTCGGCGGGCGGGCAACTGGTGGCGCGCATGTGCGTGGCGGGGGTGCTGCCCGAAATGGTGGCCCGGCGCATCGAAATGGTCATGCCGATCTCACCGGTGTCCGATCTGCGACCACTGATCATGACGCAGATGAACGACGCCTTTCGCCTGACCGAAGACAGCGCCATCGCCGAAAGCCCGGCCCTGCAGGACCCGATGGCGGTCCCCGTTTCGGTCTGGGTCGGCGGCGCGGAGCGTCCGGTGTTTCTCGATCAGGCGCGCTGGCTGGCCGAGGCCTGGGGCGCGGGGCATGTGGTGGTGGCCGGGCAGAACCACCTCACCGTGATCGAACCGCTGTGCGAGCCTGCGAGCACGATGGTCAGGACCCTCGCAAACCCGCCCCGGACCTGAGCCGGAACGGGTGAGATTTACCCGAACATCTGCCGCCAGGTGGGCACTGTGTCGGCCTTCGCAGGCATTGCCTCATGAACCGCCCGAGCAATGGCGCGCGCGATGCAAGTGGCTGCGGCGTGGCCAAGGGCCAGCTGTTCGGAAAGCTCAGGCGTGCCTCCTGTCCCGGTGGAGGCGGCAAAGATCAGGTCGCCATCCATCGGCGTGTGCGACGGCACCAGGGCGCGCGCAAACCCGTCATGCGCCGCCACCGCCATCCGCGTGCACTGCGCCTGGGTCAGAGCCGCATCGGTGGCCACGATCCCGATCGTGGTGCTTTCATGCTGCGCGCGTTTGGTCGCGGGCATTCCTGCCGGATAGTCCCGCGCCACCCCGCGCCCACCGAACTCGTCCCCCTGCTCGAACGGGGCCGCCCAGAATTCCGGCCCGTCGCCCACCGTCGCCTGCCCAACCGCGTTCACCGCCACCAGCGCGCCCACCACATGGCCCGAGCGCAGTACACAGGACGCAGAACCCAGCCCACCCTTGAGATTGGCGGTGGTCGCGCCGCACCCGGCCCCGACGCTGCCCAGATCGAATTGCTCGCCCGCATCCAGGAGCGCCCGCTGGCCCAGTATCTTGTAGGGGTTCTTGCCCCAATCCTTGTCGCCCCCATTGAGGAGGTCAAACAGGATCGCCCCCGGCACGATGGGCACCCGAATGTCCCCGACCGCGAAACCCCGGCCCTGCGCCCGCAGCCCGTCGGCCACGCCCGACGCGGCGTCCAGCCCGAAGGCCGACCCGCCCGACAGCACCAGCGCGTCCACCTGCTCCACCACCTTGTCCGGAGCCAGCAAATCGGTCTCCCGCGCGCCCGGCGCGCCGCCCATGACATGCACGCCCGCTGTAAAGGGCGCGTCGGCCACCAGCACCGTCACGCCGGATTTCAGGCCGATGTCATCGGCATTCCCGACCCTGAGGCCCGGCACATCGGTGATCAGGTTGCGTTGCTTTACCATGGTTCAAAACCGTCCTTTGCCTTGTCGCAAACCATCTTGACCGAATCCGCGCCATCGGCAAGAAGGACCGCAGGCCCGGGCGATGGCGTCGCCCCGATCAGGCCCTCCATACCCTTACAGTCCTGAACGCCGGGACCTTCTTTGCAGGAGGTCACTATGACTGCACATCAAAACATCCAGGAGTTTGGCATCAGCGGCGTGCGCCCTGATTTCTACCGTTTCCACAATGGCGAGCAATGCGCCCTGCAATTCGCGGACAGCGAGTACGACGCCCGTATCATAGGGCTGCGCGCCATCATGGCCGAGCATGGCGTGGACGCCGCCGTGTTCAGCTCGATGCACAACATTTCATACTACTCGGGCTTCACCTACTGCGCGTTCGGTCGCCCCTACGCCCTGGTCGTGACCGCCGATCACAATGTCACCATCAGCGCGGGCATCGATGCGGGCCAGCCCTGGCGACGCTGCTATGGCGACAACATCACCTATACCGACTGGCAGCGCGACAACTACTGGCGCGCGATTCGCCACGTCGCGGGCGAAGGCCGCGTGGTGGGCTATGAGAGCGACCACCTGAGCCTTTTGCAAAAGGGCAAGCTCGACGCTTTCCTCAAGCCGTCGCAAACCGTCGACCTCTATGAGGCGACCATGCGCCAGCGTATGCACAAATCCGCGGCCGAGCTCGTCATGATCCGCGCCGGGGCCGCCGTGGCGGATGTGGGCGGCTATGCGATCCGCGACGCCGTCAGGGTCGGTACCCGCGAGATCGACGTGGCCATGGCCGGTCGCGACGCGATGGAGCTGGAGATCGCCAAACGTTTCCCCGACGCCGAGTACCGCGACACCTGGGTGTGGTTCCAGTCGGGCCTCAACACCGATGGTGCCCACAACCCCGTGACCGGGCGCAAGCTGGAGCGTGGTGACATCCTGTCGCTCAACACCTTCCCGATGATCTCGGGCTATTACACGGCACTGGAACGTACCATGTTCGTGGGCGAGGTCGATGCGGCGTCTCTCAAGATCTGGGAGGCCAATGTCGGCGCACACGAGCTGGGCATTTCGCTGCTGAAACCCGGCGCGAGCTGCTCGCAGGTGACCGCGCAAATCAACGACTTCTTTGCCGAACGTGACCTGCTGCAATACCGGACCTTCGGATATGGCCATTCCTTCGGCGTTCTGTCGCACTACTATGGCCGCGAGGCGGGTCTGGAACTGCGCGAAGACATCGACACGGTGCTGGAACCCGGCATGGTGATCTCGATGGAGCCGATGCTGACCATCGCAGACGGCCAGCCCGGCGCCGGCGGCTACCGAGAGCATGACATCCTGATCATTACCGAGGACGGCAACGAGAACATCACGGGCTATCCCTATGGCCCGGATTTCAACGTCATCGGCTGATCTACGCGAAAAAAGGGCGGCCCCCCTTGGGACCGCCCCACTGCCGGGCGACCGGCGTCACATGACGTCCTTGGCCTCACCCACATAATCTTCGAGCAGTTTCTCGTTCTTCGCTTCCTCGATCCGGTTGATCCGGTCGACCCGCGCCTGATTGTCAAAGCGGTACTTGACGAAATTCACCAGGCTCAGCGTGAGCAACAGGATGCCGATGCCCCAATACCCCTTGGTCGCCAGCGGCACGTCCACCTATTTGTAGAGCGACAGCGCCAGCAGCAAATAGGCTGCCACGACGCCCGCCAGGTTGAAGAGCATGATCAGCGTATTGTCGGGTTTTTCGAAATTGGTCATGGGTCAAATCCTTTCGTTCATTGGTCGTGGTTACTTCTTCTTGCCCTTGAGGCGCGCCAATACGTCACCACCGGTCACCTTGGCCGCGGGGCCGAACCCTTCTCCGGCCATCCGTGCCTCAAGCCCTTCGTGGTTCAGGCCCGCCTCGATTTCCTCGAGGATGCCCGATTGTTCGAACGGATCGTCCTTGCCGACCACGCGACTGATCAGCTCCTGCGCCTCGTCCGCGCTGGACTGGTTCGCCACGGTTGTACGAAGCTTGCGCTGCATATCCTGCTCGCGCCG
>FYBJ01001619.1_pt2 | contig 17858 bp, 18 predicted proteins | sample 1134611 | NCBI WGS metagenome assembly FYBJ01 (sample SAMEA104116008, study PRJEB20421) | marine metagenome | isolation source: marine | reverse complement strand
CGTCAGATGTGTATAAGAGACAGGGTTCCGGGGCGGGCTGGCCTATATCAATCTGCTGGCCAACATGTTCATGGCCGCGATCATAGGCTCAGCCGCCAGCCAGATCGCCGTGATGAGTCGCGCCATGGTCCCTGCGATGGTAAAAGAAGGCTATGACCCCGGTTTTTCGGCCGCCACCACGGCCGCAGGCGGTCTGCTTGCGCCGGTTATTCCTCCATCGATGCTGTTTGTGATCTACGGCGTGCTGGCGCAGTTGCCGATTGGCGATCTGTTCATTGCTGGCATCATTCCGGGGCTTATTCTGGCGGGCACATTCTTTGTTGTGGTGGCTTTGATTGGCTTGGCCAAAGACTTCCCCAAAGGTGAATGGATGACGCTGGGCGAAGCAACCATTGCATTGCGCAATGCGCTGCCCGCCTTTCTGATCCCCATCGCGATTGTCGGCGGCATCCTGTTTGGCATCGCCACCCCTACCGAATCCGCGGCGGTCGCCTCGCTCATCGCCTTTGCCGTGGGGTGGTTGTTCTACCGAGAGATCAAACCACGGGACCTGGGTCAGCTGTTTGTGCGCACGGCCACGAATTCATCGCTGGTGATCTTCATGATTGCGGCCGCCAACGTGTTCGGCTGGGTGGTGGTCTATGAAGAGCTGCCACAAAAGCTGGCGGCCTTCATCTCGACCGTGACGTCGGACCCGTTCACATTTCTGCTGATCGTGAACCTGTGTCTTTTGTTTGTGGGCATGCTGATCGACGGGATTGCGGCGCTGATCCTGATCACACCGATCCTGTTGCCGATTGCGATGAACACCTACGACATCAACCCCTTCCACTTCGGAGTTGTCATCAGTCTGAATCTGGTGCTGGGGCTGCTGACGCCGCCGGTTGGTGTGGGCCTTTACATTGCGTCAGCCATGTCCGGGGTGCGCCCGTTCACGATCTTTGCCGCCCTCTGGCCATTCCTGCTGGCGGTGACAGTTGTGCTGGTTCTGCTGAGCTATTTCCCGATCCTCAGCACAGCGCTGATTTGAAACATGGCGGGGGTCAGAAGTTAAACACGACCCCCATCAGCGGCCCCTGCTGTTCGACGTCATAAAGAAAGCTGCCATTGGTGCGATCCACTGACATATAGCGATAGCCCAGAACGCCCGATGTGGTGGGTGTGAACTGGTATCCTAGCCCACCGAACAGATCGACCATACTGTCCGAACCCGCGCCGAACCCGCCAACATAGGCCCAGCCGGACACATAGGTGCGCTCGCCAATGTCACGGCGTCCGTAGATGCCGATGACCGGATCGACCCAGCTGTCCGACCCGTTTGCGGTACGTGCGGCAGACGTGCCGGCGGTCAGAGACAGGTCGGTTGAAACGGACCAGTGCCGAAGCCCGCCTGAAGCCCACAGTTCGTGCTCCTGGCTTTGGCCCAGTTGATAATCTGCATAAAGCGACACGATGGTGTTGCGGATCTTTGCATTGGCTTGACCAAATGTTGGCCCCAAAGGTCCGCTGGCCGCGCTCAGTTTCACGTATTGCACGTCGCCTGACAGCCCCCACCGCCCGTTGCGCGCCTGCACGACCACCATCCCGGCAAAATCCAGATTATCCAGGATATCGCTGAAACTGGCATCCACATCTATAGGGGGCAGCCCGGGTACAGTCGCCACTGGTCCCGACAGGGACGTCCCCCAAAGGTAGGGTGCGATTCGCCATTCCCAGTTGTCCTGCGCCTGCGCCAATACCGGCACACTGCATGCCAGCGAGATCGCCAGACTTCGAATATGTCGCCTTGCCAGCGACTTGGGCGAAGTCTTGTGAAACTTTGACATCAGCAATCCTTTCGGGTGGCAACGGGAATTGGGGTCCTGGTCTGTCTGTCTTTCATTAGTCTTCGTTAAATTGTCCCTTGAGAACGTTCACGGAATCTTAACGGCCTGCCGTTCAAAGCTAGCGCTTTCAGTCGTCAGGTCATCATATGTCAGTTCGACTTCGATCACCTGCACCGATCCCAAACCGAAAATGCGATACGGCAAACCATCCTGTTCCTTTATCGCATTTGGCGCGGGTTCATCTTCATGACAGCCGGGAAGCGGCCAGATCTCGGGGGCTTCTCCGTTGATCCCGATGCGCATCTCCAGCAGGCCACAACGCCAGGACCACAGATGCGTCACATAGAGCAGATCCTGACCATCATATTCGCGCACCCCAATCCAGTTGCCGCGCGTTGCGCCCAGGATCGGTTTGATCTCGACGGCTGTCGTGAACTTGCCTGTCGGCACTTGCGGCTCGGCGACCAGGTTGCTTTGAGGCGCCAGAAAGGCTGGCGGCGCTTCTGCGGACTGGCCATCGGCGGCGGCGCCATTGTCAGAATTGGATTGCGCCGCGACGGCGGCAAGGAACAACAAAACCTCTATCATTTCGACCACCTGATGCTGAACCAAATTCGCAAAAGTCCACTGGCGGAAATCCGACCTTTTGTGATCGGTCAACGCGCTCTATAGTGCCTGCAAAAGCAGGTGCCACATTCAAAATCCAATCGCGGCTTATAGGTAGTATGGCAAATAAACAGGCGTCGCGCCAATTGTTTAACATCGTGATCGTCGGGCAGAACAACAGGCTTCAGTATGAGGCGCTGCTGTTTGCGGCTTCGTTGCGCTATTCCTCGCCCGGTTTTCAGGGCCGGTTGCTTGTTGCGACGCCGCAACCGGGAAAACGGTGGTCGGGTGATCCCAGTATCCGCAGTGCGGATGTCCTGAAAGCTCTGCACGATCTGGACGCCGAGGTTGTACCGTTTTCAAACAAGGTATTTGGCGAAAGCTATCCCCACGGCAACAAGATCGAGGCGCTGAGCGTCCTGCCCAAAGGCGAGCCGTTTGTGTTCTTTGACACCGATACTCTGATCACCGGCGACATCAGCACCGTACCGTTCAATTTCGACCGGCCGTCCGCGTCGATGCGGCGCGAGGGGACCTGGCCGGAACCCACGTTGTACGGGCCCGGATACACCGACATCTGGAAATCGCTTTATGACCGGTTCGGGCTGAACTTCGAAAGCTCGTTGGACCAGAGCCAGCCAAAGGAATACTGGGAGCGGTACCTGTATTTCAACGCGGGCTATTTCTACTATTCATGCCCGCAGACCTTCGGCCAGCGGTTCATGGAATATGCCACCAGCATCTCTCGCAATCCCCCGCCCGAACTGATTTGTCAAAGCCTCGATCCCTGGCTGGATCAGGTCGCCCTGCCGCTGGTGATCCATTCGTTCCGGGGTGGCCGCAGGACGCTGCCGCCGGGCATGCTGGATGGCACAGTCAGTTGCCACTATCGTAACTTCCCGCTGCTTTACGCGCGCGAAAGCGACTATGTCGTCGATGTATTGGAAAACGTGGCCGCCCCTAACAAGATCAAGAAGGTTCTGAAAAATTACGAACCAATGAAAAAGATGATCTACCAGAGCAAGGGACAGAAGGTGCGCGCACTCTTTGATCAGGACAACCTGCCCCGCAAGGAACAGGCGATCCGCAACCGGATCAAATCCAACGGCTGGTGGATGCGCTAAGATTTCCAATAGCGCTTGCATGGCAGGCAACAGGGGCATATCTGACGGTCAATCAAAGGTAGGCTGTCATGCTTGATAAACAAAAGCTGTCCCTGGCCACCCTTCTGCGGGTTTTCCGCTGGAAGATTGGCCTGACCTGGGCGTTGACTGTTCTGGAAACCGCCTTGCTCGCTCTGATCCCGCTCTTCATCGGCTTTGCCATCGACGGGCTGCTCGCGCGTGATTTCTCGTCACTCTATCTGCTTTGTGCCATTCTCGTGGTGCTGCTTGTGGTGGCCACCGGGCGGCGTGTTTATGACACCCGCGCCTATGGCACGATCCGGGTTGCACTTGGTGTCGAACTGGCTGAGCGCAACGCCGAGCTGCCGGTCTCGTCGCTTAGCGCGCGGGTTCATATGGCGCGGGAGTTGGTTGATTTTCTGGAACAAGAACTGCCCGACATCATGACCGCCATCCTGCAATTGGTGATCGCTGTGATCGTACTGTGGGCGTTTCATTGGACACTGGCAGCAACCGCCCTTGGGGCTGGTGCGATGATGCTGCTGATTTATGGTTTGTTCCACCAGCGGTTCTATCGCCTGAATCGCGCCCTGAACACGCAATCGGAAAAAGAAGTCAGGCTGCTGGAGCGCCGGGACCGGGTGGCGTTCCAGTCTCATTTGGCTTCGTTACGGAAATTCACCGTGAACCTGTCTGACACTGAAGCCTTGGTTTATGGTGTGATTTTCTCTGTCCTGCTGGCGGTGATCATCTCCAATCTCACGTTCGCGGCGCTTGTTCTAGCGGCATCAGCCGGGACAATGTTCTCAATCGTCACCTACAGCTGGGATTTCGTCGACGGCGCCGTCAGCATCCCCATGGCTTTGCAAAGCTGGTCCCGACTGAGCGAAATCATCGCCCGCATCAACCGGGCGTCCTGAACGGTTGTGCAACGGTCATCTGTCCTCTAACTCTGGTGCCAAGAATTTGACCTGAGGAGACTTTGACCATGACCGACGGCCCGACCTACGGCTTTGATACGCTGCAGATTCACGCAGGTGCCCGGCCCGATCCGGCAACCGGTGCCCGCCAGACGCCGATCTATCAGACCACGGCATACGTGTTTCGCGACGCCGACCACGCCGCCGCGCTCTTCAATTTGCAGGAGGTGGGCTTTATTTATTCGCGTCTGACCAACCCCACCGTGGCCGTTCTGCAGGAACGTGTTGCCACGCTTGAGGGCGGTGTCGGCGCGGTCTGCTGCTCGTCCGGTCACGCGGCCCAGATCATGGCCCTGTTTCCCCTGATGGAGCCGGGCCGCAATGTGGTCGCCTCGACGCGTCTTTATGGTGGCACAGTCACCCAGTTCAGCCAGACCATCAAGCGCTTTGGCTGGTCGGCCAAATTCGTCGATTTCGATGACCCCAAGGCGGTTGCCGATGCCATCGACGAAGATACGCGTGCTGTATTTGGGGAATCCATTGCCAACCCGGGCGGCTATGTCACCGACATCCGTTCGATCGCTGATGTGGCTGATGCTGCTGGTGTGCCGCTGATCATCGACAACACCTCGGCCACGCCCTATCTGTGCCGCCCGATCGAACACGGCGCAACGCTGGTGGTACATTCGACCACCAAGTACCTGACCGGCAACGGCACCGTCACCGGTGGCTGCGTTGTGGACAGCGGGACATTCGACTGGTCCGCAAGCGACAAGTTCCCCTCGCTCAGCGCGCCCGAACCCGCCTATCACGGGCTGCGGTTCCACGAGACATTTGGCGGCCTGGCTTATACCTTCCACGGGATCGCCATCGGTCTGCGCGATCTGGGCATGACCATGAACCCGCAAGCAGCGCATTACACGCTGATGGGGATCGAGACGCTGTCGCTGCGCATGCAGCGCCATGTGGAGAACGCCGAGAAGGTCGCATCCTGGCTCGAAAAGGACGACCGCGTCGATTATGTCACCTACGCGGGCCTGCCCTCTTCGCCCTATCACGACCGCGCCAGAAAGCATTATCCGCACGGCGCCGGTGGTCTGTTCACCTTTGCCGTCAAGGGTGGCTATGATGCTTGCGTCAAGCTGGTGAACTCGCTCGAAATTTTCAGCCATGTCGCCAACCTGGGCGATGCGCGTTCTCTGATCATCCATTCGGCGTCGACCACCCATCTACAACTGACACCCGAGCAACAGGAAGCTGCGGGTGCTGGCCCCGGTGTGGTCCGCGTGTCTATCGGTATCGAGGACGCCGACGACTTGATCGCGGATCTGGACAAGGCGCTGTCGGCGGCCTGCGGCTGACGGTAGCAAAAAACCGACCAGTCCGGCGAGCGCCCCAACAATCAAACCGTTGGGGCGCTTTTCAATTCGATTGAAAACGTACGGGCCCGGAAACTTTCAAAGTTTCCGGACCGATTTCTTTGAAAGAAATCGGAGGCGTCGAATGTTGACGCAAGGAACCCGACGAATTCGGATCACTCATCAATGGTAAAAACCATCGACACCGTGGACTGGTAGCTGACCTCGCCTGACTCGATCGGCACGGGCGCGGATTCCATCGCCGCAAATCGGGCGTTTGCGCCACGCGCATAGGGCTGCACGCTATTTTCCGAAATGGTCAGGACATCACCCAGTTGGACGCCCGCGGCCGTCGCCAGTTGTTGCGCACGATCCATCGCATCCTTGACCGCACCGGAACGGGCTTGGTCGATCAGCGGCTTGGGGTCTTGCACCGAAAAGCGCAGACCTTGGAATTCATTGGCGCCGTCGCCAACGACCACCCGCAGGATTGCACCCAGCTTATCCATATCCTTGACCCGCACCGCCAGGATGTTCGACGCCGAAAAGCCGGTGATATGGTTGCGGTTCTGGCCAGTGGACGTATCGACCTTCTGCGACCAGACAGGGTTCAGCGACAGCTGCTGCGTTTGGATATCGCGCGCCTCGACACCCTGATCCCTGAGCTTCGCGATCACCTCGGTCAGCGCTTTCGAGGTGGCATCCATCGCCTCGGCGGCGGTGGCCGCCGCATTGGTTACGCCCAGGTTGATCAAAGCCTGATCCGGCACGGCTTGCACCTGCGCCTGTCCCGAAACCTGAATTGTGCGGGGCGGCTCATTGGCACGCACAAGCGTGGCTGCGGTGATCATGAGGGCGGTCACGAGAAAAACAAGCGTCTTCAATGAACTTCTCCTGTTGGTTTAAGTCATAGATCGGGTGCGGCACTCTGCCCAACAAGGGGGAAGTTCTGTGTTTTTCTTTCCCTCGGCGAATGTCTGCTTTAAGGTCGTCGCGCGGGCTCCCGCGTGCGGGCATTTCAGTCGTACAGTCTGGCTCGCAAGGCCCGGGGCCTGATGCCCAAGTGTGAACTGGGCCCGAATTTGAACTGGGATGGTATGGCCGCAAAATGAAACCCGCATTTGCGCTTTCTTTGTCGTTCGAAGGGATATCTCTGCTGCACCGCGCAGCCGGAGGTTGGCGACTGGTTGGCGAAGTTGACATCAACAATGACAACTTTACGCAAGATCTGTCCGACTTGCGCGACAAGGCACTGGCGTTGTCGCCGGACGGCTTCAGCAGCAAGTTGATCCTGCCCAATGATCAGATTCGCTATCTGACGGTCAACACAGGCTCGTTCGAAGGCGAAACCCGCACTTCGATCATCGAAAGCTCGGTGAACGAGGCCACGCCTTATGCGCTGGATGAACTGATCTATGACACTTCTCCGGACGGACATCTGACACATATCGCAATCGTTGCGCATGAAACCCTGCGAGAGGCCGAGGATTTCGCCGCCAGCAATGGGTTCGCGCCGGTCAGCTTTGTTGCGGTGCCGGGGGACAATGATTTTCTGGGCGAGCCGTACTTTGGCCTCGCACAGGCGGCCTCCGGTCTGACGGGCGCCGACGCGGTCGAGCCCGACGGGATTGCCGTGGTTGTCATCGGCCCTGCAGAATTGCCCGTGGTCGCGCCGGATCCGCCCCCCCCGGTGGGCGAACCATCGCCTGAGGTGATGGAGCCTCCCGCCGCCGACCTGTTGACAGCGCACGAAGACCCCGCGCCACCGCCTTCAGAGCCCGAACCGCGGCCCTCGGTCGGGTTTGCAAGCCGCAGGGCCAAGGCGCCTGCCGCAGAACCTGCGCCTGCCCCTGAACCGGTCCCGGAGGCATCAGCGGAACCTGCACCCGAGGTCGTGACCTTTGCCAGCAAGCGGTCAACTCCGCTGCCGGTTGCGGTCCCGGCACCACCGCCGGTTGCGCCGCCTCCGGAGCCCATGTTGCACGAACCCGCGGCGATTGCCGTAGCCGAAGCTAACCCGGCTACGGGCTTTGCCGCGCCGCGCCTGCCCGGACAGGACGCCGAAACCGAAAAAGACCGCATGACCATCTTTGGCGCGCGCGACAGCGGTGTTGGAGGCATGCCCAAATACCTGGGGCTGATGCTGACGGTCGCCCTGGTTCTGGTGCTGGCAGCGGTTGCCACCTGGGCCGGTCTTTTTTCCGGCATCGGTCTGTTTGATGACAGGTCCAAGCCACGCGAGTTGACACCTGCTCCGGTTCCGGCACCGCTTGATCCGGTTCAGCCCCTGTCGCCGGGCACCGCGCCGGCTCTGCCCGACCCGGCCATCGCAACGCCGCCACCGACGGCAAATCTGGCCGACGACGCGCCCGACGAAGAGGACATCGCCTCTCTCCCGCAGGATACCGATCTGACAGACACGGACAGCGCCGTTCTGGATGCCCTGCAAGTTGAGCCGGAACGGGTGGAGACCATCACCCCCGAGGAAAGGGCGGAAATCACGCCAGACGAATTGGCGAACGATCAAGGCCCTTTTGACGGGACCGGCCCCGAAACCCGCTATGCGGCGACCGGAATCTGGGATCTGGCGCCTGAAGAGCCCTTTTCCCCCTCGATCATCGATCTGGATAATCTTTATGTTGCCTCGATCGACCGAACTGACCTGTCACAAGATGCCGTGGCAATGCCCTCGCCAATCTCGTATCAAACGGATTTGAATGTGGATGTGCAGGCGTCTCCAGCCGCTGCGGGCACTGCATTTGTACTGAACGATCAAGGGCTTGTCACACCGACCCCCGAGGGAACGCTGACCCCTGACGGTATCCTGGTGTTCCTTGGTCGCCCATCGCGCGTACCGCCTGCGGTTCCGGTTGGCTTTGAAGCCGCCCCCGAAACGGACGAGGCACAAGAGCGTCTGGCCGGTCTGCGGCCCAGACTGCGCCCCGGCAACTTGATCGAACAGGCCGAACGCGGTCAATTGGGCGGTCGGAGCCTGGAAGAATTGGCAGGCATTCGCCCCAAACTCCGCCCGTTCACCGAAAAGCAGGAAGCCGAAGAGGATCAGACCCCGACGGCGCTTGCGATTGTGCGCGGGCCGCGTCCCAAGCTGCGGCCGCAGGACCTGGCCGCCAGGACAACGCGCCGCACGGCAAGCCTGGGCTCGGCAGCAGGGTTGGGGCGCGAATCCGATGACGTCGGAACCATTGCGCCGCGCACGGTCAGGCCAGCTGCCCCCTCACCAGCTTCGGTGGCTCGTCAGTCAACGCTCGACAATGCGATCAACTTGCGTCGCGTGAACCTGATCGGAGTCTACGGCACCCCGGCCAACCGCCGCGCCCTGGTGCGCCTGCCCAGTGGTCGCTACAAGAAGGTCAAAGTAGGTGATCGGGTCGACGGTGGTCGCGTCGTCGCCATCGGCGACAGCGAACTGCGCTACCAGAAGGGTGGCCGCAACATGACGCTCAAGATCCCCAGTGGTTGATTGACACCCCTCTGGCGGGTGCATGGCGGGTTGATGACGACGCGTGTCTTGGGGTGACGACTTATCCAGGGTGCATCCAATCACACCTGCGGAGTCCGCATGACGCTTGAGGATCTGCACCAGGCCTTGCGCGCCCATTTGATAGCCCCTGCCGTGGCTTTGCCAGCCCTGACGCTGCCTATTCTGCGTGTAATGCCGGGCACGCGTTGGATCGGCTATGTCTATGCCGGTTGGGGATTGGGATTGACCTTGCATATGACCTTGAGCTTTTGGGGCTATCCCCCGGCCAGCGCACAAAAAACCGCCATCTGCTGCGAGACAGATGACGGCCAGTTAGGAAAGGCCGGGTCGCCCCTGCCAAATCCGATCTGATTATTCCGCGGCGGTGATTTCGCCGCTTTCGATCTGCTCGCGCTCGATCGATTCAAACAGAGCCTTGAAGTTACCTTCGCCGAACCCGTCATCCCCCTTGCGCTGGATGAATTCAAAGAAGATCGGCCCGATCACGGTTTTCGAGAAGATCTGCAGCAGGATCTTGGTCTCGCCCCCATCCACAACACCTTCGCCGTCGATCAGGATGCCGTGTTTCATCATCCGCTCCTTGGGCTCGTCATGGCGCCCGAGACCCTGCTATAGGACATGTCGTAATAGGCCTCGTTCGGTCCCGGCATGAACTTAAGCCCCTTGTCGGCAATCGCGTCGGTGCTGGCGTAGATATCGTCTGATCCGACGGCGATGTGCTGAATGCCCTCACCTTTGTATTTCTTCAGATAGGACACGATCTGGCCTGTTTCGCCGCGATCTTCGTTGATCGGGATGCGAATGCGGCCACACGGCGAGGTCAGCGCACGGCTGAACAGACCGGTGAATTTTCCCTGAATGTCAAAAAAGCGAATTTCCTTGAAGTTGAACAAATCGCCGTAAAACCCGAACCACTTGTCCATGTTGCCCCTGAAGACGTTGTGGGTCAGGTGATCGAGGTAAAAGAACCCGTCACCGCGCGGCTTGGACTGGGTCAGCCAGTCAAATTCCACGTTATAGGGCGAGGTGTCGTAATATTGATCGATAAAGTAGATCAGCGAACCACCGATCCCCTTGATTGCAGGCACATCCATGGTCTTGTCGTCTGCGTCATACGGCTCTGCCCCTTTGGCAACCGCATGCTCATACGCCTTTTGCGCGTCGACCACGCGCCAGCCCATGGCCGGAGCACAAGGACCGTGTTCCTGGACAAAGCGCGAGGCAAAACTGCCCGGTTCCGCGTTCAAAAGGTAAGTCACATCGCCCTGTTGCCACAGTTCGACGTTCTTGGATTTGTGGCGACCAGTCAGCGCATAGCCCATACGCGCAAAGAGATCGCGCAGCTCCTGTGGATCGGGATGGGCGAACTCGACGAATTCGAAACCATCGGTTCCGGCGGGGTTTTCTTCGCTGATCACGGACTTGGGGGCGTTGTGCGGGAAGGGACCCATGGCGCATCTCCTGACAAATATGAGTTGTTGATACAAAAATAACCCATGCACGATACGGCGTTTGCGCGTATTCTACACTCATACATCCAAATCATGCGCACATTCCGCATGAAATCCGACCATGACAAGGAAATCCCGCGCGTGTTGGACGATACAGACAATCGACTTCTGGCTGCTTTGCAGAAAGATGCCCATCTGACAGCACAGCAACTGGGTGAAATGCTGAACCTGTCGCCCAGCCAGGCGGGACGCCGCCGCCAGCGACTCGAGGCTGAGGGGTTCATCACCGACTACGCCGCCAAACTGGACCCCGCCCGCCTTGGCCTGCATGTGCAGGGTTTTGTCCAGGTCCACCTTGGCACCCATGGGCCGGATCAGTCACAAGCCTTTGCCCGTATGGTGGACACCCGTCCCGAGATTACCAGCGCCTGGACCATGACTGGCGATGCCGATTACCTGTTGCACGTCTATTGTGCGGATTTGCCCGCGCTCAACAGCTTGATTCATCAGGTGATCTTGCCGCATCCTGCGGTAGCACGGGTGCAAAGCCAGATTGTCATGGATCAATTGAAACGAGACGCCCCGCTGCCCACCTGAACAGGACCGAGTGTCCGACGCGCGCCGCTATCAGCCTAAACAGGGATCACACAAGATATGGAAAGTTTCCTTTACCAAGCCTCAATCTACCTCGCTGCGGCGGTGATTGCGGTGCCCATATCTGCCCGGCTGGGGTTGGGGTCGGTGCTGGGGTATCTCGCGGCAGGGATCATTATCGGTCCGGTGCTGGGTTTGGTGGGGGCCGAAACCGAGGACTTGCAGCATGTGGCCGAGTTCGGTGTTGTCATGATGTTGTTCCTGATCGGCCTGGAGCTGGAGCCCCGCGCGCTGTGGGACATGCGCGACAAGCTGCTTGGTCTTGGAGGGTTACAGGTGGGCGTATCAACGCTCGCACTGATGGTGGCGGCCATGCTGGCCGGGCATCCTTGGTCCGTGTCGCTGGCGGTGGGCCTGACGCTGTCGTTGTCCTCAACTGCGATCGTGTTGCAAACCCTGTCCGAGAAAGGATTGATACAGACCAACGGTGGCAGGGCCACGTTTTCGGTCCTGTTGACCCAGGACATCGCCGTAATCCCCATATTGGCGTTTCTGCCACTGTTGGCGATGCAAGAAAACGCGCACATCATGTCGGACGGTTCCATCGACCGTGGAACCGGTCAAGAAGCAGACGCAGCGACCCACACATTGTCTCTGGTGGAGGGGCTGCCGGGCTGGGCCGTGACGCTGGTCACGATCGCGGCCGTGGTATTCGTGATCCTGGCGGGCGTTTACCTGACACGTCCGCTGTTCCGGTTCATCCATGCGACCCGGCTGCGCGAAATGTACACAGCGCTGGCCCTGATGATCGTTGTCGGCATTTCCTTTCTGATGACCCTGGTGGGTCTGTCCCCTGCCCTGGGTGCATTTCTGGCCGGCGTGGTTCTGGCCAGCTCCGAGTTTCGGCACGAACTGGAAAGTGACCTGGAGCCGTTCAAAGGATTGCTGCTGGGCCTGTTCTTCATCACAGTCGGCGCAGGCATCAACTTTGGCTTTTTCTTTCAAGAGCCGCTGGACCTGATCGGGCTGGCGTTGCTGGTGATCGTGGCAAAGGGGGCAATCCTCTACGTCGTTGGTCGTGCGTTCAAACTAAAGGGACGTGATCATTGGCTGTTCACGCTGGGTCTGGCGCAGGCGGGCGAGTTCGGATTTGTTTTGCTGGCCTTTTCGGTGCAGCAGAATGTGATCCCGACTGATTTGTCGCAAAAGCTGCTGCTGATCATTGCTTTGACAATGCTGATCACACCGCTTCTGTTCATCATCTATGAAATGCTGAGCCGCAACATGAAGGAGAACGCGCCGGAACAGGTGGCCGACGAGATCGACGAAAAAGGTCCGGTGATCATCGCGGGCATTGGCCGCTTCGGTCAGATCGTCAACCGCCTGGTGCGCGCGACCGGCTTCAAGACCATCGTCCTGGACCACAACATGGACACGATCCAGCTGATGCGCCGGTTCGGGGTCAAGGGGTTCCTGGGCGATCCCACACGGCCTGAATTGCTCAAGGCTGCTGGCGTTGACAAGGCGCAAGTGCTGGTGGCGGCAATGGACCAGCGCGCCGAAGTCACCAAATTGGTGGCTTACGCGCGCCGGATCCGGCCCGATCTGCACATCATCGCGCGAGCATCAGACCGAAACCATGTGTATGAGCTGTATCAGGCCGGGGCCAATGACATCGTGCGCGAGACCTTTGACAGTTCGCTGCGTGCAGGTCGCTACGTGCTCGAAAACATTGGATTGAGTGAGTATGAGGCCGCAGAGGCCGAAAAAACCTTCTACCATCATGACCGCGAGACCGTCCGCGAGTTGGCGGAACTGTGGATTCCTGGTGTCCCCACAGCCGAGAACAAAGCCTATATCGAGCGCGGCAAGGAGTTGGAAAAGGATCTGGAAACCGCGCTCCTCCAACTGGCAGAGGAGCACGCCAAGAAATCAGCCTAGGGCGTTAGCCGTCGGAGACGCCTGCTTCGGCGAATGTGGCCATGCCGGAATGACAGGCCACGGCGCTCTTTACGATGCTGATCGCCAAAGCACCACCCGACCCCTCGCCCAGGCGAAGCTCCAGGGACAGGAGCGGCTCTTTGCCCAGATGCCCCAGCAGCGCCCCATGCGCGCCCTCGGCGCTTTGGTGGCCCGCAACGGCATGATCCAAGGCACCGCCCGCGATCTTGGACAGACAGGCAGCCGCCGCGCAGCAGATAAACCCGTCGAGAACCACCGGGATACGCAGAAACCGTGCCGCAGCAATTGCACCGGCCATGGCCGCGATCTCGCGCCCGCCCAGGCGTTGCAGAACCTCAAGCCCGTCATCCGAGCCGTGCAGCGCCACACCTTCGGCAACAACGCGGGTTTTGTTGGCAAGGCCCACATCGTCCACGCCGGTGCCACGCCCAGTCCAGTCGCCAGCCTCGCCCCCGAAAAGTGCGCAACCGATGGCTGCTGCCGGCGTGGTGTTGCCGATCCCCATTTCACCCACAACCAGCAGGTCCGATTCAGGATCCACCGCGTTCCAACCAGTCTGCAACGCGGCCAGAAGTTCCTCTTCGCTCATAGCGGGACCCTGGGTAAAATCGGCTGGGGGGGTGTCCAGATCAAGCGCATGCACATCCATCTTTGCACCTGCCGCCTTGGCCAGCTGGTTGATCGCCGCGCCGCCATGCTGAAAGTTTGCGACCATCTGCACCGTCACTTCAGACGGGAACGCCGAAACACCTTGAGCTGTCACCCCATGGTTGCCCGCAAATACGATGACCTGAGGAGCGTCGATGGCGGGGCGTGCGTCCCCACGCCATCCCGCATACCAGATCGCCAGTTCCTCGAGCCGTCCAAGCGCTCCCGGGGGTTTGGTCAATTGGCCATTGCGCTCTTCAGCGCCCTTGATCGCGGCCGTGTCCGGGCCGGGAGCCGCCGCCATTTGCGCGCGAAAGGTCGAAAGATCGGTGAGTTCGGGCAGCATATAAAGCCTCGTTGCATCTGAGTGGTCACATGTGTTTAACCAATGCACCCCGTGTCACAAGACCCCGAAAGGACAGGACGTGCACAAAAACGACACTTCTGCCTCCTGGGTGTGGGATATTCCGCTGGCCCTGGTGCTGCTGACGCGCCTGCCCCTACCCCGTTTGCCCGAACATGTTTTTGCCCGCCAGGCTACGAGTGCCTGGGCCTTTCCAATTGTAGGGTTGGTTGTCGGCGGTCTGGCTTGCGGTGTCGGCGCGGCGCTGACTTGGGTTGGATTGCCACCTGCTGCCGTGGCCGGTGTCATTCTGGCGGTCCTGATCCTGATCACCGGTGCGATGCACGAAGACGGGTTGGCCGACACCGCTGACGGGCTCTGGGGAGGTTTCACGCGCGAGCGTCGGCTGGAAATCATGAAAGACAGCCACATCGGAACCTACGGTGTGCTGGCTCTGATAGTGGTGCAGCTGTTGCGGTTTACGGCCCTATCCGGCCTGATCGCCAGCGGTGCACTCTGGTTCATTGTGCTGGCGCCTGTCTGGTCACGCGCGCTGATGCCGGTTCTGATGACGGCCCTGCCCAATGCACGCGGCTCGGGCCTGAGCCAAAGTTTCGGCGCGCCATCTTTTGTCACAAATGCGATTGGCGTCGTGTTGAGCGCCGGGTTCGGCTGGATGTGGCTTGGTTCATTGGCCGTCCCCGCCCTGCTCGTCGCGACGTTGATCGTGCTGGGTCTGGCGATTGTGGCCCGCGCCAAAATTGGTGGCCAGACTGGCGACATCCTGGGTGCCAGCCAGCAATTGGCCGAGGTTTCGGCCCTGCTCACTCTGCTGGCACTGGTTTGAGACCCCGACCGTCTCCACGAGACAACAGGCACTCCCGCCCGTCGTCGATGTTCTTGTCAGAACACCTCCTCCGGTTGGGCCGGGCGCCGGGCTTTGCCCGGCGCCCGGCCCAAAGCCGCTAGCGGTGCTGGCGCAGCCAGGATCGCTCGGGTGCGGGAGCCCCACCTTGCTAGCTTACCCCACCGGTTTCAATATTCAGCAATCCACCACAATGCTTGCAGTGCACGGCGTCCGGGTCGTGGCGGTACAGGCCGCATTCACCACATTTGTGCCGGACTTTCTGAGGCATGAAGATCGCCTGGGCCAGCCGCACAAACAGCGCCACGCCAACGACCATGATAAAAACCGAAAAGAGCTTGCCCCCGGGCGTTTGAAACGTGATGTCACCAAAGCCGGTCGTCGTCAGTGTCGCCATGGTGAAATATAACGCATCGATATAAGGCGTCTGACTTGTCTCATGGTCGATGAAAAACACAAACACGGCCGTCGAAGTCGCAAAGACAAACACAAGCAGATTGATCGCGGCGATCACTGCGTCCTCATGTGTGCGAAAGAACTGACTGTCGCGCCGCAAGTCCCGTAACAAGTGATATGAATGGATCAGCCGCAATCCCCGCAGAATGCGCAGGAAGGCCAGGCTCTCGTTCATAATCGGATCCAGGATCAGCGAGAGGATCACAACAATATCCGCGAGAGTGTATATCTGCCGAAGAAATTTTTTCCGATCCCGTGAAATCCACAGCCGGGCACTGAAGTCCAAAAGAATGATCAGCCCCACCACCTGGCTGATCGTGGTCAGCATTGGGCCATGCGTCTTGTGCGCCGTGCCGACAAAAAAGACGATCGTGGCCAGATCAAACACGATGAGGCAATAGCGAAACCAACGCGGCACCGTGCCAGAACCCAGGTACAACCCGCGAACCTGCTTCTTCAATGCCTTCATGCGTCCCTCTCCCCTACAGCTTCCGGCCTTTGACCTGCGTCAGAAAGCGGCACGAATGTCCCGAGAATGCCGAAGGCAAGTCAGGACGTTCGTGTCTCAGGTTCAAGAACAGTCGCTTTGGGAATAGTCTAAGCGCAAAGGGGGCTTGGGGCGCAAGACGCGCCCCAGATTTTGTTAACAACAGGTGCCGCAACCACCCTGAGGGGCCTGGCACTTGCCTGTGCCCAGATACGTCTGGTCCGACAGGTAAAAGTCGGTGAAGGCCTGCTCGAAATCCCCGGCAACGGATTTTGTTGGCAGTCCGGTTCGATCCAGTGTCTGTCGCCAGGCCTTTGTCTTGGGAAATCCGCTCAGGAAGTCATGACCGGTGTGTTTGGCGATGATCCGAGCCCGGTCCAGCAGCGGCAACCAGGCCAGGTCCACGTTCCCCAGTGTCGCACCATTGAAAAAAGGCCCCTCGCCCAATTCACCTTCGATCCGGGCAAAGGCCTTGGACAGGTTGGCACTGCGCTCTGTCAATGTGTCCTTGTCTGCGCTGCGCATCGCCCCACATTGCACCAGATAGTGTTTCGAGGCCTGATAGCCCCACGCGCGGTTTTTTGCGCGTGCAACAGGGGTCAGGTCGGTTTCCAGCGGCTCGGCGATCTCGTCGATGTATTCCGAAATTGCATCGGATTCGAAGATCGGCGCGCCATCTTCGGTGATCAACACCGGCACCTGACCTGTGGGAGAGATGTCCAGAAACCACTGTGGTTTGTCGCTGAGCGAGATGTAGTCGACCTGATAAGGGATGGTGCGTGCCTCAAGCATGGCGGTCACGCGCTGCACAAAGGGACAGATCTTGAAGCTTACGATCCTGATCATTGAAGGTGTCCTTTTCTTTCCAACTGCTTTCATCCCTGAAGACGAAGCAGATCAAAAAAAGACGACGCTCAGATCAGCATTTTTTACAACTATCTGAACTTAATTCGTAATCAGATACTCCACCTCGGGCGTCGAAACTGAACCGACAACAGTCATCAAACAGCGACCGTAGCTTTTTGCGACCCGATTGCACCTGCGACTTGAGCGTCGAATAGGGCACGCCTCGGGACGTGGCATAGTCCTTTTGCGCCTGTCCCTCCAGGTCTACAGCGGTCAGAACCTCGGCGTATTCCGGCGGCAGGGCGCGCACCATCGGAGCGATGCAGTCGACCAGTTCGTCCCGCGCGGTGGCTGGATCAGGGTCATGGTACCACAGGTCATCTGTCTGCACGTCTTTGCCACGTCCCAACGCGCGATAGTGATCGATGACAACGTTGCGCGCGATCTGATAAATCCAGGCGCGCAGCCTGATGTCTTCGCGCAGCTCGGGAAGGTTGCGGTGGGTGCGGATCATGATCTCTTGCAGCAGGTCCTCGACATCATCGACGTTGCTGACCCGCGCATGCAAAAAGCCGCGAAGCGCCTGCCCATAGTCGGACCAGATCTGATCAAGGTCAGCCATCCCCTATCCCCAAATGAAAAGAGCCACCCCAAAGAGATGGGACGGCTCAAATTTCGTGCCAATTCCGATCAGGCGGCCGCAGCGCGCGACATCAAAACCTCGTCGACCTGCTTGGCGGCCTGGATCTCGTCGCCGCCGGCCACGGCGGCCACTTCGCGGGTCAGGCGCTCAAGTGCGGCCTCATACAGCTGACGCTCGGAATAGCTCTGCTCGCGCTGATCATCGGTGCGGTGCAGGTCGCGCACCAC
>FYBJ01001884.1_pt1 | contig 17936 bp, 17 predicted proteins | sample 1134611 | NCBI WGS metagenome assembly FYBJ01 (sample SAMEA104116008, study PRJEB20421) | marine metagenome | isolation source: marine | reverse complement strand
GCTCTACCAACTGAGCTAACGGCCCTAAAGAGGCTGAAATAATACCGTACTGAGCTTTTTTTTCAAGTGTTTTTTTAATTTTTTTTAAAAAGATTGTCAGTTTTGGCCAGAATCCGGATGTTTTTTTTCCTAAGAAGATTCGCTGTGGTTTCAAAATGTGCTTTTTTACAGATGATTAGCAGGATATCCGCGCCCATGGCTCCACAGCCTTTAATGGCTTCAATGTTTCCAGATTCTTTGAGTTCGTTGATTAATTGTTGGCTGTGGCTGGCCGTCAGGCCGGTTGATGTTAGAATTGTTTGATAATGGTTGATGGACTCAGCAAATGCTGAGTCATCCGCTTGAAGCAGTGCGGCTTTGGCTTCATGTACAATACTGGCCAGTTGCTGCTCAGGAATTGGCTTGGAAAACTGTTGAAGATGTTCATGGGTCGCGAGTTTTTTGCCAGTATGCACCAGTATGAAATCTATCTGTTCAAAAGGCCAATCGATGGATTCAAGCTGTTTTTGACTGGGGTCAATGAAACTTATTCTCTCTGCTGACTGGCTGATGACATCATATCCGCTGGGGCGGAGTCCTTTGCCGTTCCAGGCGACGCGGTGGTAGTGTTTCAGCATATCATCTATGTTAAATGTTTGGTTGTTTTCAGCACAAAAGGCCAGATAAAGACCGGTAAACTGTGCGCTGGAGGCACCAAGGCCGCCTATGCCCTGATAAGGGTCAAACCATTCAAAACCAGAAGAAAAGCCGGCCTGTTGATAAAATTTTCCTGCCGGCGAGTCGGGATGGATGCCGCGAAGTATTTTTTCTTCAATGGCGCTTATTTGAAAGCAGGGCATCGTTCCAAGCAGCAGGGCAGGGCCTTGATGCAGGGCAATGTATTCGCCTAGAAGGAATGTTTTGGCCGGTATATTCCATTGCATCAGCTGATCGCTTCCTCGCGAATGTTTTTTAATAGTTCAGTAGCTTCCGATAAACTGATTCTTTTGTTGATTTTTAAGCTGTGCTGCAGTTTGTCTTTAAGGCGTGAAGTTTCTTCATGCTTTGCGCCTGCTGCCATTAACAGGTTATCGATATGTAGTTTCATATGTCCCTGGATAATGCCTTCGGTGCAAAGGGCTTTTAATGCTCCTAGATTTTGAACAAGCCCTACGGCAGCAATAATTCTTGATAAATGATTGGCCGATTCAATGTTCATCATGCGCAATGCCATTTTTGCTGTCGGGTGAAGAGCCGTCACTCCGCCTACGGTGCCGACAATGATGGGGGCTGTTATTTGGCCGGTGAGCTGACCATTTTGATATCTCCAACGGGTGATGGAGCGGTATTGGCCATCTCGGCAGGCAAAGGCATGAATGCCGGCTTCGACGGCGCGCCAATCGTTTCCGGTTGCAATTAATACCGGATCAATACCATTCATGACGCCTTTGTTATGAGTGGCGGCTCGGTAGGGGTCGGTTTCGGCGAAGATAGATGCATTTTCAATGGCTTTTCCCAGAGATTCATCTACTTCATTGATAATGACTTCAGCACTTGTAAGCTTTCTGTCATTCAGATTGGAAAGAATGCACATGCTCACCGTTTCACCGCTTAAATCTTCTATTGGCTCTTTCAGAAACTCCAGAACCTGATTTATCAGATTAGCACCCATCGCATCACAGCTGTTCATGGTCAGATGAATGACCGCCATGTCCTGTTGTTTATCAGGGCGAGCCAGCCGGCGCAGACTTAAGTCCATGACGCCGCCGCCGCGTTTGACCATATTGGCGGCAACGTCCTGATTGGCTTTGCTAATCCATTCGGCGCGATGGGTATAAAACACTTTGGCTAAGCGATCAAAATCCCTGACTTCTGCAATCTGAATCTGGCCAATAATGGCTTCTCCCTCAACCGAGGTGCTGATTTTTCCCTTTTGTCTGATCCATCGAGCAGTTTTGGACAGGGCCGCAATAATTGACGTTTCTTCAACCGCCAGCGGGATAACAAGATCCTTACCATCAATATTAAAGTTAGTGGCAACCCCTAAAGGCAGTTGAAAGTAGCCTATGACATTTTCGACCAGTTTTTCTGCCAAATCGATATTCTGCAGGCCGTTGTTTTGCAGATATAAGATATCATCGGCAGTTAATGCGCCAAGCTCTAAAAGGCGTTGAAACCTTTGCTCGCGGTTGAGGCGGGAAAACCCCTGGAATAATGTTTCACTGTTTTGGCTCATAGGATGGCTTTTCCCCGTAATTGGCTAAGATTTTCTGAATTGGTGCAGAACATGGCAATTTTGAGCTCAAATTCTATCTGCTGCATTTGTTGAATAACAGCTTCGCCAGAAATCAGTGCGGCTTCAAGCATGGGTTTGGCAAAGCCAATGCAGTCAGCGCCAAGTGCCAACAGTTTGGCTGCGTCAAGACCGTTTCTAATGCCTCCTGAACCCCATATGGAATAACTGGGGCGGATGCTGACTGCTTTCATCAGAGAGTTGACCGTATCAATTCCCCAGTTTGCAAAGACGGCCGCCGCTTGTTTTCGAATATCTTCATCATCAGCGCGGCAACCCTCAATCCGACCCCAATGCGTTCCCCCTGTTCCGCTGATATCAACAACGGCAACCCCCATTTCCTGCAGGCGCTTTAATGCCTGGATGCCAAAACCGCAGCCTGTTTCTTTAACAATGACAGGCAGTTCCAATTGTTTGACCAGTTTTTCCATGGCCTGCCAGGAGCCTTTAAACTGAGGGGTTCCTTCGGGTTGCAGGCATTCCTGCAGGGGGTTTAGATGAATGATAATGGCTTCTGCCTGCAGATTATCAATGAGTTTTTGAATCTGGCTGATGTCTGATTGAATCAATTGAGCAATACCGATGTTACTGAACAGGCTGACATCAGGAAAATCCTTGCGCAGGGGCTGCCATTCAAATGCAGCTGAGGCATCAATCAACTCCCTTCTTTGCGATCCGACGCCCATCGCCCAGCCCATTGCAGAAGCACCTTCAAGCAGGGCGCGGTTAATGGCTGATGCATTTTCGTGGCCGGCGGTCATCGAACTGATTAAAAAAGGCTTGGCCTTTTCACGCCCGAGTCTTTTGCAAAGGATATTGATGTCATTAAAATCAAGATTAGGCAGCGCTTCATGAGCCAGTTGAATCATGTCCAGCCGGTTTAACTCCGTGCATTGATTGGATGCATCCAGCGCGAGTTTTATATGATCTTTTTTCCGTTGTTCAAACTGCTTGAGGTCTTCTGTTGCCATGAGTGAATTCAGAATATAAGTAAAAACGATGATTTTATCATTTATTTTAAGTTGCTGTCACCTTTGATGTGTAGAATATTGAGTAATATTGTTAATTGTATGCGCTATTGTTAATTAAAATGTCGATAAATGGGGAAAAAAGACTGGCGCTAATGCTCCAGTTTATTGAACTGTTTAAGTTCCAGCGTTCCTTCCGAATGACTGACAATGCAGGCGACAGCGGCATCGCCGCACACATTCACTGAGGTGCGCAACATATCAAGCAGCCGGTCAATGCCGATAATCAACCCAATGCCTTCTACAGGAATGCCGACCTGGGTCAGCACCATGGTCAGTGTTACAAGCCCAATCCCTGGAATGCCGGCGGTTCCAATCGAGGCAAGGATGGCCAGTAAAACAATGCTGAGATAATCGCTCATGCTTAAAATGATATGATAGCTGTTGGCAATGAACAATGTAGCAACGCCTTGCATAATGGTTGTGCCATCCATATTGATAGTCGCTCCAAGCGGAATAACGAATGCCGCGGTGGCTTCGTCTACACCGAGTTTTTTCTCGGTAGTTTCCAGCACAATCGGAATCGATGCATTAGAGCTTGATGTTGAAAATGCAAACAGCATGGCTGTTCGCATTTTATTTAGGAAAATCCGTGGCGACAGCCCCGACAATAATTTTAAAAGCGAGCTGTAAACCAAGGTCAACTGGCAGGCCAGTACCAGAATTACGGTGAAAAAATAGCCGGTCAGATGGCTTAACAGCTTGATGCCGAGTTCGGCGAACATATGCCCAACCAGACAGAATACACCAAAGGGCGCAACACGGAAAACGATGTGTACCAGGTGCATAACAACAATATCAGCTTCTGTAAAAAGCTGTCGAATTTTTTTGCTTTTTTCACCGGCGGCACTGATTGAAAGACCCAGCAGCAGAGCAAACACAATGATCTGCAGCATGTTGCCTTTGGCCATGGCTTTGATGGGATTGCTTGGGAAAATGTTTAATAAAGTGTCTTTGATGGTGACGACTTTGTTAATTTCTTCATTGACGGGCTGTTGTTGAAGACTGATATCATTTACGCCGATATGAAACAAATAGCTGACAACAATCGCCAGAATAATGGCAATGGCTGTCGTGATGATATAAAGCGAAACTGTTTTTAAGGCAATCAGACCAAAACGAGAGCCGTTGTTGATGCTGAAACTGCCGCAGACCAGTGAAATTAACACCACGGGAACCACCAGCATTTTCAGTAAATTGATAAAAACCTTACCGCCAATATCCATCAGGCCGCCGACAATAAAACCGTACACAGGCCCTTTGTTTAAAAGGAGATTAAACATTAATCCAATGATGATACCGGCCAGAATGGCGAACAAAATCTGCTTGCTTAACTTTTGCGCATCTTCCTTTATCATCATTATCCTTTACCGAAAAGGTTATTTCATATTATCCTAGGCTATTTAAGGTATGGATGGCAATCAACTTATGAATGACAGCAAGGCAGGCATTTCCAGAGAAGACTCTCGGCATGTCTTTCATTGCCGTGGCGCATGGACGGTGATTGGAATCGATGGTCTGATTGACGCTTTTTCAAGCAGTGAGTTACCTGTTGGCGAGTCGCTGAAAATAGACGGTGACGGCATAAAAAAATTCGATTCAGCCGGTGCGCTGGCATTGATTCGTTGTAAGGCTTTGCTGGAAGAGCAGGGGAATCAGGTTGAATTAAGCTCATTCAGTAAAAAAAGGCAGGATTTGATAGAGCTGGTTCAATCTAAAAAAGAAAGCATCGAATATGTGCCGCCGCCAGAGAAAAAAATGAAGCCTCTGGATGCACTTGGCAAGGAAACGCTTTATAAACTCAGTCAGATTGATGGCCTGGTCGTTCTGATTGGCGATTTGAGTACCAAAATTTTTGCAGCTTTTGGTAATCTGCGTCGTTTTCAATTCCCAAGTATTGTTTCAATTATTTATTCAGCCGGAATCCAGGCATTACCCATCGTTGGCCTGTTATCCTTTCTGATTGGGGTTGTTCTGGCCTATCAGCTTGGGCAGCAGCTGGAAAATTATGGTGCCAGCACTTTCATCGCCTTTTTATCGGGCATGGCTAATTTCAGGGAGTTCGGGCCATTAATCACGGCCATTATCGTTGCCGGTCGAACCAGTTCCTCTTTTACCGCACAGCTTGGCAGCATGAAAATTAATGAAGAGATTGACGCATTAAGAACCATGGGCTTATCGCCAACCGAACTTCTGGTGATGCCGAAAGTCATTGGCATGCTGCTGGTGTTTCCATTACTTATCTTTTTTGCAGATGTTTTTTGCATGCTGGGTTCGATGGTGATGTCTAAAAATATGCTTGGGGTCGGCTATATTGATTTTTTAAATCGTTTGAGAGATTCTGTAGGAGTAAAGCAAATGATGCTTGGTTTATATAAAGCACCAACATTTGCTATTGTTATTGCTTTGGTAGGCTGTTTTCAGGGCTTTAAAGTGGAAGCTAATGCCGACAGTATCGGCAGCCAGACGACAAAAAGCGTAGTACAGGCACTGTTTTTGATTATTATTGTCGATGCTGCTTATTCAATTATTTACAGCTGGATGAATTTATAATGGCCGAACCCATTATTGAAATTAAGGGCTTACAAAATAAATTTGGCGAGCAGTGGGTGCATAAGGATGTCAACCTGACGGTAAATAAAGGCGAAATCCTGGCGATCATTGGCGGTTCGGGATGCGGTAAAACAACAGTGTTGCGTTGTTTGCTGATGCTGTTGAAACCTACGGCTGGCGAGATAAAAATTTTTGGTGAAGATATCAGCAGGTTAACGCCTGATGGTATTGAGGCCATGCGGCGGCGTTGGGGAATGCTTTTTCAGCACAGCGCGTTGTTTTCAGCCTTGAATGTGATTGAAAATGTCATGTTTCAGATGAGTGAATTCACGGATCTTGACAAAACATTCATGAGAGAGTTGGCGATGTTGAAAATAGCGCTGGTGGGGTTGCCCAAAGAAGCGGCGACAAAATTTCCTTCGGAATTAAGCGGAGGAATGCAGCGAAGAGCCGCAGCGGCAAGAGCCATTGCGATGGATCCCGAACTGTTGTTTCTTGACGAACCAACAACTGGACTGGACCCCCATAGCGCAAGAATGTTTGATGATTTGATTTTATTTATTCGAGATACACTGGGGTTGACCATTGTCATGGTCAGTCATGATTTGGAGTCTTTAAAGCGTTCGACTGATCGAGTTGCGTTTATTGGCGAAGGAAAAGTTTTGAGTGTTGAGCCAATTAATGATTTAATGAAGAATGATCATCCTCTAATCGCTGAATATTTCAGCCAATTTTAGGAGCTGATTCTTTGGAATCCAAAGCTAATTACAGTCTGGTTGGGTTAATGGTGCTCATTTTGACGGCGGCCTTGCTGGCAACGTCATTATGGCTTTCCGTTGGTTTTGATCAAAAAGCCTATGACCGCTATCTGGTATATCTCCAGGAAGCTGCCACGGGTCTCAGTATCGATTCGCCGGTCAAATTTAACGGCGTCAAGGTCGGCTATGTCAAAAAAATCCAGCTTAATGATCAAAATCCCCGAGAAGTTATTTTATTACTGTCAATTGAACAGGGAACACCCATTACCGACAGTACCTATGCAACCCTTATCAGTAAAGGGATTACCGGGATTTCGGAAGTTGGTCTTGCTGCAACAAATAATGATCTGACTCCTTTAAAGCGAAAAGCAGGAGAATTGTATCCAGTCATTCCCTACAAGCCGTCCCTGTTTAACCAGCTGGATAAAGTATTAAAAGAAGTTTCGGTCAATGTAAATAAAGTCAGTCAGCAGGTGAGCAGAGTTTTTGATAAGGAAAATACTGAAAACTTTAAGAAAACACTGGCTAATGTTGAAAAATTCAGTAAAGTTCTGGCGGACAACAGCCAGAATTTTGATCATGTGATAGCAAAAATTAATAACACCATGGATAATTTCTCGAAATTTTCTGATGATCTTCCTGAAATTACTACTGATTTGAAAACCGGATTGAAAAAAATCAACGGCATGGTTGTTGAAGTTTCCAAAGCGGGCAGAGAGGTCAGCTCGGCCATGAAGTCAGGGAGAGAAGCGATTGAACAGATTTCACAGGATACGCTGCCTTCCTTTGTTACGCTCTTGCGCCGTTTTGATACCATTGCTGCAAATCTTGAAATTGTCAGTAACCAGATGAGGCAGAATCCTTCTGTTATTCTAAGAGGGACAAGTCCATTGAAGCCCGGGCCGGGAGAAAAATAATGTCGGGAATGAAGATCAGTTGTTTATTGGCGGCATGTCTGATGTTATCGGCATGTTCACCTGTGAAGTTACCAGTAAAAAATCAATACCAGCTGACAAATTTCAGCACGAAATCCTATTCACGCCCGGCTGGGAAACTGTCTATTCTTGTGTCCCGTCCAGAAGCTGCTGCAGGTTATCAAACCAATCAGATGCTTTATATGGACAAGCCCTATCAGTTGATGCCTTTTGTCCATAATTCCTGGACAGACGCACCGGCTGGCATGCTCTTTCCGCTGGTGGTGCAAAGCTTGCAGCGAAGCGGCTATTTTTATGCTGTAGCCTCGAGTCCTTATGCAGAACATGCTGATTATCGGCTGGATATGCAATTATTGAAGCTTCAACAGAATTTTTTAGTCAAACCTTCACGAATAGAATTGTCCGTTAAGGTAACTTTGACCAATACTAACAACAGCCAGGTGATTGGATCACGCATCTTTGATGAAACCGTTTCATGTCCGACGCCTACTCCTTACGGAGGCGTTGTGGCTGCAAATCAGGCCGTTAAAAATTTAACCGCTAATATTACCGCATTTGCAATTAATATCATGAAACACAGATGACAGTTTTCAAAAAGGCTTGTACAATAGCTTTCCATAAAAGATTAATAAAAACAGGAGTGTTAAAATGAAGTTGGCTGTGACTGGAAAAACAATGTTATTAGTAGCTGGTTTTTGTTTGTTGAGCTCATGCTCAAGGGCTCCTTCAACCATGAATGGAGCTGCCGACGAAGGCGGAGCCAGCAGTTTTGGAATGGGGCAACGCATGGGATTCAGCAGCCAGCAGGCCGGTGAATACTTCACAACCAGAGCACCCCATAACCAGACCTATTTATTCCCATTTGATAATGCCAGCCTGGATAAAAAATACATTCCATCCTTAAAGGCACAGGCTGCATATTTGAGATTGCATTCCGGCGCCCGTGTTTTGATTGCCGGACACACCGATGAGCGTGGCAGTCGAGAATATAACGTCGCACTGGGTGAAAGGCGAGCTAATACCGTTGCACAATTGCTGCGTCTGGCCGGTGTTTCTGGCAAGCAGGTGCGTGTGGTCAGTTATGGAAAAGAAAGACCGGTGGCAGAAGGGCATGATGAAAATGCTCACAGTCAAAACAGGAGAGTTGAACTAATCTATGAGGCAACACGATGACAAAATCCAAGCGGCAGATGGCCGGTTTAGTTCTGGCAATGGCCGTCCCTTTATTTTGCCATGCTGAGACTGCATTTCTTGAAGGAAATGAAAGTTTTGCTTTGGTAGAAGACAGAAGCCAGATGATGGCGGCGCCGGTGGCTAAATCAAAAGACGTTATGATCGACGCTCAGGACGAACAGGCTTTTGCTAAAGATAATATCCCTTCATCGGCGAATCACTTACCGGCTGACGAGGATATGGTTTCTCTTGATACCGTCAAGCTTTTAGAAAAAATTCAGCAGCTGCAACAGGATCTGCAGGAAATGAGAGGGCAAATGGAAGTGCAGGCGCATGATTTGAAATTGCTCCAGCAACAACAACTGGCTTTCTATAAAGACATTGATGCGCGTTTGGCTGATCAGCAAAATGATCAGCAACAGGCACTTGCCCTCGACAGTGCTGTTCCTCCTGTTGAAAGCACGCCAAAAGCAGCTGAGGTTAAAGCCAGGGGGCCGGTCAATGCTGCGAAAACGGCAGCAAGGTCGAATGGAAATCCAGCGGAAGAACAGATCAGCTATCTGGCCGCCTATGAATTAGTCAAAAACAAAAAATACGACGAGGCGTTGGCCTCAATGAAGCGTTTTGTTGAGAAGTTTCCACAGGGCGGATACACTGCTAACGCGTATTACTGGATGGGTGAGCTTTATCTTGTTAAAAAAGAGCCAGCGCTCGCTATTGAGCAATTTAAAACGGTATTGAGCAAGTTCCCATCATCTTCAAAATCTGCAGCAAGTCGCTTGAAAGTGGCTTATGCACTGATTGACGAGGGGCAGGTTGAGCAGGCCAGAGAGCATTTGCAACAGGTGATTCAAAATTACCCCGATACACAAACCGCACGCCTTGCGCGCAATAAACTGGAGAAAATTGAAACTATATGAAAAATACCGAGCAGTTGAGAATTACGGAAATTTTTCATTCATTACAGGGAGAGTCAGTTTACGTAGGATTGCCAACCGTTTTTGTTCGGCTGACCGGCTGTCCTTTGCGATGCCAGTATTGCGATACGGCTTATGCATTTTCGGGCGGTAAGATGGTTTCATTTGAACAAATCCTGACGCAGGTTAAACAATATGACTGCCAACAGGTTTGCGTAAGCGGCGGCGAGCCATTAGCGCAACCTGGCTGCTATCCTTTTTTAACCGCACTTTGCGATGCTGGTTATCGGGTATCCATCGAAACCAGCGGGGCAAGAGATATTCAACCCGTTGACCCAAGGGTCATGATTGTCATGGATTTAAAAACACCTGGCTCGCAAGAGCAGGATAAAAATCTCTGGTCAAATATTAATTATTTGAAATCGGATGATCAAATTAAATTTGTCATCTGTTCTGAAGAAGACTATCAATGGTCGAAAGAAATGATTAATCAGCACAAGCTGGATAATCAATGCCAGTTACTTTTCTCACCCAGTTGGGGGCAGGTCAATCCTTCTGACTTGGCTGACTGGATTGTCAGGGATAAACTAAATGTGCGTTTTCAATTACAATTACATAAAATATTATGGAATGACGGTCCAGGGAGATAAAAATGTATTGGTTTGCTCAAGCTCCAGCGAATATTGCATTAATAAAATACATGGGAAAATCAGACAGCAATCAGAATCTGCCTGACAACGCATCCTTATCATACACCTTAAACAATTTACTCAGTTTCGTAAAACTGGAACAGATCAGCGGAAAAGATGATTTTTGGGAATCGCTGGATGTACCTGGCGTGAATACAGTAAATTTAAGTCAAGCGGCACAGCAACGGTTTTTAAAACACCTGGCCTTTTTGAAAGAACATTTTCAATATCAAGGTTCGTTTATCGTTCGCTCTGCAAATAATTTTCCTATGGGAAGCGGTCTGGCAAGTTCTGCTTCCAGTTTTGCAGCCCTGACCAAATGTGTCTGCCTTGCCTTGTCTGAGTTAACCGGGCAAGCGATGCCAGATACTGCTGAACAGGCGCAGTTAAGCCGGCAGGGTTCCGGTTCCTCCTGCCGTTCTTTTTATTCGCCATGGGCGATGTGGAAAGGCGATACGGTTGAAGCCATTGAATTACCTTATGATGAGTTGATTCATCAGGTTATCGTTATCAGCCATGATGAAAAAGCCGTTTCTTCAAGCCTTGCCCATCAGCGAGTCAAAAGCTCTCCGGATTATCCAGCGCGCGCCGAACGGGCTGAACATAATTTAAAAGCGCTACTGGATGCATTTCAGGATAAAGACTGGACGGCCGCCTATAAAATCTGCTGGCGCGAATTTCAGGATATGCACAAACTTTTCAGCACATCGGCTGAACCTTTCAGTTATATGACTGAACCCACACTGGATGCCTTGAAAGCCTTGCAGTTACTTTGGGAGCAAAAAGGGGACGGCCCATTGGTCACCATGGATGCAGGGCCTAATATTCACTTACTCTATCGACCGGATCAAAAAGAGATGGCTTCGCAATTCCGGCAGGATTATTTAATCAATAACTATGATGTACTCTGATTTTTCAACAACGACAAACGGCAAGTGGATTCTCGCTGGTGAACATGCTGTAGTACGTGGTCATCAGGCTCTGGTGTTTCCCGTACCCTCCTGTAAGCTGGTATTGAACTACAAGGCAGATAATGGTGGTTTAAGTGCGGAATTTGCTGAGCAATATGGTGAAGAAACCCATTTGTTATTCTGGTCTGTTATGGAAAAGGGCATGCAGTTGTTAGGGCGATCTATTCAGGAATTAAAAGGCCAGTTTCATATTTCGAGTACCATCCCCGTCGGTGCCGGCATGGGGGCATCGGCCGCACTGTCTGTTGCTGTTGCACGATGGTTCCATGCTCAGGGTTTGATTGCCGAGACGGAAATTTATACTTTCGCTAAATCACTTGAAGATATGTTCCATGGCAAAAGCAGCGGACTGGATATTGCCGGTGTTAATGCTGCCGAAGGTATTTATTTTCATCAAGGACAATTTCGAGCAATAAACATGGCCTGGCAACCCCACTGGTATCTGTCGTCCTGCGATCAACTCGGCGTGACCTCGCGTTGCATCGATCAAGTCAATAAACTTTGGGAGCAACAGCCTGAAATGGCAATGGCAATTGATCAAAAGATGATTGCCTCGGTCGAGCAGGCAGAAAAAGCACTTTCTGTGGAACATCCTTCTTCAAGAGAACAGTTGAGCAACGCTATTCATGCTGCTGCTGAATGTTTTCAAGAATGGGGATTGTTATCTGAAAATCTTAAAAAGCACATGGATCTTCTAAAAGGCCATGGCGCAATTGCTGTAAAACCGACAGGTTCCGGCGGCGGTGGTTATGTATTAAGTCTTTGGAACAGCCCTTTATCTGACGATAATTTGCCTGTTACGATGATTCGGCTTTAGCGCTTCGTCAACATTGAATCCTGGGGTTGGCATCTTATCCTGCATTCATCTTTAAACGAATTGTTTGTCAACAATGCAAGAATTAGCTCTGCCATACCAGCTCTAAAAAGAGCGCAGAATTAACCGAATGTAGTAGGCAAACGCTGCGCTTATCAAGGCATTGCTAAATTGAAGCAGTCATTTTAGTTGCAGTAGAGCCTAGTTCAACATTCGTTAGTGTATTGAAAGGTAATTTCAAAATTAAGTCTTTTTCCATGGGGTCGATCAGTTCTTCGGGGTCGAAGAATGATACGCCAGCGCTTTTTTTAGTCGTTACTTCTGATTTTTGATTTGAGTTTAACAAAGATAAAAACGTATTATCATCCCCATGAAATCTTGTGAACCATGGTTGGTATATGCTCTTGATTTCTTCAACGTTTTTTAAGTGAATGACTAAGGACTTCTTCTCTTTTATTGCCATGTTGGCAAATCCATTCAGGGTATTAAATAATATATAATCATGGTTGGGTTCATTATTATACATTTCAATCGATTTGATTTGATACCCGTCAACGTTATCTTGATAATGAATACAGGCCACTTTTTCTAGATCTTTATTCTTTTCACTGGGAAACTGACAGATCAATTTTGATTTGGTTTTTCCGCTTTCTTCTCGTTGGATTCGAAATAAATATACGACTTTTGGTTCGTCCCTGTCTTTATTAATGCGATATACCTTTGTATTCGTTTTAACTGATAATTTGCCCTTGTCTTTATTATTGCGATATGCATTAGTATTCGTTTCAACTGATAGTTCGTCTTTGTCTTTATGATTGCGATCTACATTAGAATTCGTTTTAACTGGCTGTTTACCAAGATATGCGTGAAGATATTGTGGAAGTTCTGGCACTTTGGGATCTGTTTGAGGTTGTGGTCTTGGGTTACCTTTAAAAAAATTCGGCATAGAGTAATCTTAAAAAATTCATAAAAAGATGAATAAATATAACTCATAGTGACTTCCAAGTAAATGCTTTTTAATCCATCAACTGATAATAGGTTTCATTATCTTTAATCATCCCTAATTCCAAACGCGCCTGCTCTTCGAGCGCATCTTCTCCTTGTTTCAGTTCAATGACTTCAGTTTCAAGAATACGGTTTTGAGCGGCCAGCTTATGGTTTTCGATTTCATGAGCAGCCAGTTCTTTTTCCAGATGTTTCCATGAGGAAATTGAACCATCACCTAACCATAACTTGTATTGAAGGGCGGCTACAATCAGTAATAGTCCCATAATTACAGTACGCATCGTTTTGGTTTCCTTAGTTGATAATAAAGCTATTTTACGTTGAATCTGAACCAATGTGCAATCTAGTACCTCATCCTCTAATTGTTTAATATTTATCAATATGATGGAACTTTCTTCTATTAGCAGTTGTCTGAATTCATTTTCAGCTGTTCATGTTAAAAGAGCACCTCTGACAAAACGGACATTATGTTTATATTGGCATCATGCTGTGCTATATTTAAGTTAATTTAAACATATATCAGAGATTGTTATGCCACAAGCTGCTTCTAGTTCATCAAGTAATCAGACAATAAAATCCTCGAAAGAATTAGAACAGGAGTTACGCTCTAAAATCTCTGAAGCTTCGGAAGCAATAGATGACTCAAATAAAAATTTAAGAGATGCATATCAGAATTTGATTGATGCTCAACAGATTTTGATGCGCATTTGGAGAGCAAGTGTTGATTCAAATTCCGAATATAGAACCCAAAATAACATTTATCATGCTTCAAAATTGCAGGATTTATTACTTCAATTTTTCAAGAAAAACGGGTTTACCGTAGGGAAGTATGGATTAGAGGGCGACCTTTTCTATCCTGGAAGAACTTTAATTGCCGAGGGTTTGGACGAGTTAAAAAAACCGGGATTAACCTTCGAAGAAGTAAAAAAATGGGTTAGATTGATTGAAATATTTGCGGATAGAACTCCGTTGACAAGCGAAACGCCTGAAGTAATCAATAGTATTGCAAATCTGTTACTGGATGAATTAGTTGAAAATGTTACAACATTGCAAAAATCAGATTGGCACGAACACTTGATAGTCTTCAATAGCTTTATGAACGTGTTTGGCCTTGAGCGTTTTAATAAAGAAATACAGGATAAGGTTCTGGATTTGTATTCTGGCCTATTCTTCATTGAAATGAGTGAAGATTTTGAGTATTTTTCGCGACTTCAAGGAGAGGAAAAAAATAATTATTTGAGTAGTAATGGGAGGGAGAACAGTTTACTGGAATATTTAACCCAGCTTATCGAACCTCATCAATTAATTCGGCACTTCCTGCAGGAAAAACAACTGGAGGATTTTCTTGTCCCCTTTATGGAAATAAATTCTGATGCAATGGAAATGACGATTAATTTCCATATGAAGGAAGCAAATTTTGGCTACACAGAACTATTGAGGGAATTGATCATTCTTAAAAGAAACATCAATCAAGGAGCTGCCGCAGCCAGTTCATCAGGCCCGGAGTGGAAGCCGAGGACAAGTCATAGTCAACAGTATAGGCTCATTGTTCATAGCTATGATTTTGATGGATGTACACATTTGAAATTCATTGATCCCAGTCAATATGAAAAGCCTGATTATTTGATGGTTGGTTCTACCCGTCAATCTCATCGAGTTAACGACCAAAATAAACGAGGGCCGATTGGAAGCTTTGTTGAGTATACTGCAGCAAATGACGCGTTTCACATGCTCCACGAGTGGAGCATCGATTATGGTATTCCATTCAGCCCTTTACTTTATCCAGATGTAGTGAACGAGCTTCCTGTTGGGGAAACTTTTAATAGTTTAAAACCTCATACAATGGATGTGTTTTATGATGAAACAAAAGTTTCACTAATATTTACGCAAATATGGGCAATGGCGCTGGAAAACCAGGAAAAAATGATAGATTTTCATTTTTTTGATGATCGTGAAGAAATATTACTGGCTATTTACTCCATTTATTCAAATCATCCCGAATTTGTTCCGGAAAATCTGAGTTTACATCTGCACCAACATGCCCCTCATGAAGATCTTTACAAAGATCTACCTATAGTTCGGGGAAGCGGCTCTATTGAAGAAGTGCTTCAAAAGCCTTTGCCTCTATCAGATAACCCTGAAAGAGATCCATTCACGGCAAGGATTAAAGATCATTTAAAAAGTCAGACTGCAATTACAGAATACTGTCAATATGCTCTCAAAGAAAACCCTCAGGATGAGTTCAAGTTAATATTGAAGATGATTGATCCAACACAAGATAAATTATTTTTCAGCGGGAGGGCTGCGGTAAATGATCTGTTTGATTTTACTTCACCAAGTGAAAGAAACCGATATATTTTATGTCAATATCATGAAGAAGACATCAGTTTGTTGAGATCGGAGTTTCGTGAGTATTTTAATAAAAAAATGCAGGAAACTGATCTTGCTTCCTCTGAAGGCCGTGACGAGCTTAATCGTTTTTTTGCAGAGGCGAGAAGAATGGCTAATAAATTATTATTGGCAGAAGATGAAGATAAGCGAGTTGCGGCGATTGAAAGATTTTTTGAATTTTGTGGTAACAAAGGTATCAAGATAAAGAGAAAAACTATTGTTGGTGAAGAGAAGGAGGTTTTGTATAAATTAATCATGGCCATGTTAGTTGTTACTGGCTATATAAAACCAGAAGATTTGACAGTCATCAAGAATGCTAATCCAAAAACTAAATTAAATATATTGCAAAACACTTATCAAGCTATCCAGCAAGGTAAGGAAATACTGGATTTCCATGGCTTAACTCAACTACTTTACAAAGAAAGTGTTTCGCCGTCACTGACTCCTGCCTCTATTTTGGCCTATTCAAAGACATTAGCTGAACTTTTTCAGCAAATTCAAGCGTATAAGGCTTTTAAAGCACTCCCTAAAAAAGAAAGAGAGCAATTTCTTCAACAAGCAAAAAATATTGAAAAAAAACTGGAACTAAAAACGAAAGCTAATGACGATAAAGTCCAGGAATTTTGCAATTTTTTAAATAATGGGGGGGAAATTCCCAAGGTTGATAAAAACTTCTATCGAGAACTGATTGAAATGACTGTTAATAGCGTCGATGGTGCTAATAGCATACAAAAGGCTAAGCGAGGAGAGGAACCGCAATATAAAAACGCGATTCTTTTTTTTGAAAATATGCTTAAAAATGGCGTTAAGTTAACGGTAGAAAAAATTGATGAGCAAGCTTCAGGGCTTCATATCTATGATCCAAGTCGAATGCTGGACGATATCCGCCATCATGCTGCACCTCAAAAGCTAACATTGCTAATTCAATTTCTTGATGGAGAAATTGATGCAATGCCTCAAGTGAGTCAGGCAGAATATCGTAATATTATAGATAGACTGGTCAGTAGTAATGAAGGCCTCAAAAGCATAAAAAAAGCACAGCAGGGTGATAATCCTCAATATGATAACGCGATTCTTTTTTTTGAAAATATGCTTAAAAATGGCGTAAAATTAACAGTAGAAAAAATTGATGATCAAGCTTCAGGGATTCACCCTTTGGATCCATCGCGTTTCATGGAATTAATAAAAGCTGATGCGAGTAAAAACTGGGCGAAGACGGATGAACAAGATGCTGCAGAAGCTGCTTCATCTGGTGCAGCCAGTTCAACACTTTTGCAAGGCTCTATTTTCAAACAAGAGACGAAAGAAAATGCAGAAGCGCCTCATGATGAAGACTTGTCTCCAAACAAGGGGATGAGCAAAAAATAGTCTTGATTAAAACGAAACCTCCTGACGGCGCCATTGAGTATTATTTGTCGGTTTTTGCTTTATTTTTATCATTTATGTGGTAGATTTATAATTGACTAACTCATCAATCAAAAGGATTTGAAGCATGAAAAAAATTATCTATCAGGCTCTGGCCTTTCTTCTTTTTTTACCTTTCCAAGCAATTGCTGCCGAGCTTCCTTCAAAAGCTGTTACCGCAATGAAACAAAACAAATTAACCCCTGAGCAGGCGCTTAAACTTCTAAAAGAGGGTAATCAGCGGTTTACATCAAATAAAATGCGTGACTACAATTTCGAAAAAGAAATGAAGATGACAGTAAAAAAAGGACAGTTTCCTATTGCTGTCATTTTAAGCTGTATTGATTCAAGAGCTATTCCTAATTTTGTGTTTGATCAATCCATTGGCAATCTTTTTGTAGCCAGGGTTGCCGGCAATGTGGCTGATAAAAACATTCTTGGCAGCATGGAGTTTTCCACAGAAATGGCCGGGGCAAAAATAGTCATGGTGATGGGGCATAATCATTGCGGCGCCATCGTAGGAACTTGTCAGACCGAGGCTAAAACCAGTCTTAGCAACCTGAATTTTCTGATGGAACAGATGATTCCTGCTGTCAATACAGTGAAGCAATCCAGCAAGTCCTTCAGTTGTGATGATAATGATACCATCAATAAAATCACCAAACAAAACGTGCTTGATCAATTAAGTTATATTCGAAAAAATTCCAAAATCATCGATGAGCTTGCTAAGTCGAATCAAATTATGCTGGTCGGGGCAATGAATGACATCCGACACGGTAAAGTGAGCTTCTTTGATGAAAATGGTAAAGCGTTATAATACATTGCCCTCCGCATATCTGCCTTGGCTTGACCTTCACTGCCATTAAGTGAAGAGAGCCTACGTCCCGCGGCTTGTCCGCGGGATCCATGAATCTTTCTACATCGCTGGATCCCGCGGACAAGCCGCGGGACGTAGGCGAAGAAAATGGTCTTAACTTAATGGCAGTGGGCTTGAACCAGAGTGGTCTACACAAAATATATGCTCAT
>FYBJ01000223.1_pt1 | contig 17940 bp, 19 predicted proteins | sample 1134611 | NCBI WGS metagenome assembly FYBJ01 (sample SAMEA104116008, study PRJEB20421) | marine metagenome | isolation source: marine | reverse complement strand
TTGTTTGCGCCAGTGCGGGCCACGGGTACTGGGCCGGCGCGAGGCAAATTTTTGCCCGGCCAGATGCATTTGCGCCAGCATATCGCCGATTGCGGCACATTGACCTAAGGTCGCCACGCTATCAACAGTCTTACCAGCTAAACGTAACACCAGTGCAGCCGGTTTGCCGGCTAGTGTTTTCAGATAACGTCCATCACGATCTGCCGCCGGATGCGCTGACGGGATATCCTGCTGATAAAAGAACGTCATCACATCCAGAAAATAAGCCAGTTCGCTGAAATCATGCTGCTCAAACAGCGTCAGCACAAACTCGCCCTGCGTGGTGGTGACAAAATAATTGGTATTTTCAATGCCGGCGCTGATGCCCTGATAATCGCGAAGATCACCAAGGTCATAGTCGCCGAGGAACGCAATCAGCTCATCGCGCCCGACTTCGGTATAAACAGACATGTAAACTCAGTTTAGTAGTGGTTTACCACTCAAGCAGGATCCAGTTCGGCACTGGCGGATTGTCCAGCTCGTTGCGTGTTGTTTCCAAAGAACCATCACCATCGGTATCCATCAGATAATACGCCGGGCCAGCAATCGGGATGACCTTAATCATATACAACTGACCATTGACGCGATATTCCTCAATGGTGCGGTCATCCTGCTGAATGATATTGATATCCGGCTCAATACTGTCACCGCTTTGCATCGGTTCCGGCAGTTGCGGCGGCTGTTCGATCAATTCTTCATTGGCCCAGACAGCTACTGTGATTAAAACGCTTAAAGCGCCTACAATAGCGATTTTATTCAACATAGCTGCTTGCTCCGAATGATTTTTGCTAAAGATAGCATTTCCATTACGATGATAAAAGCAATCTATGTGCCCGCTTATCAGGCTTTGTGACCTATGACGCAATCTGCTCCACTGATCCTTGTTGATGGATCCTCTTATTTATACCGCGCTTACCATGCGATGCCGCCGCTGACCAATAGCGATGGCGAGTCAACTGGCACCATTTATGGTGTCATTAATATGCTGCGTAAGCTGATCCGTGATTATCAGCCAGAGCATATGGCCGTGGTGTTTGATGCCAAGGGCAAAACCTTCCGTAATGACCTGTATGCTGAATACAAAGCCACGCGGCCGCCGATGCCTGATGATTTACGTGAGCAAATCGCACCGATCCATGAAATCGTCACCGCAATGGGCCTGCCGCTGCTGGTCATTGATGATGTGGAAGCCGATGATGTGATCGGCACGCTGGCCAGACAAGCTACCGAGCGCGGCATTGAAACGGTGATTTCCACCGGTGATAAAGATATGGCGCAACTAGTCAGCGAGCATGTGACGCTGGTCAATACCATGAATAACAGCAAAAGCGATATCGCCGCTGTGAACGAAAAATTCGGCCTGAAGCCGGCTCAAATCATCGACTACCTGGCGCTGATGGGCGACAAGGTCGATAACATTCCGGGCGTGGAAAGTGTCGGCCCAAAAACCGCTACCAAATTATTACAGGAATACGGCAGCCTGAAAGGCGTCATGGAAAACGCCGATAAAGTTAAAGGCAAACTCGGCGAAAAACTGCGCGCTGCGCTAGATGATTTACCGCTGTCGTACGAACTGGCCACCATCAAACTGGATGTGGCCTTAGATTTCACGCCAGAAACCCTCGATATCGGCAAGCCCGATACGCAAAAACTGCGCGAGTTATTCAAACGCTATGAATTCAGAAGCTGGTTACAGGAAGTGGACGTCACCGGTGATGTCGCCGATGCACCGGAAACTGGCAGCGCAGGCGACACTACCGAAACTGACTACCAGACCATCATCACAGCAAAACAACTTGATGACTGGATGAGCAAACTGAAAAACGCCGAGCTGTTTGCGTTTGATACCGAAACCACCAGCCTCAATTATTTGCAGGCGCGCATTGTCGGCATGTCATTCGCGGTAAATATCAGCGAAGCGGCTTATTTGCCGTTGGCGCATGATTATCCCGGCGCGCCGGATCAGCTTGATTTCGATGAAACCTTAGCCAAATTAAAGCCGCTGCTCGAAGATCCCAAAGCGCTGAAAGTTGGCCAGAATCTCAAATACGACCGTCATGTACTGCTCAATCATGGCATTGATTTGCAAGGTATCGCCCACGACACCATGCTGCAATCCTATGTGCTCGATAGCACCGCAACCCGCCATGATATGGATTCACTGGCGGAAAAATATCTGGGCAAAACCACCATTCATTTTGAAGATATCGCCGGCAAAGGCAAAAAGCAGCTGACGTTTAATGAAATCGGTCTCGAAGAAGCCGCGCCCTACGCCTGTGAAGACGCGGATATTACTCTGCAACTGCATCAGGTGTTATGGCCAAAAATTCAGGCCATTCCGACGCTGGAAACCGTTTACCGCGAACTGGAAATGCCCTTGCTGCCGGTATTGAATACGCTGGAGCGCAACGGCGTGCATATCGATATTTTTATGCTGCAGCAGCAAAGTGATGCGCTAGCCCATGATATCGACCGGCTGGAAAAAGAAGCCTATGAAATCGCTGGTCAGAAATTTAATCTCGGCTCACCGAAGCAATTGCAGGAAATTCTCTACGACAAGCAAGAACTGCCAGTACTGAAAAAAACCCCGAAGGGTCAGCCATCAACCGCTGAAAATGTCTTGCAGGATCTGGCTGACCAAGGCTATCCGCTGCCGCAGGTTATCATGCAGTACCGCAGCCTGAGCAAGCTGAAATCAACTTATACCGACAAACTGCCACAACAGGTGAATCAGCAAACTGGTCGGGTGCATACGTCCTATCATCAGGCCGTGACCGCTACCGGCCGGCTGTCATCATCGGATCCAAATTTGCAGAATATCCCGATCCGCACCGAAACCGGCCGTCGCATCCGTGAAGCGTTTGTACCGGAAAAAGGCTTTAAATTGCTGGCCGCCGACTATTCGCAAATCGAACTGCGGATCATGGCGCATTTATCCGGCGATGCCAGTCTGCTGAAAGCCTTTGCTGAAGGCGAAGATATTCACCGGCATACTGCTGCGGAAATTTTTGGTGTAGCGGCTGAAGACGTCACCAGCGATCAACGCCGTAGTGCCAAAGCCATTAACTTTGGACTGATTTACGGCATGTCCGCGCATGGTTTATCGGTGCAACTCGGTATCGAGCGCCATCAAGCTGCCAAATATATGGATACCTATTTTGAGCGCTATCCGGGCGTCCGTGATTACATGAACAACACCCGCGAACAAGCCAAACAGGATGGCTATGTCGAAACCATTTTTGGCCGGCGTTTATATCTGCCGGAAATCAACTCCAGCAACGGCCTGCGCCGCCAATATGCCGAACGCACCGCCATCAACGCGCCGATGCAAGGCAGCGCTGCTGATATCATCAAACGCGCCATGATTAACATTCATCGCTGGCTCAGCGAAGCCGACACTGGCATCCGCATGATCATGCAAGTCCATGACGAACTGGTATTTGAAGTCCCCGATAAACAACTGGACTTTGCCAAAACCGAAATCGAAAAATTTATGGTGGAAGCGGCCGAACTGAAAGTGCCGCTGGAAGTGGGTTTAGGGGTGGGCGATAACTGGGAACAGGCGCATTGACAGCTGGTAAATAACTCCTAACTAATCCACGTGGTGACCCAAATTATTTTTATCGGTCACTGTAGTAGGAAGATTTTATGCCCCCAATCCCCAGTTCTTTTGCTTCTGCTGCTAAGTTTTTGAGCTCATCTTCAAGATTTTCATCTAATTTTACAGCCATTCCTCTGAGGTTATCTAAGTTACCACTAGGATTTTGTAATAAATATCCCGTTTTTGCATGAGTCTGAAATGCCATCGAATAAATTGCTTCAAACTTACTGCAAAGTTTCCGACGTTTCTCATCATTTTCAGAATCGATTAAAGGCTTAAGATCACTAATTAATTCATTGATGGTCTTAATCGAGTCATAACAATCCGTGAAGCCGACTCTTGCACCTCTGGTTAAAGACGAACAAATTTCATGAAAATGTTCTTCGAATACAAATGTATAAATACTCCCAGGCCTCGAATAGACATCCTCGTTAAGCACCAAAAGCTGAAGAGAATACTTGGCTTCTTTCTTCATTCTACTTAGCCAAGCATTGATATCAGAAAGCTCTACATAAAGAGATTCAACTTTCTTCTCACGGTTTTTCTTTTCTTTAACAATTTCTGTTAATTGACTTAAGATCCAACCAACGACCACACCAACCAAAACAGCAATTATATTCGTATCCATTGTTTACACCTATTCTCCACAACACTTTGGATTGTTGGGCTTCGCAGGCTCAGCACCAACCTACGATCCGGATTACGGATAAACGTTACCGCGCTTTCCGGAATGACACTGAAAAATAATCTGCGGCCATCTGCGTAATCTGCGGATAACTTCTGATAGCTTGCTTCGGCTCGGCAAAGACGTCATCTTTAAAAACTCCGTGCCCTCTGTGCCTCTGTGGTTAATCTTCAAGAACGCTTCTTGGCCCGCGGATGCGCGGCATCATAAACCTTGGCTAAATGCTGAAAATCCACATGGGTATAAATCTGCGTGGTGCTGATATCGGCATGGCCGAGCAATTCCTGCACGGCACGCAAATCACCGCTGGATTCCAACATATGTGAGGCAAAGGCGTGTCTTAAACGGTGTGGATGCACATGCTGTGACAGGCCGTGTTTTTTGCCCCAGAAAGCGAGGCGCTGCTGAATACTACGCACGCCCAGACGCCGGCCTTGTTGGGTGATAAATAACGCGGTGGCCATAATCAGCCCCTGCTGTTCGCGTTTATCCAGCCAATTTTTTAAAGACTCGATAGCTTTACCGCCCATGGGCAGCAGACGATCTTTGCCGCCTTTACCCTCTTTGACCTGCACCAGTTGCTGGCCAAAATCGATATCGCGCAGATCCAGCGCCGCCAGTTCTGCCAAACGCAAACCGGAGGAATAAAACAGCTCCATCATTGCCCGGTCTCGGCAGGCGACAAAGGTGTCATTCGGCGTTAAATCCAGCAACGCCGTCATTTGATCAACATCGAGGGTTTTCGGCAGACGTTTTTCGGTTTTCGGGGCTTGTACCGATTGTGCCGGATTATGATCGGCCAGATCCTCACGGATTAAAAACCGGTAAAAGCTGCGGATCGCCGACAGCATTCGGTGAATGGTCCGAGCACCCAAACCCTGCCGATGCAGTTGCGCGATAAATTGTCGTAAATCGGCCGGTTTAATGGCCTGCCAGCTACTCAGGTTGTGCTGCTGACAAAACGCCAGGAGTTGCTGGCAATCACGCTGATAGTTATTGACGGTATGTGCTGAAACACGGCGCTGCTGCGCCAGATGATCGATAAACTGTTGCAGAGTCGCCTGCAACTCAGCTGTGCTGCCCATGATAAAAACGCCGCAGCAGACGCATAAATACTTCGCCTAAAAAGTGCAGATATTCAGTGCCCATATCGGCATGAAAACGGTTGGCATCTTCGCTGGCAATGGCCAATAAGCCAGCACAGGGCGCATGGCCGAGTGGCAGGCAGGCAATCGAATGTACATTGTCGGCATTTTCTGCAAACAACACTTGTTTCTGCGCTTTGGTCAGCCGGCCACAGACTGGTTGCTGTTTGTCGATCATGTGATCAAAGGCTTTCAGCTGCTTGTCGTTAGCGGCCAAAACGGCAATGTTGGCCTTGATTTCAGGCAGATCCAGCGGCTTGTCACCATGATAAAACAACCGCAGCGATACCGCATCGGCCGCAAATTCCTGTTTCAGTTTATCCATCAAGGTGGTCAGTAATTCCCCGCCGTCCTGACAATCAAGCAGGTCGAGCACCAGTTGATGCACCCGCGATTGCAGCGTGGTATTGCTATGGGCATTGTCGAGCAAGGCATGTAACTGATCCTGCAACTGGCGGTTTTTGTGTTGCAGTTGTTCGCGTTGGCGCTGCGCCAGGGAAATCGTACCGGGTGGGCTGTCAGCCAGTTCCAGCTGTTGCAAAACTTCCGGCTGGGTCAGCAGGAAATCTCTGTTTTGCTGTAAAAAAGCGCTGACTTGTTCGGCGCTCAGAGATTGTTCAGGGTTGCCCACGCTATTTCTCCATCAAACACATGTGTCGCCGGACCGGTCATGATGACACTGGCACTTTCATCCGGCCAACTGATATTTAATTGCCCGCCCGGTAATTGCACCATCACATCACGCGCCAATAAGCCACGGCGGATACCGCTGACCACTGCCGCACAGGCTCCGGTGCCACAGGCGCTGGTTTCACCGGCACCACGTTCATATACACGTAATTTAATGGCATCGTGACTGACCAGCTGCATAAAACCGGCATTCACCCGCTCAGGAAACTGAGGATGTGCCTCAATCAGCGGACCGATTTCCAGTACCGGTGCGATATCGACATCATCAACCAGCATCACGGCATGCGGATTGCCCATCGACAAAGCAGCGATCTCTACCTGATGGCCAGGTTCAATCGCCAACATATACGTGGTTGCCGCTTCAGGGACTTTAAATGGCACTTGTTCCGGCAGAAATCTTGGCCGGCCCATATCAACGCTGATTTGGCCATCATGTTGCAAGGTCGGGTAAATCACACCAGATGCTGTTTCGACAGCGATAGTGGTTTTTTCGGTCAGGCCGCGGTCATAGACAAACCGGGCAAAACAACGGGCTCCGTTACCGCACTGGGCGACTTCGCCACCATCGGCATTAAAAATCCGGTAGCGAAAATCAACTTCCGCATGATCACTTTTTTCCACCAGCAGCAGCTGATCACAGCCAATCCCAAAATGCCGATCCGCCAGAAACCGGACTTGCGCGGCATTCAGCGAAACTGACTGGCGAATGGCATCAATGACGATAAAGTCATTACCCAACCCATGCATTTTGCTGAATTTCAACATCATCTAATCCTGCAACAGATGTTCGCCCTGATACAAACTCTCAATCGTTTCGCGCTCACGCACGACAATCGCCTGCTCGCCATCGACCATGATCTCTGCCGCCCGCGGCCGCGAATTGTAATTGGAACTCATAGTGAAACCATACGCCCCGGCAGAACGAACCGCCAGCAAATCCCCGCTTTCGATAGCCAGTTGCCGATCTTTGCCGAGAAAATCGCCAGTTTCACAAACCGGACCGACGATGTCATAGCTGAAAGATTCAGCATCACGCGGCTTCACCGCATCAATCGCCATCCAAGATTGATATAACGCCGGTCGCAGCAAATCATTCATCGCGGCATCAACTATCGCAAAACGTTTGTCATCGCTAGCTTTAATATATTCAATTTTAGTCAGCAAAACACCGGCATTACCGGCAATGGCCCGGCCCGGTTCCATGAGAATTTCCAACTGCCGGTCTTTGAGCAAGTCTTGCATCGCGGCAGCATATTCAGCCGGTGTCGGCGGTGTTTCGTCTTTGTATTGAATACCCAGGCCACCGCCGATATCGAGATGATGGATCTCAATGCCATTGGCGGCCAGTTCATCAATCAGCAGCAATACCCGCTGCAACGCATCAACAAATGGCGTGACTTTGGTCAGCTGGGAGCCGATATGACAATCTACGCCAATCACATCCAGATTCGGCATAGCAGCCGCTTGCTGATAAACCGCCGGCGCCAGATTAATATCAATACCGAATTTGTTTTCTTTCAGGCCCGTCGATATATAGGGATGCGTTTCAGCATCCACATCGGGATTCACACGAATCGACACTGGCGCGACTTTGCCAAGCTCACCGGCGACCTGATTGATACGTTCCAGTTCGGCAATTGATTCGACGTTAAAGCAGCGAATATTCTGTTTTAGCGCATAAGCAATCTCATCTGCCGTTTTGCCGACCCCGGAAAACACCGTGCGATCAGCTCGACCACCCGCCGCTAAAACCCGCGCCAGTTCGCCTGCCGAGACAATATCAAAGCCTGATCCAAGTCGCGCCAGCACATTCAGCACCGCCAGATTGGAGTTGGCCTTAACGGCATAACACACCAGATGCGGCTGACCAGAAAATGCGTCATCAAACGCCCGCCAATGACGCTCTAATGTCGCGCGTGAATACACATAGGTTGGTGTGCCGTATTGTTCGGCAATCGAAGCTGCTGCAACGTTTTCGGCGAACAGCTCACCGTTTTGATAATGAAAATGATCCATGAATTTTATGCGACCTCAACCGTCTGCGCATTGCCCTCTGGTAAATACAAATCACCTTTCAGACCACATGCCGCCAAAAGCCCGACGGTACATAAGACAATAGCCAGCGCCCGCCAGCCGGTAACTTTTCGCATGATATCTTCCCCATTAGGTGATTAGCAGGCAGACTATACGTGATTGCAATCGCCAGCTGAATTGGAAACTAGAATTTATCGCGCAACTCCCCTACTATTGGCGCATTGGAGATAGCGTTATGTTAAGGAATCGCAACTAGTCATGGCAAATATGGCGGCACCTATACGACTGAGCGGTCTGGCACGGCGACTTGTGAGCGAAGGTCTGCTTAACGAGGATGAAGCGCAATCCGCGCAAAGTGCGGCCAAACAGGCCAAGCTGTCGTTTGTCACCTATCTTGTTAATCATAAACTGCTGGCCAGCCATAAAATTGCTGACATCGCTTCGCAGGAATTCGGCGTCCCGCTGTTTGATATTGAATCGATGAACCTCGAACTGGCGCCCACCAGCCTGTTTCAGGAAAAACTCATCCGTCAGCACAATGCCCTGCCGCTGTTTCAACGTGGCAAGCGACTGTATGTCGCGGTATCCGATCCGACCAATTTACAAGCGCTTGACGAGTTCCAGTTTAATACGGCGCTGAACACCTACCCGATTCTGGTTGATGAACACAAACTGTCATTGACCATCGAAAAAGCCCTCGATAAGCGTGAACAACAACTCGATGAGTTTGCCAATGCTGAGCTTGATGATATCGATCTTGGCCCTGATGATGACGTAGACCGTGGTCAGGATCTGACCGAAACCAGTGTTGATGACACGCCGGTGGTGCGCTTTATCAACGGCATCATGACGCAGGCTATTAAAGCCGGCGCCTCTGATATTCACTTTGAGCCTTACGAGAAAAAATACCGGGTACGGATCCGTATCGACGGTATTTTGCATGAATCAAAAACAGCGCCGGTGGCGCTGAGTGGTCGGATAGCGGCGCGTCTGAAAGTATTGTCACGGATGAATATCGCTGAACGCCGAGTACCACAAGACGGTCGGATGCGGCTGAAGTTATCCAAATCCAAAGCCATTGATTTCCGGGTCAACACGATTCCGACCCTGTTCGGTGAAAAAATTGTGCTGCGGATCCTCGACCCTACCAGCGCCCAGATGGGTATTGATGCGCTCGGTTATGAAGAAGATCAAAAACAGATCTTTCTGGAAACCATGCACAAACCATACGGCATGGTGCTGGTGACTGGTCCGACCGGTAGTGGTAAGACGGTGTCTCTGTACACGGCACTGAATATTCTGAATACCGATGACCGTAATATTTCCACTGCCGAAGATCCGGCAGAGATCAATTTGCCCGGTATTAATCAGGTGAATGTGCATCCAGCCATCGGTTTAGGTTTCACCGAATGTCTGCGCGCTTTCCTGCGGCAGGATCCGGACGTCATCATGGTCGGTGAGATCCGCGATCTGGAAACCGCTGAAATTGCTATCAAAGCGGCACAAACCGGTCATATGGTGTTTTCCACCCTGCACACCAATGATGCGCCGCAAACATTAACACGACTCGCCAATATGGGGGTTCCAGCCTTTAACATTGCCTCTGCGGTCACCCTGATCATTGCCCAGCGGCTGGCACGGCGCTTATGTCCGAAGTGTAAAACAGTCGAAGATTTGCCGCTGGAAACCCTGCAGGAAGAAGGCTTCAAACCGGCACAAATTGACACCGGATTTAAAGTCTATCGGGCCGTAGGCTGTGAACATTGCACCGCTGGCTATAAAGGCCGGGTCGGTATTTATCAGGTGATGCCGGTTTCCGATGCGATGGGTCGCATCATCATGGAAGGTGGTAACTCCATGCAACTCGCCGATCAGGCCAAGACCGAAGGTATTGATGATTTGCGGGCTTCCGGCTTGAAGAAAGTGATGGCCGGTCTGACCAGCCTTGAAGAAATTAACCGCGTGATCAAGGAGTAAGCCATGGCGCAAGCTGCTGCTTCGGCGAAGAAAAAGAAAAAAGTCGTGGTGCCAACAATGTATTTGTGGCAAGGCACCAATAAGCAGGGGCGTCGGGTGAAAGGTGAGGTTGCCGGCGACAGTGTGCAGGGGGTGCGTGCTGATCTGCGTCGTCAGGGCATCGTACCGCTGAAAGTGCGTAAAAAACCCAAAGATTTGTTCGCGGCGCGCAAACCACCGATTAAACCAGCCGATATTGCGGTATTCAGCCGTATGCTGGCCACCATGATGTCATCCGGTGTGCCGCTGATGCAGTCGATGCAAATCATTGGCGAAGGCCATGAAAAAGTTTCCATGCAGGAAATGATTCTGGCCATCAAAGCCGATGTTGAATCCGGTACCAGTCTGGCTGAATCGCTGGCCAAATTTCCGCTGCACTTTGATGATTTATACGTCAGTCTGGTTAATGCTGGTGAGCAGTCCGGTACGCTGGAAGCCCTGCTCCATGAAATCGCCACCTATCAGGAAAAAACCGAGGCACTAAAATCCAAGATCCGCAAAGCGTTGGTTTATCCAGCGGCTATTATTGTGGTGGCATTTATCGTCACGGCAATTTTGATGATTTTTGTTATCCCACAATTTGAATCCTTGTTTACCGGTTTTGGTGCTGATCTGCCGGGCCTGACCAAGCTCGTTATCCGCATTTCAGAAATCTTCCAGGAAAAATGGTGGCTGATTTTCGGTGTGCTGATTGGTACTGTGGTTGGTTTTATGGCGGCCAAAAAACGATCGCGCAAGATCCAGCATTTTCTTGACAGGATGCTCCTCAAATTGCCGATTATCGGCGACGTTTTGACTAAAGGTTCGATTGCCCGTTTTGCGCGTACATTCTCGGTTATGTTTAAAGCCGGCGTACCCATGGTAGATGCCATGACCTCTGTCGCTGGCGCCACCGGTAATATCGTCTATTCTGAAGCCACCATTATGATGCGTGATGACGTGGCAACAGGTACCCAGTTAAATAAAGCCATGGTTGAGACTGAACTGTTCCCGAATATGGTCATTCAAATGGTCGCCATCGGTGAAGAGTCCGGCTCACTGGACGCCATGCTGGCGAAAGTTGCCGACTTCTTTGAACGTGAAGTCGATGACGCAGTTGATAATATGACGGCATTGATGGAGCCGTTTATTATGGCTTTCCTTGGTGTGCTGATTGGTACGCTGGTCATTGCCATGTATCTGCCAATCTTCAAACTCGGCGCAGTCGTATAAATGCTGGTCGTCGAATTTCTGGCTGGTTCTCAACCGGCCTTTATCAGCGTTATTGTTATTCTCGGCCTGCTAGTAGGTAGCTTTCTGAATGTGGTTATTCATCGCCTGCCGTTAATCATGCACCGTGAATGGCAACAACAATGCCATGAACTGATTGGCAGTGAAGCGCCGCAAACCGACACATTGACATTAAGCACGCCCCGCTCCCGCTGTCCGCATTGTGGTCATGCCATCAGCGCCTTAGAAAATATCCCGGTCATCAGCTATTTAATTTTGCGGGGACGTTGCCGGGGTTGCCAGGCTAGCATTTCGGTTCGTTACCCGTTAATCGAGACACTGACCGGCCTTTTATCAGCGGTAGTGGCCTGGCATTTTGGTTTTAGCTGGGCATGTTTTGGCGCGTTATTACTGACCTGGGCGTTAATTGCCCTGACTTTTATTGATGTCGATGAACAATTACTGCCAGACAGCATCACCTTGCCGCTGTTGTGGCTGGGTTTATTTTTTAATTTATTCGACAGTTTTACCGATCTGCAAAGTGCGGTCATCGGCGCACTGGCTGGCTATTTATCGTTATGGCTGGTATTTCATGCCTTTCGCCTGGCCACCGGCAAAGAAGGCATGGGCTTTGGTGACTTTAAATTATTGGCAGCACTCGGCGCCTGGCTGGGCTGGCAGTTTTTGCCCGTCATCATTTTATTATCATCTTTAGTCGGCGCTGTGGTCGGCATTAGCCTCGTATTGCTGCGTCAGCATCAGCGCAGCCAGCCAATCCCGTTTGGCCCTTATCTGGCCGCTGCCGGCTGGCTGGCTTTGGTTTGGGGTGAAACCATTAATCAGGGTTATTTACGCTGGAGCGGGCTCAGTTAAATGCCACTTCGGGTTGGGCTAACCGGCGGTATTGCCAGCGGGAAAAGCACCGTTTGCGCAATATTTGCCGAACTGGGCGCCACCATTGTTGATGCCGACGATATTGCCAGAGCGGTTTGTCAGCCAGGCCAGCCGGCATATCAGCAAATTGTTGCGCATTTTGGCAACAAGGTAGTATTTGATAACGGCCAATTAAACCGGCAGGCGCTGCGCGATATTATTTTTAACGATGACAAAGCCAGGCAGGCACTGGAAGCGATTATTCATCCTCTGGTGCGGCAGCAATTAGCCATACAGTTACAGCAAAACAGCGCCGCGCTTACCATTGTCGCTGTCCCTTTGCTGATAGAAGCGAATATGCAGGATCTGTTTGATCGCATTTTGCTGGTCACCGCTAATCGTGCGACACAATTGAAGCGTTTATTGTCGCGTGACAAGATTTCACCGGCACTGGCTGAGCAAATGATTGCGGCACAGATTGATGACCAGCAGCGATTACACTATGCTGATGACATTATTGATAATAATGGTGGTGTTGAATTACTCACCAGCCAGATAGCAAAATTGATGAAAAATTATCAACAATTAGCTGCCAATAGCCCTTAACTAATTAACAGAAGCGACGTGTCGGCCACAATTACCTACGAACAACCACTGAATGAACGGATCCGGACCTTTTTGCGGCTGGAGTTTCTGTTCGCGCGGGTGGATAAAGCGATGCAGTCTGACGATGAACTCAGTCATCGTGAGGCGATTGATGCCATGCTTAGCATTTTGTCGGTTTTCGAGCGCAATGATTTAAAAGCGGAAGTTCTCAAAGAAATCGAGCGACTGATCGCTAACTTATCGGCGCTGGAAAACCTTGCTGGCGTTGACCGCGCGGCACTCGACAACCTGCTTGGTGAATTGGATCAAACACTGGATGCTTTGCAACTGCGTAAATCCGGCGTCGGTCAGGCACTCAAAGAAAACGAATTTTTGTACAGCATCCGCCAGCGTTCCAGTATTGCCGGCGGCACCTGTGATTTTGACCTGCCAGCTTATCACTACTGGTTGCAACATACGCCGGTTGCAGATCGTATCGCCCAGCTGCAATTCTGGCTGGATCAGTTTGTCGCCGTTAAAGCGGCCATTGATATCAGTTTAAGGCTGATTCGAAGCGGTACCGCATTCACTGATGCACAGGCAGAAACAGGCTTTTTCCAGCGCAGTCTGGACGGCAATCAGCCAACACAGTTGATTCGGGTACAAATTCCGGCAGATACCCGTTATTTTCCGGAAATTAGTGGCGGTAAACATCGTTTTACCGTGCGTTTTATGCAATTTGATATTAATCAGCGGCCACAGCAAATCTCCGAGGATGTTGCCTTCCGGCTCAGCTGTTGCAGTATGTAATGACGATAAAAGTGAACTGCCCGACTTGCGGACGAAAAGTAGTCTGGTCCGAAGACAGTACCTTCCGGCCATTTTGCAGCGAGCGCTGCAAGTTGATTGATTTAGGTGAATGGGCGGCTGAAAATCACCGCATTGCCGGCGAACCAGCCATTGATCCTAACGATCCTGAGTATGGCAAACACTAGGGCTTATTTATCTTTCATCGCCGCATCTGTTGTAAACTGAAAGATAGACAAACCCTAGATTCGAAAATGCGCTTTGATAGCATTGACAATGGGGCCATTGGCGGCCGGGAAATCATGTTGATCTAATTCTGCCAGTGGGCACCATTTTATTTGCTGCCCTTCACGGCCATGTACCTGACCATCAAAAGCATCGACCAGCCAGACATCTAGCGTGACTTTACGATCAGCATAATCGTGCTCGATTTGCAGCAAATCGCAGGCATTGAGCACTTGCAAGCCAATTTCTTCCAATAATTCACGATGTAGCGCAGCCAGACGGCTTTCATCCGCCTCACGTTTACCGCCGGGGAACTCCCAGAGATTGCCCTGATGCTGATGGGCATGGCGTCTGGCAATCAAAATTTCCCGGTCAGCATTAACAATAACACCGACGGCGACCTGTAAATGCTGCATCAGTTTTTGACGAGTTTGAATAGCGTGCCGCAATACGGGCAGCGCACTTCGTCTTGCTCTTCCAGCGACAAATAAACCCGCGGGTGCGAGTTCCACACCGCCATTTCCGGCAGCGGGCAGCACAGCGGTAAGTCTTCAGGGCGGATTTGATAATACTTATCAATATTGGCTTGCTTGGCGTCCACATTCCGCTCCTGATAGGTTATTAAATCGGCAAATCCAGCATCCGTTGCAGGGCCAGCTTAGCCTGCGCAGCTGTGACTTCATCAACTGAAACCTGATTGACCACATGGCCTTCGACCAGATTTTCTAGCACCCACAATAAATGCTGCGGATCAACACGGAACATGGTTGAACACATACACACCGTTGGTGACATAAAGTGTACTGATTTGCCTTGTGATTCAAACTGCTCATGCAGGCGATTGACCAGATTCAGTTCGGTACCGACCAGCCAGCGGGTGCCGGGTTCGCTGTCGGCAATCGTCCGCACAATATATTCGGTGGAGCCAACATAATCTGATTTTTGGCAGACTTCAAAACTGCATTCCGGATGTGAAATGACCTTGGTTTCCGGATATTTGGCCAGAAAATTATCAATTTGTACTGGCTGGAACATTTGATGCACCGAACAAAAGCCCTTCCAAAGGATCATTTTGGCGTTTTTCAGGGCTTCCGGCGTCAGGCCACCCAGTGGTTTATCAAAGTCCCAGACCACCATTTCTTCGAGCGGAATACCCATTTTAAAACCGGTATTACGGCCCAAATGCTGATCCGGGAAAAACAGGATCTTTTCACGCTGATTAAATGCCCAGTCCAGCACATGCGGGGCATTGGTTGAAGTACAGACGATACCACCATGTTTGCCGCAGAATGATTTCAAATCCGCGGCAGAGTTGATGTAAGTGATGGGCGTCACCAGTTCATCCGGGTCAAAGACCTCGGCCATTTCCTGCCAGGCCCGGTCGACATTCACCCGATTGGCCATATCGGCCATTGAACAGCCTGCGGCCATATCCGGCAAAATCGCCACCTGATCGGGTCGTGACAGAATATCAGCCACTTCCGCCATGAAATGCACACCGCAAAAGACGATGTATTTGGCATCAGAAGCCGCCGCATTGCGTGACAGTTTTAGCGAATCACCAGAATAATCGGCGTGTTTGAAAACTTCATTACGCTGGTAATGGTGACCCAGAATGACCAAATCATCACCGAGCGCCTGTTTGGCCTCAATGATGCGCTGGTCACATTCGGCATCATCCAGCGAAAAATATTCCTCAAAAGGAATCGGGCTGCTTGCCAGTTCTGTCGTCACTTTCGTCCTCCTTACCCGCCGCGGTAATGGCTGCTTTAACTTTCCACAACCGGCGCTTTACGTAGACGGATATTCAATTCTTTCAGTTGATCATCAGTTACCGGGCTTGGTGCATCTGTCAGTAAACACGCCGCTGACTGGGTTTTCGGAAACGCCATCACATCACGGATTGATGATGAGCCGGTCATCAGCATCGCCAGACGATCCAGACCAAAGGCCAGACCACCATGCGGTGGACAGCCAAATTTCAGGGCTTGTAACAAGAAACCGAATTTTTCTTCGGCCTCTTCAGCGCCGATGCCGAGTAGTTCAAAGACTTGTCGCTGCACATCATTCTTATAAATACGCATTGAGCCGCCACCCAATTCTGTACCATTAAGCACCATATCATAGGCTCTGGACAGGCATTTACCAGGGTCGGTTTTCAGCAAATCCAGATCCGCTTCACGTGGTGCAGTAAATGGATGGTGCAAGGCATACCAGCGCTGGGTTTTGTCATCCCATTCAAACATCGGGAATTCAACTACCCACAATGGTTTCCAGCCATGTTCGACCATATCCAAGTCGTGCCCCAATTTGACACGCAAAGCGCCCAGAGATTCATTGACGACTGAAGCTTTATCTGCACCAAAGAACACCAGGTCACCGGTCGCAGCGCCAGTGCGTTGCATAATGGCATCAACCACATCGTCCGGCAGGAATTTCAAAATTGGCGATTGCAGGCCTTCACGACCGGCCGCCAAATCATTGATCTTGATGTAGGCCAAACCTTTGGCACCATAAATACCAACGTATTTAGTGTAATCATCAATCTCTTTACGACTGAGGCTGTTACCGCCCGGTACCCTTAATGCCGTGACCCGGCCATTGGGATCCTGCGCTGGTGCAGAAAACACTTTGAAATCGACGTTTTGCATCAAGTCACTGATTTCCACCAATTCCAACGGAATACGCAGGTCTGGTTTATCACTGCCAAAACGATCCATCGCCTCGGCATAGGTCATCCGCGGGAATGGATTCGGCAGTGCTTCTTCCAGCACATTGGCAAACAGCTTACGGATCATCTCCTCCATCATGGTCATCAGATCTTCTTCTGAGACAAATGAAGTTTCGATATCTAACTGGGTGAATTCCGGTTGGCGGTCAGCGCGCAAATCTTCATCGCGGAAGCAGCGAACCACCTGATAGTAACGATCCATACCAGCCACCATCAGCAGTTGCTTAAATAACTGTGGTGATTGGGGCAGGGCAAAGAATTCACCCGGATGCGTGCGGCTGGGCACCAGATAATCGCGGGCGCCTTCAGGTGTCGCTTTGGTCAGGATCGGCGTTTCGATATCCAGAAAACCGTGGTCATCGAGATAGTTACGCAGCTGACGGGTAATTTGCGAACGAAACCGCAGTTTTTGTAGCATTTCCGGACGGCGCAGATCGATATAACGATGGCGCAGACGCACATCTTCACTGACATCAGTCTGCTCCGAAAGCGGGAATGGCGGTGTTTCAGCGCTATTGAGAATTTGCAGTGACTTGGCAATGACTTCGATTTTGCCGCTTTTCAGTTCAGCATTTTCGCTGCCTGCCGGCCGTGGCTGAACCACTCCGGAAATTTCCAATACAAATTCACTGCGTACTTTTTCAGCAACGGCAAAGCTTTCGGCATCTTCGGGATTACAGACGATTTGCACCAGACCTTCACGGTCGCGTAAATCAATAAAAATGACACCACCGTGATCACGGCGACGGTGCATCCAGCCGGCGACGGTGACCGTTTGTCCCACTAAAGTTTCATTTACCTCGCCGCAATAATGGCTACGCATAATGGTTCCAACAATTTCAGATTAATAAAAAACAAAAGCCGCCCAAACCGGGCGGCGCAATTAGTAAACGACAGCGACGTTCGTTAAAACAATTCGCTTAATGGCCAGCACAACTGCTGCCACATGCTGCGGCGGGCGCACTGTCTGTGCTGCCGGCTGAATCAGCGAGGTTTCGTTTACTGCCAGATTTAAAGTCGGTTTCGTACCAGCCCTCGCCTTTCAGGCGAAAACCGGCGGCCGAAATTAATTTGCGCAGTTGCGGTTCATCGCAGGCCGGGCAATGGCGCAAAGGTTCGTCACTGATTTTCTGTAATGCCTCAAAATCGTGGCCACAGCTATCACAACGGTATTCATAAAACGGCATGATCATTCTCCAACATGCAAAAACATCATTGCGCTGCCTGATATAAGGCGCCATGCGCCTGATTTCAAGACCAGAACCTGCTGATTATAACCAAAAAACCGTGCTCTCGTCTC